>TARA_R110001599_G_scaffold47922_6_pt1 | contig 13257 bp, 19 predicted proteins | sample TARA_R110001599 | Tara Oceans TARA_R110001599 (sample SAMEA4398360) | marine metagenome | biome: Polar Biome; feature: [MES] marine water layer (ENVO:01000295) within the mesopelagic zone...; material: water (ENVO:00002006), including particulate matter (ENVO:01000060) such as...... | reverse complement strand
TCAAAATCAATGCTTCCATGGGAGGATGATATAGATTTGACCATTCGACTGAAAGACTGGAAGCGTTTGAGGCAAATGTATGATGGGTCATCCCTAGCAACAGATATTATACAATCATATCCGGAGCTATGTGACACTTACATACCTAAAACAGTCCCGGGGGTTGATGGACTGTATTTGGCTTTCCATAAAAAGGATCCCGGTAAGCTGAAGGTTGTGAACCATGAGAGGTTCGAATTTTATAATGATTTCAAATCGCCGGGGAAGATGCGAGGTATCGATATATGCTGCGCTTTACCTTATCATGAATTTGGTTATATCGAATCATTCTGGGCATACAGGCAATTCTTTCCAGTATGTCCCGGTCCGGGAGATCACATGACTTCACAAGAATGTCCAGAAGTTAATTTCTCTGGAACTACCGCTAGAGTGATATTACCGGAATATGCATTTCCATACCTGATAAACAGGTACGGTACGAAGTGGAGTGCAATGATTCAACCTAGGTTGATCGATAAAACTAATGGCCCTATACCGTGTAAAATGCAGAGTAAGGTTGGTAATCACAAAATCAACAAGCTGATTCAAGAACGATGTCTTCTATGAAGATCGGAATCTGTAGTTGGTCTGACCGGGAAGAGGTTTACAGCCAAACTTGGCCCTTATTAGCTAAGTATTGCGAAAAGCATGGATATAGTTTCAATACTAATAGTAAATGTTTTGAAGACGATGTGGCTGGGTCATGGATGAAATTGAAAATGTTACAGCAACAAGATGGTCTTGACTATTTGGTATGGTTTGATGATGATATTGTAATTACAAATTTAGACCAAGCGCTAGACATATACATATCTAAAATGCATACTGATAGTAGTTTCGGAGTTTCAAAATGCTCTGGTACAGCCGGGCAAGGTAATAGGTTTATTTTCAATATGGGGCTAATGATTACAAAATGTGGAGATGTTTCAAAAAATTGGTTAGAGCGTATATGGGTAGATGGAATACAATCTAAGTGGAGAACGAAAAAACTATGGGAACAGGATTATATTACTCAGCTATATAAAAACGTCGCGGAATTTACTAAACAAATACATCTCTTTGAATATGGTACAATACAAACATATGTTCGACCATATGGATTACCCATAGAGTATGCATGGAAGGCGGGGGATTTTAGTGCCCATATAACTGGACAGGCTAATAATAACCGGGCGAAGAATCGTAGAATACAGGAGTTTCTCTTAGAATATGATATATAGTAATAATATTACCGAGAAGGAATGTATAGTGTTTGGAAGTGGTCCATCTCTTAACGATTGGAACGATTCTCAAATTCAGGAAGCGGTACGTATATCATGCAACACGTGTATATTTTCAAACAATATTAACAGACATGATTATTACTTTATTCAAGATAATGGATGCTCAAGAGCTAAGCGACCAGAAGTTGAACCTAACTGTTATTTATCAAGAAAAAGAGAATACGATTCATTTAGACCTACATATAAGAAATTCTACGGCATATCTGTTAATAGTAAGCGTAGGCGGTGGAATTTAACAGAACAAGACGTTAGTGATGGTGATGCAATCCCGTACAGTCTCAAAACCTTAAACATGAGCCCGGTAGATAATACAGATTATATAACTGAGTTACATTCAGTTGCATTGGCTGCCGCGCAGTTCGCGATTCATAGTAAATGTACACACTTATACGTTGTTGGATGTGATTGTACAGTAGGGGAGAGATTCTCCGGGAAGTGTAGTGTTGTTACAACTAGTGAAAAATATAAAGAAGGGTGGTCCCAGTTATATAAATATATGAGGTCGATGGATATACCATATACTACATTTTAATTTATATTATGAATAATAGTTATTATCTACCTGTACATGGTCACGAAGTTGCTGTTCTACCAGACAATCCAGTGTATGCGGTAACTGATTTAGTATTCCAACGTGGTCATATGTGGTCGCAGTTCCGGGAAGAGATCCTCAGCAACAGGTTATATAAAGACACTATTATGTTTGACTATCTTAGCAGTATGAAAAAGGAACGTGATTTTAAAACATTGAAATCTGTAATTAAAGAGCGTATTGACAGATATTCTTTACCAGGACCGGAAAATACCGATTTAGTTCTTCACGTGAGGTTGGGTGACATAATGGAGGGTGTCCCGGGACCTCCTCATGAAGGGGGAACACTATCAAAAAAAACTTATGAAATAAACCGGTATTCCAAATTGAAAGACTTAGATACCTTTTTTATTGGCCGGAATAGAGTAAGTACATTAAAGATTTCTAGAGTAATTGTAGTTACAGCTTTACATTTTGGTACTGATAAATCGAAAGGGTGGTATAAACAAACCCCGTATTCAATGAGTGAAAGTTTAAAACTGCTCAATACAATTAAAAATCAGGTTACAGAAATGGGTCATGAATTTTTAATACAGTCAAATGTAAATATTGATAAGGATATCTGTTATATGGTTCAGAGTAAATTGTTCGTCCGAGGGATTAGCCAGTTAGGTAAGTTAATTAAATTATGTAAGCTATGAAAAAGTTTTGCTTTTTAGTTCAGTGCCGGGACGTATCTACAGAACGTGTAGCTTATGAGTTAAAAGATCATGACTCAGATATCAAAATATTGACATTTAATCATAAATCAACTAACCCTGATGTTATATACTGTCCGGAGACGACCTGGACAGCTGGTAGAAATATATTACTAAAACATATATCTGAGTATGTTGAAAATTATCAATATATTATATATTTGGATGATGATATATCCGTATATACTGTTCATGAAAACATGTCCGGTTTGGCAGTTTTCAAAGCTAATTTGATTAAGTTTAAACCAGGTATAGGGGTGCCTAATTATTTCTGGCATCTTAAAAATAATATTTTTTCGCGATGTGGGAAAATATTAAACAGTTTAAAATTTAATAGCTTGAATCTTACATCATATCCGATATGTTATGACCCTTGTGTTGTAGGTATATCGACTCATATTGTAAAAAAACTATTACCATATCATGAAAAGTTTGATTCAACTAGCTGGTGGATCTCTGGTGATATATTTTGCCAGATTGCTAGAAGGGTTGTCCCGGATAGTATTATTCAATTTAATAATGTCTGGTCGGCTAATAGCTTATCCGATCCGTATCCTAGAAATGATAACGGTACAGCCGGTATGAAGAAGTTCAACCAGGTGTTCAATAACTACACTAGGCGTGTATTGAAAATTAACGAGTCAGGGAGGAGTTATTTATGGCCTCATAACCGAGGTATAGAATTTATAGAAAAGTTTACCGATGTAGGGAGTTCCATTTGCAACAAATTCTCGATAGATGCTATATATAGCGATGAATATTTAGCTATTCATAACAAATTTTGGGAGAACTGATATGATTTTAAAATTGCAAAATACAAATAGAGGTCTATTTTCGCTATTAAATCATTTGTTATTAGTATCTACAAAATATGTAAACACTAATAGCGAGATATATTATCTTTTAAAAAATACATCATATACAACGTCAAAAGGGGTCAATGATTTAAACTCTATTTTTACTCAAACATCACCCGGGTCCCGGAAAGTTATTAATTGTCGCCCATTTCCTAGCTTGGTTACTGATATCGATAAGATGAATACTAGTTATGAAAAATTCATAAAACCGAAAATCGCGCCTGATATTAATACTGAAATAATAAAGTTCCGGGAAAAATATTTTAACGGGTGCAGAGTTTTATGTATCCATTTACGCGGGACTGACCGGGTGAGTGCTGATGTCTCGAAAAATTTTACACTTACAAAAAGCTTGTTTGATGTTAGCAATAATTTAACACCTCAAATCTGTATATATAAGCTCAAAAAAATAATAGACAATATATTAGATGTACATCAGCTAGACCAAATATTTTTAGCCACTGATTGCGAATATTATATGACATCGCTATGTAGTATATATGGAAAAAATATTATACATTATTCGAGCATTATATCACCTGATGTTAATCGGAATTTGCATCATAATGATAATATACCTAAAGATATACATATGAAAGAGGCTATCATTGATAGTATTCTTTTATCGGCAGGGGATTATATGCTGAGAACTAAATCTAATATGACTATTTTTTCTAAGATAGTCAATCCGCGGATAAATTATCAGAGTATTGAATATGTAGGGAGGGGTACATGACACCGATCATAACTGATATTTTAGTTGTAAATTTACCAAAATGTACCGCGAGAAGATTACATATTGAAAAATTATTTTCTAGAACCGGTGTCGAAAAATACCAGTTCTTCCCGGCGGTTGTCCCAGGTACTAATAAGTATGAGCATATGTTACAGAGATTTGAGGTGGTTAGCTTTCCACCATGCTGGCAGTGTCATGAGGATGTATGCGGTTGCGAAAATAAAGAACTAACTACAACACAAATAGCGAATTGGTTTACATATATATCACTTATGGAACATATTGTTAGTAATTATGATGAAGAACTTATTATGATATGTGAAGATGATATACAGTTTCAAGAAAATGGCATCAAAATATTGAACAGATTATTGACATTAGATAGTTTCCAACGTGCTAGTATTAATGTACATAATCCCTTGCTAATTAGATGCGGGAGTTTGTATAGTAATTTTCATAGAATGAAATGCGACCCTAAAATTTGGAAAAATAAAGCGTATGGTAGAAAGCCGTTAGCTAACCCATGCTTCATTATAAACAAACGATTTGCAGAGATATTTTTAGATAATTTGCACCGGATTGAAGTAACATCAGATGGGTACATCCATGTAAAACTAGTGAAAATAGATAGTAGTATACAACATTATACCCTACTCCCGCAACCTATATATGAACTGTCACGTACAAATAACCCAGAGTTTGTTAGTACTATTAAATATTAATATGTTGAGTATAGAAAAAAGTTTTTTATTTATAGAACTACCTAAAACTGGGTCTACATCTATCTGTAGCGTGTTAGAGAAATATAGCAAAAACATACAACCGAAAAAACATATAACCCCATTACAGTTGAAACGTTTCAACAAATTGCACAATATACGTTTATCTGAATTATTTAAATTTACGTTTGTTCGTAATCCGTTTGATAGGTTAGTTTCTGCGTTTTTATACGACATAAACATGTATAATTATCGACCATTACCGGAGAGGGAACGTCTTTTTCACTTGTACGGTGCTAACGGAAAACCTGGGGCAGAGGAATTTAAATCTTTTGTACGTAACGATTTGAACCGGGTCATGCAGCGTGTATTTTTTTATAGGGAGCAAATATGTTGGAGTTTGGAATATGATTTCGTGGGTCGTTATGAACGTATAAATATAGATTATGAACAGGTATGTAACAGAATTAATATTCCTGTAGAGGGACTCCCATGGTTAAATAATAATAATAAGCCTCATTATTCAACTTTTTATACTGATACAGAAACTATAGAGGTAGTTGCTGATCTATACAGACGAGACCTAAATCGATACAACTATACGTTTGATGATAAACGACCAACATAATTTTTTAGCGATATTTCCACCAAAAACCGCATCTACTAGCGTACGTCGAGTATTAAATTTAACGGAGCCAGTAGTAATAAGTGGGGAAAAAATGGCTTCGGTACATATACCGTGTACAGAATGGTTAAATGTAATGATAAAAGATGGAATAGATCCTAGCTCCTATTTTAAATTTATGTTTGTACGTAATCCATGGTCACGTATAGTCTCACAGTGGGAGTACATGCGGCGGATGCAACGGCGTGATACCAGTTACGGGGCTGCATGCAAGAGAATTGTCGGTATAGTGAAAAACTTTAAAGGCTTTCTAACAATTAATGTCAGTGACCTGTACGGGACAGGAAGTGATGAACATTTATTAGAACCGTGTTACAATTATGGGTATGACTCTCATGGAAACCAGCTTGTAGATTTTGTTGGAAAATTTGAGAATCTGCAGCAAGACTTCAATACTGTATGTCACTCTATCGGGTTATCGCAACGTTTAGTACCTCATATAAATATATCTAAGTATAAACATTACACTAAGTACTACGATGAAGATACAAAACAAGTTGTCGCAAACCGATATGCGAAAGACATTGATTATTTTAAGTATACATTTAAGCAATGAAACATTTTACATTCATACATAATCCTAGAACCGGGGGAGAGACAATTGAAACGTTATTGAATATAGATTATCAACATCATAAACATCGAACAATTTTCAACGAAAATATAGATTTAGATGGTTTTACGTTTGTATTTGTTAGGGATCCTATCGACAGGCTATGTTCGTGGTATCACCATCTGCGGAAGCATTTATATACGGAAAAGTACTTTCAACGATCAAACAAATTAAATGACATTAGCGAATGTTATTCAAGATTGCGAGCAGATAAAAAAAAGTGGATACAACCGGACAAACATAGAACCCTAGCAGAAGCTAATACTTTCAATTCATGGGTCAAAATAATGTTGAAGGATATAGATCTATACGCTGATACAGCAGGGCCTCTAGGGTTACAGTATAATTATGTATATAACAAACCATGGGAAACCGGTGTTAATAAGGTCGCTAGGTTTGAAAATTATACAGATGAGCTAAGTGCAATCCTATCTACATTAGGTAAGTCTAATATTATTAAGAGTATTGAAAAAACTAATTATAGTATAAGAGATGATATCTTTTTAGACGGTTCTACATGTGATAGCATTTTCAAATATTTTTATAACGATTATACCTTGTTAGAATATAAAATGGAATGTAACTTGTGAGTTATCCGGAGATTTTCGCGTTATATAGAATTATGGTTTTTCCAGCATGACCAGCATATTATAGCTTTGTCTATTTTTACCTGTAAATTGTTTTTGCAGCAAAACTCAGTTACTGCTGTTTTTACCCCTGGTCTATCTATATCATGACCAGCCATAGTCCCGCTAGGCTTTACTTTCGGGTACCATGCATTCAAATCTGCTTTGACATTGTCATATTCATGACACGCATCTATAAATACAAAATCTAACGAGCTATCAGCATATTGTTCAGCAGCAGATACACTGTCGCATTTAATAATATTGACATATTTTTTTAATGTGGATAGGTTTGTTCTAGCAATTTGTTCTGTATCATGCTGTATATCTGTTGTTGGGTCTCCTTCCGGGGTGAACATATCTATAGTATCAAATTTGATATCCCTACCACTATTCCGGATCAGCATGCCCATCAAGGCTGCAGATTTCCCATGGTAAGTACCTATCTCTACAAAGTGGCCCGGGGAACTGGTTAACTTAGCTACTTGTTCTAGAAATACTTTCCGGAAAGTTCCCCACCCGGATATAGTTTTATACTTTTTAATATTCATTATTAATTTTTTTCATCTATTTTACTTACTATTTTTTTTCTCCAGTGACTCCCCTTGTCATGCTCAAAATAAGTTCCCCACTGTGTAAATGGTAATAACTGCTCACTTGTTTTATGTCCGTTACTATTTTTAAAATGCCGAGGTGTTATACCTGTTGCCATATCGTGTATAATCTCTGGGTATTCCTGTTTCATTTGAGACATGATATAGCTATCATCCAATCGAGGGTAATTGAACATTTCACCTGATAGGAACCTATTGATAATAGTTTTAAACAATAATTGCGCAGCCGGTGTGCATTTGCATGGTATAAACCCGGTCTCAGCTCCAATTAATGTACTTTCCATTATATTTATATCACCTTTTAATTCCGGGTGGGTATGTATATGTGAAATTTGTCGGATATCACAGTCCAGAAATATGAACTCATGTGAATCCGGTTGGTGATTGTTAGTGTAATCACACCACATGACCATTTTCCGGAACCATTGGAACCATCTACGTTCATAACCTGAAACTATTTTTTTTGTACCACCGTCATATATAGGAATTTTTTCGGGATACCTCTCAAGCATTTGCTGAATATTGCCGTTTTTTATGATGTTGACCGTTTTGAACTCTGTTAGACTTATACCCTCTGTATATACGACAATATCGTCTATGTCGTTATATTTACATAACGTTGATAAAAGGTCTTTCCCGGAGGTATCATACAGCGGCTTGTTGAATGTTGTAATATATTTCATTTTATATTGATATACTCTAAAAACGACTTTAATATATGTAGCTCATGCTGATCAACAATTTTGTATGTCTCTAAGCATTCATATACTCTAATAATATCATATACATCACCATATAACTTAATATTCGGTAAAATGTTGGTTAGTATGTTAAGAATATTTTTATACATTGGTATTTCTGATACAAAATCCTCCATATTATTATGTATGTTTCTTTTTTGTGTAAAATAAGGTGATGTTATCACCAGATGGTAACCATATTCCCACATACATCTTTGCGCAACATAGCCTTTGAGTATATCTGTAAATCTAAATGATACTGTAGATGGTATATATAATAAATGAAATATTTCCGGTTCTATCCATAGCGTTGACTGGGTGTTCATTTGCGAGTACACACCTCTGTCACATATTATACCTATATTTTGTTTAAATTTTAAATTATCATTATAACTGTTTGATGTCATCCGGAAAATGGCATCAACATCCGGGTCACCGTTAACTAAACTCTGTACTACACCTACATCACTAGTATTGATTGTAGTAGTTTTGCTATATATTATTTTATCTGTAGTATTCACTAACTCTAAAGGGTACCCTCTAGACCATATATGCTCCGAAGAAAATTCTTGTAGAATGTTAGGTATACTTGGCTCGTTAATTGTTTTTAAATTAACGTCTTTCCATTTGTATATATCATCTGTCATATAATTATCATCGTCGGTATCTAAAATAGATGATGCTTGTTTATTAATTGAGTGTATATAACCTAAATTCTTCCGGCTGTATTTATTGTAACCTATCAGCTCCGATATGTCGCTATATTTTGTAGTTTCTACCGGTATATAGTCTAAATTTTCGTATGAATCGGGAGGTGTCTTCTTATCTCCAACTATAATTATATTATAATCTGAGTTATATAAACTAGGTATACTTGTTTTACTCTGCTCATTTATTGTAGTTATAACCATAGCTTTCATTTTGAATATTTAATACTAAATATATATGATGCAACAATATGTATGGTATTTCTGGGAAGGTGAAAAGCCTGTACATATACAATTATGTGAACGTACAATCGAGCGGCACTGTTACAATTGCGATGTTATACAAATAGATATGTCTAATATATCTGAATATCTAGATATTGATGTTAGCTATTTCAATAACTTATCCTTACCTAATATGTCAGATATAATTAGCTACATGTTATTATATAAACATGGAGGTATTTGGTTAGATCTCGACAATATCATGCTTAAATCTATAGACCCTATTGTAGAACTAATCAAACAATATGAATGTATTGGTTATATGAGAACTACAACTAATAAGAAAGGGGACCGGTTACCGGGTCATAGCTTTATGGCTAGTCCACCAGGGACCGATTTGATGTTGAAAGTTATAACTAAATGTGATGAGTATGTACACCGGGAACAAAATAATCTATCGTACGAGCATTATTTGGATATATTCGGGGAGCTTTTCAATAATAGCGATGATGTACATGTCTTACCTACAGTAATGTTTGAACCTATAAACTGGGTCAAAAAATCTAGGAAGGATTTTTTAAGACGTAAGTCAACGTTTCGTATCGACATTAGCGAGACATATTGTGTACACATGTTTAATAATTTACTTAAAAATGAATTACAAGGTATATCAGAAGACGATTTGTTACACTCCGGTACAGTTTTGAGCTACTTGTTTAATGTAGGTCTATCATGAAGGTTGTAATATTTGCTATCCATTTCGGACCGAAAATTGCATGGATGGATATTTTTTTAAAATCGTGCCAGTATAACCCTAACATTAACTGGGTTATTTTTACTGATACAATATACAAAACTACAATACCTAACAATGTAAAAATAGAATTCATGAGGCTGGACATGTTTATAGAATTAGCTAACAATAAGCTAGGTACTGATATTGTCAATATGGAGCCTTACAAGGTTTGTGACTTCCGGCCTAGTTTTGGTATTCTTTTCGATAATTATATATCCGAGTATGACTTTTGGGGTCATTGCGATTTAGATATAATCTTCGGTGATATAGAGGCATGTACTCTAGATCATTTACCGGAATTGGATATTCTCTCGTCTAGAGGGGGTTTTAAGAAAAATGGTCGACGATCAGTTCCCAAAATGTGCGGTGGGTTGTCGTTATATAGAAATTCTGATCTTGTAAATAAATTATTTTACAAGAGCAATTTCAACCATATTTTTTCTTCGAAGAAGCATTTCGCGTTTGATGAGCATGGTATTTCCAATATTATCCGGCAAAATATAAAGTTAAGAACCAAGTGGGACATATATTTTTTTAACTACCCTCATGAGACAGTTATCAAAAGGTGGTGGTTTTGTACAGACAATCACCCAGGTACTGTTAACAACGACCATATATGGGTGTGGGTAAGTGGTAAATTATATTTTAGAGGTAGAGAGGTAGGTTACTTACATTTTCAGGACTGGAAACGTATTGAAAGTTTCAATAGAACAATACCTAGCGCTGATCATGTAGATAAGATCTATATATCCAGATTTGGTATTTGTTTAAGATAGCCTCTAGATTTACCTAACCCCGTTATTAGGTCATGTAATGATCCAACGTCTATATATGTGTGTGTATCATTTTTTATATAACTATTTTTGATTAATACCTTACTAATAGGTCCGGCGCTAAATAAAAATAATGTATGACTGGGTATAGTATCTATAATAGAGTCTAGCTGAGATTGTATACCGGGCAACTTCTCCCATGCATTAGGTGGGGGTGTATTGACCACATATTTAACATTCTTACTGAATGATAATTTCTTTATATTTACCTCCGGGTTACATATCATAACAATATTGGTATACAATGTATATATAGGGTAAATATTGTTCATATAAAACTTATAATTTTCATTTGTAAATAAAACCGCTGAAGTTGTGTTTCTAGTAGGTTGATTGGCTGATTGTATCATCTCTGTGTAGTATGTCCCGTGTTTAATGCGCTTATCGACCATACCTACATAGTAACTGTCCCCTTGATGTTTTAGTGCGGATTCTAATTGTTTCCGGAAAGATTGGTGACTAGGGACATGTCTTTTGAAAGAGTATTCACGCCGGAAGGTTTTAGATATATTTGATATAATTTGCCACTCCCCGTCATTAAACCGGTTATATGAAAAAGGTGTCTTTTTCTTTAATAAGGTTTTAAATTTAAATTTATCTAACCACATTTAAATGCATTACATAAACACATCAACTAGCTTCTTCACGACTGCACTGTCATTGGTCATGTCAATCTTGTCAATAATTACTTGCGGGTCAGCTTCAGTATAATCATCTTTCTCAAGATATCCATCGTAATTATAGTCACCATACGGTCCATCTTCATTGTTGAAGTCAAATTCTGGTCCACTGTCAATGTTCACAGTCACTTTTGGCGGGCTCACTCTGCTAATATCAGCAAACACGAGCGTGAGCAATTGATTGGTGTGATGCTCTTCTTTTGATCTCCCTACAAAATCAATTATACATTCCTTAGTAAATAGGCCTTTGAGCTGCTTAAGTGGATCCTTCAAGCTGGCATAGGCCAGGAATGTTACGTATTGGCAGGTAATACTAGCGCAGTCTTTAATGACGTAATATGCACTCTTTTTCAATATCTTAACACCTGTATCTGGTTTTTCAGCTGCTACTCTTGCCGGTATTAATAAATTTCCTTGTCTGATGTCAGCTGCATCTAGTATACATTCCTCAAACGTATCTTCAATTGTTTCTGTTGTTTTAGTTACCATAGTCTTTAATGATTATTTATTCGTTAGTTATTAGAAATATACTAAATATTTATATGAGTAGAGATAATATACATTTAGTTGAACAGCGAGCTTTTTCGATATGTGAGGAGTTTTGTAAGTATGTGATTATGGATGAATTTAATAGTAGTATTCTAGTTAATATAGAGCAAGAATATTATCATGAATTAACCAATCGATTAGCATGGCTTGGATATGTTGAGATTTTCAAAGCTAGTATATATCCGGAGATTACAGTTACATGTACATTCTTGAGATCAGAGATCGAGTAGGTTGAGTATTACTTCGTATCGGTTACCCACTTTACAGCTATAGATGTATCAATTTCATCCGGTTCAGTTAACAAGAAGTTTTTTAAATTAAAGTTATCATCAACCAGTTCCTCGTATTCATGCTTTAATAATTTATATGAATATAGTCGTTGTTCCTTGTTATCATCTAAAACGGTCATAGCTATACTATTCTTGTCGTTTATTAGTATCATAATTGGGACCAATGTAAGGGTTTCATATACTTCAAACCATACAACAGTACCTGATATTTCGGATAGCTCCTTTACACGCTCGAGTATTACTTCAAAGTGACTATCCAACATTAATCTTCGGGGTACGAGCCACTTTCCTCGGGTGAATCGATAATTAATTCACTATTCTCAGGTATACCAAACGTTAATATAGATGAAAAATCCTCAAACTCTTCTCTAGTCATCCATAATGTACCTACATTCGTTGAAGCTCCGTTCCCGGTGTAAATAGTAGCCCGGATTGTTTTGTTGGTTGATTCATTTATTTTTATTCGTATGTTCATTTTTTAAAAATTATATATTAGATAACTGGTCATAGTCTATCGGATTATCTACATCCACTACCCTATCAATTGAATAATACTTTGTATCGCTATTGTACATATTCCGGTTTAATTTCTTTAGTTCACCGTATCTAAACATACATATATAATGTGATAGTTCAAAACATTCAGGATATTGCTGTCGTTGGTAGAATTTATGGTCAATTACCGGTTCTGGTGCTCCGGAGGGCGGTACTATCATAGTTAGGCATGGATGTGTTAATACCGGCTGCCGGCATAACATACTTCTTGTATCGGAAGTTATAAATTCGTTATACATTCTCTCAACATCCTCGAACTCCCTCTCTGGATAGGTTAAGTATAGCATTATAATCACGTCAGATCTCTTCAGAGCCCTATTAGCCAGGGTCGTCTTTAATGTTGTACGTATGTCTGTTGTATCATCACTAATAGAGGGGTCCCGGTGGTATATGGTGAAACCATAAGCTTCAGATAGTGCC
>TARA_R110001599_G_scaffold60085_2_pt1 | contig 13258 bp, 10 predicted proteins | sample TARA_R110001599 | Tara Oceans TARA_R110001599 (sample SAMEA4398360) | marine metagenome | biome: Polar Biome; feature: [MES] marine water layer (ENVO:01000295) within the mesopelagic zone...; material: water (ENVO:00002006), including particulate matter (ENVO:01000060) such as...... | reverse complement strand
TTACATAAAAAAGCCATTCATTTATGCTGAATTTGTTTCAGTTTTGAATGGCTTTAAATTATTGTTGTTTTCTTGGAGGTGGAGGCGGTGGAATTAATTTAATTCTTTGTTTCTCTTTGTGCTCTTCTAGCTTTTTATTTATTTCTTCTATTAAGACAATTTCTTCCACTTCCTTTATTTCAATAACTTCTTCAATTTCTTCTTCAACAATAGTCTCAGCTACTTCTTTTACTTCAACAACCTCTTCAACTTCTCTTACTATTGGAGTTTCTACTACCTCAATAATTTCAATTTCTTCTTCAACTTCTTTCAATTCCTTTACTTCAATAACTTTAGGCATTTCTTCAATTTCTTTTACTTTAATTTTTACAGGTTTTGGCGGCGGCGGCGGAAGAACCCTAGAAGGTTTTGTTACTAGCTTCTTTTGAGATGCATTCATTTTGCTATATAATTCTTTTAAATACACAACATTTGCTTTTCTGTTTTTGCTTATTCTTTGTATTCTGTCTGCTAATTTTTTATAGGTAAAAACAAGATCCATTTTTGGCGGTGGTGGCGGAATTATTTTTCTAATGTCTGTTACTGTGTTTTGCTGTTTTTTTGACATTTCTTTATATAAGGCGATCATTTTAATAACATCTTTTTGTTTGTAAATGTTATTTGATTTTTTTGCAGTATCAAATAATTTTTGATACTCTTTCATACCTTTGCGAGAAAGACTCTTTTCTTGTTTTTTAACTTCAATTACTTGAGGTTTTTGTTTCTTTTGTTGAGCCTCAACTTTTTGTGAAAAGGCAAAAATGAATCCAGTTATAAGCGGTATAATTGCTAGTTTTTTAAATAGGATTTTTGTTTTGGAACTCGGTGTTGTCATCATGAGTAATCTTTTTTTAGTGAGTGAATAATTTAAATTACTGGCCAAGTAAATATTGTTGTTCTGAGCAGTTGTTTTTAATAACAAATGTTGATACTCAGTTATGTTTTCATGTAGTTTTATTACAGCATCATCAGCTAGAAATTCATGATTTAACTGTACTGCTTTTTTGTAAAATTTAAATATTGGAATAAACCAAAATACAATCTGCAGCAATTCAATAAAGAGTACATCTAAAGAGTGTTTTTGTTTTACATGCGCTAACTCATGTGTTAAAATATATTGTTCTGAGTTATCGTTTTTGAATTCTTCTTTATTGATAAAGATGTACCTTAAGAAGGTATGTGGTAAAACCTTTTCTTTTAACAGTATTATCGTTGCAGAATAATAGCTAATTTTTTCATTCCTTCTTGTTTTTGATAGTACTTTATGTATGTTTTTTCCAAAATAAGTAAATAATAAAAAGGTGATTAATAGATATAGCCCAACCAAATAGCTTTGATAAGATATTTCATTTACTGCATTTATTGCATCTGCTTGATTAATTATAAGTTCTTGTGCAATAGGTTCAACAAATTCTGTAGGAGCAACGGTAATTATAAAACTAGGAACTAGAAATGCAAAAATAATACTTCCTAATAAATAGAATCTGTTAAATCTGTGCATTTTTTCTTTTTCTAACACTAAGTGATAAAAACCTAGAAATAGCAGCAAACAAAAAGTTGTCTTTAATAAATATAGTAACATCTTATTTCTTTTTAATTTGTTGATCTATAATAGTGCGTAATTCTTCTAATTCTTCTTTCGATAAATTAGTTTCTGATGTGAAAAACGAAGCAAATTGCGGAGCAGAATCATTAAAAAAGTTCTTAATTAATCCGTTTACATGCTTTGAGAAATAATCTGTTTTCTTCACTAAAGGAAAATACTCTCTCGATTTTCCGTACAATCTATAATCAATAAACCCTTTGTCATTCATACGCTTTAACAACGTTGCAACAGTTGTGGTTGCTGGCTTTGGCTTCGGAAAATCATTTAATAAATCTTTCATAAAAGCTGTATTACGTTTCCATAAATATTGCATTAGTTGTTCTTCGGATTTTGATAATTGCATTGCTCTATGTTTTTAGAATTAACTCTACAAATGTAGAAATAAAATTTGATTCTACAAGTGTAGAGTTAAAATATTTTTAAGATAATCTTTTTCATACATTTGTATCAATCAAAAAACGAACCAATAAAAAAGACATCATGAAAAGAGTTCTATTCTTAATAAGTATTGTTTTAATAGCATCTTGCGCACCAAAAAAATTCAATCAAAAATGGTTAAAAGCAAAAGCACCAAAGACTTTTAAAGCACGTTTTGAAACTACAAAAGGAAATTTTGATATTGTTGCAAGAAGAGTTTGGTCTCCAAAAGGAGTAGATAGATTATATCAATTGATCAAAAATGGCTATTATGATGATGTTGCAATTTTTAGGGTTGTGCCAAATTTTGTTGCTCAATTCGGAATTCATAATGATTCTGTTATCAACAACAATTGGAGAAAATACGGAATTGATGACGAGCCAGTATTAGCAAAAAATGAAGTGATGTCAATTGCATTTGCTAGAGGTGGAGTGAAGACGAGATCTAATCAAATTTTTATCAATTTAAAAGACAATCACAGGTTAGACAAATTAGAATATTCTGGTGTAAAAGGTTTTCCAGTAATTGCAAAAGTAATTGCAGGGAAAGAAAATGTTTTAAAGTTTTATGATGGTTACGGAGATACATTAGGAAGAAAACAAGATTCTATTTCTCAATTTGGCAATGCCTATTTAAGAGAAAAATTTCCGAAAGTAGATTATATTATGAAAGCTTATTTTATAAAGTAAACAGCATTTAAATTACATTTTAAAAATCAATCACCGTTTTGTAATCTTGAGCTTTTCGGCTTCGGTTAAGGTAAACTAACTATACTACTATCTTCATTCAAAACTATCCTCGAATTAATGACTTATGCACGTTTGAGTGATTTTCTGAAAAATTAAAATATAAATCTTACATTTATAACCATTAATAATCAAAACCAGAATGTTATGCGTAAAATTCTTTTTGTACTAATCGCTTTCTCTTTATCCTTAACTTCTTTTTCTCAGAAGAAAACAACAAAAAAAAGCGCCAAATGGGATGTCAATAATCCTCATAATGATTGGAAATACAATTCGTTTACTTTAAATACCAATGAAGGAACTTGGATAAACTTAGATGTGAGTCCAGATGGAAAAACCATTGTATTTGATTTATTAGGAGACATATACAAAATGCCCATTTCTGGAGGAAAAACAACTATTTTACGTGCTGGTTTGGCATATGAGGTACAACCAAGATTTAGTCCAAACGGAAAATATATTTCATTTACTAGTGATGCAGAAGGAGGAAATAATATTTGGGTAATGACCGCTGATGGGAAAAATGCAAAATCAATTACCAAAGAAAAATTCAGGTTGCTAAACAATGCGGTGTGGACACCAGACGGTAAATCTTTAGTTGCTAGAAAACACTTCACTTCTACTCGATCAGTTGGAGCCGGAGAAATGTGGCAATATCCACTTTCTGGTTCTGCAGGATTACAGTTAACCAAAAGAAAAAATGATCAACAAGATGTAAATGACCCCTCGATTTCATCAGACGGAAAATATTTATATTTTGCAGAAGATATGTATCCTGGAGGTTTTTTTCAGTACAATAAAGACCCTAACAAACAGATTTATATTATAAAGCAATACAATTTTAAAACAGGAAAAATAAAACAAATTACTGGTGGACCTGGTGGAGCCGCAAGACCTGTAGTTTCTAAAAACGGAAAATTATTGGCATTCGTAAAACGTGTAAGAACAAAATCGGTTTTATATATTCACGAATTAGAAACCGGAAAAGAATGGCCTTTATATTATGATTTAAACAAAGATCAACAAGAAGCTTGGGCGGTTTTTGGTGTATATCCTTATTTTACATTTACAAATAATGATACTGAAATTGTTTTTTGGGCCGGAGGAAAAATCAACAAAATAAATATCGATACAAAACAACTAACAACCATTCCTTTTCAGGTAAATGAAAAAATAAAACTAGCAAAAACACATCGTGTAAAAAGAAAAGTTTTTGAAGAAAATTTTACTTCAAAAATGATTAAGGACGTAAAAACTTCATCTGATGGAAAGTGGATTATATTTACATCTTTGGGTCATATTTATAAAAAAGAATTACCAAACGGAACTCCTAAAAGAATCACAAACTTAACAGACTTTGAAGCTGAACCAACCTTTTCTCCTGACGGAAAATCAATAGTGTTTGTTACTTGGAATGATGAAAATTTGGGGGCGATTTATACTATTAACACCGACGGAACTGGCTTGCAAAAATTAACTATTAAAAAAGGAATTTATAGAACTCCTTCTTATGATAATTCTGGAACTAAAATTGTTTACAGAAAAGAAGGTGGAAATGGAGATCAAGGGTTTGATTACTCTAAAAAAACAGGAATTTATATTGTAAATACTAATGGGAAAAGTTTGAAAAAGATTGCTGACCGTGGAGAATTTCCAATATTTTCACCAAATAACAAAAGAATTTTCTTCCAATCTGGAGGTTCTTTTATGGGTGGCTTAACAAAACGTTTAAAAAGTATTGACTTAAATGGAAAAAATGAAAGAAGCCATTTTGTGTCAAAACTAGCCAATAAATTAGTACCAAGTAAAGATTTTAAATGGATTTCATTTATCCACTTACACAAATTATATATTGCTCCATTTGTACATAACGGAAGTGAAATCAATTTAGATGGAAATACAAAATCATTTAAAGTTGAAAGTTTATCTAAAAACGCAGGAATCAATTTACATTGGTCAAAAGAAAGCAATAAAGTTCATTGGACATTGGGTGATGAATATTTTACTAAATCTATTGTAAACAATACTACAAATCCGTTTGCGAAGACTAATTTAATTGCAGATTCTGGAAACAGAATTAAAATTGGATTGACTGCAAAATCGGATGTTCCTGAAGGTAGAATTGCATTTACAAATGCGCGATTGATTACGATGAAAGGAAATGAAGTTATTGAAAACGGAACCATTGTTGTTTATAAAAATAAGATTGAAAAAATAGGAAAATCTAGTTCAATACGCATTCCTTCTGATGCTAAAGTTTACAACATGAAAGGCAAAACAATTATGCCTGGAATTGTAGATGTTCATGCACATGTTGGAGCTTTCAGAAATGGATTAAGCACACAAAAACATTGGCAATTTTATGCAAACTTGGCATATGGAGTTACAACTTCTCATGATCCTTCTGTAAATACAGCGGCAGCATTTACTTTAGAGGAACTACAAAAAAGCGGCAAAACTGTTGGACCAAGAATGTTTTCAACTGGATTTATTTTATATGGTGCAGAAGGAGATTTTAAAGCAGTTGTTAATAGCTTAGATGACGCACGTTTTGCCATTGCTAGAACAAAAGCTTTTGGAGCAAAATCAGTTAAAAGTTACAATCAACCAAGAAGAGAACAACGTCAGCAAATTATGCAAGCAGCAAAAGAATTAGGCGTAAATGTGGTTCCTGAAGGAGGTTCAAATTTCTTTGTAAATATGAGTATGATTTTTGATGGTCATACAGGAATTGAACACAATATTCCAGTTGCTCCACTTTACAAAGATGTTCAATCTCTTTGGAAAAACAGCAAAACAGGGTACACACCAACCTTGGTTGTAAATTATGCAGGAATGAGTGGTGAATATTATTGGTATCAAAAATCTAATGTTTGGGAAAATAAAAAACTACTAAAATATACACCTAGACATGTTGTAGATCCACGTTCAAGACACAGAATAATGATTCCGGATGAAGAATATAACAATGGACATATATTGACTTCAAAAAGTGTAACTGCATTGTCAAAATTAGGTGTAAAAGCTAATGTTGGTGCTCACGGACAATTACAAGGATTGGGTGCACATTGGGAATTATGGATGTTGCAACAAGGCGGAATGTCTAATCATGAAGCTTTAATTTCAGCTACAATTAACGGAGCAGATTATTTAGGAATGGATGACGAAATTGGATCATTAGAAAAAGGAAAGTTAGCCGATTTAATTATCATGGATAAAAACCCGTTAGAGAATATTCAACATACAAATACAATTTCTTACACCATGATTAATGGACGTTTGTATGATACAAGTACTATGAATGAGATTGGAAATTACAACAAAAAGAGAAGCTCTTTTTATTGGGAAAGTGGAAACTACAATCAAGGAGTTCCTTTAAATTTAGAAACCAATAGTTTTACGATTCCAACATGTAGTTGTCATTAATCAAAACAATTAATTATGGGAAAAATACTATTTCTTATTGCAGCTTTTTTGATCCTTTCTTCTTGTACAACCTCAACTGAAGAACAGGGCAAAAAAGACATTTTAGCAATTATAGACGCACAACAAATTGCTTGGCCTAAACACGATTTAGAAGGATTTATGCAAGGTTATTGGAAATCAGATTCTTTAAAATTTTATGGTAGTAATGGTGTTACGTTTGGTTGGGATAAAACCTTGACTAATTACAAAAAAGGGTATCCAACTTCTTATTATTCAGGGACTTTAAATTTTAAAATTAATCATATTTCAAAGATTAATAAAAACGCTTATTTTGTTATGGGAGAATATTATTTAAAACGTAAAGTTGGAAATGCAAATGGCGAATGGAGAATTATTGCTGATACTTCCTGTTAAAATTTTCTATCTGGATGAAACGGATTTAAATCTAAGCTTATTTTTTTACCTGAAATAATTTCAGAAACCAATTTCCCAGTTGCTGGCCCTAAACTCCAACCCATCATTGCATGACCAGCTGCAATTGTTAAATTTTTACATTTTGATGATTTTCCAATATATGGCAAGCCATCTGGAGAACATGGACGCAAACCACATTCTGCTGTATCTTTTTCTTTTTGTAAAATTTCTAGTTCATTATAAAATTTCTCTGCAGCAGTTGCAATTGCGTTTACTCGAACTGGATTTATCTTATGATTGATTCCTCCTATTTCCATCGTCCCAGCAAAACGTGTAAAACCATTCATTGGGGTTACGGCAACTTTTGCCTCGCACAATACAGCCGGAATCGTAATCTTAGTTTCTCTTTCTACATTAATTCGATATCCTTTTCCTGCTTGAATTGGTATGTTAATGCCAAATTTCTTTGTCAATAAAGAACTCCAACTTCCTGCTGCCATTACAACTTCATCGGTTTCAAAACTAGCTTTATTTGTAACAACGCTTTTAATTGTTTGATTTACAACCACAATGTCTTTTACCTCTTCATTTGAAAATATTTGTACGCCTTTCGTTTTTAAATATGTAATCATTTCTGGCATAAAATCTGACGGAGTCATATGTGCATCACAATCAAAATAAACTGCGCCTTTTACATTTAAATTTGCATTTGGCTCGTACTTTTTAATAGCCTCAATAGTTGTTAAATGCTCTGCGTGTAATCCTACTTTTAAAGCTTTTTCGCCAAGTTTCCATTCGTGCTCACCAACTTTATCTGATTGATAGTACATCATCAAGCCTTTTCGTTCGTAATGAAAATCAAAATCATCAGAAGCTTTTAAACCTTCATACAAATCTCTACTGAATAAATTAATGTCTTTAATTACGGGAATTGAAGCTGCTGCTTTTTTTGCATTGGCAGATTTTTTAAACGCCCACGCCCATTTTAAAAAGTCAGAATCTAATCTTGGTTTTACATAAAACGGACTGCTAGCATTGAACATCCATTTTATTCCTTGCGTAATAATTCCTGGTGAAGCCAAAGAAATAATATGACTTGGCGTAATATAACCCGCATTTACATAAGAAGCTCCATTTGTAAAATCTGATTTATCGATTACAGTAACTTGATGTCCTTCTTTCTGAAGGTAATAAGCAGCACATAACCCTATAATTCCACCACCAATAATTACTACTTTTTTACTCATTTCTTTTGCACTTTTTTTATACTAAAATCTTGAATTAAATTACTTGAAACCCATGTGCGTACGGATCATCTTCATCATCAATTATAATCGTATTATATCCATAAATTTTTGCCCAACCTTTAATACTTGGAATAATTGCAGGTTTTCCATTTAATGTTGTTTCTTCTTCTACACAAGCTATAAATTTACTTCCGATAAAACTTTCGTGGATAAACTGTTCTCCTTTTTTTAATTTTCCTTTTGCGTGTAATTGTGCAATTCTTGCTGATGTTCCTGTTCCGCACGGACTTCTATCAATTGCTTTATCGCCATAAAAAACAGCATTTCTTCCAGATGATGTTGGATCAATCGGATTGCCTGTCCACAGTAAATGTGTTACATCTCTAATGGTGTCGTTTTCTGGATGGATAAACAAATCTGGATATTTCTCATTAATTCGATCTCGAACAACTTGAGAATATTGAATAATCTTACTTGCAGTAAAATCGTGCACGCCAGAAAAGTTTTTTTGTGGATCTACAATTGCATAATAATTTCCACCATACGCAACATCAAAAGTAATTTCTCCTAATTCTGGGCAATCAACTGTTAAATTTTCTGCTGCCAAATAACTTTTTACATTGATTAATTTTACCCAATCTACTTTTTTACCTGTTTGTCCGTATTCAATATTCACCAAACCAGCCGGTGCTTCCATTTTAATTTTTCCAGGAACTTTTGGTATAATTAATCCTTCTTCAATGGCGATTGTAATTGTTCCAATAGTTCCGTGTCCGCACATTGGCAAACAACCCGAAGTTTCTATAAATAAAATAGCGAAATCGTTTTCTGGATTGTGTGGTGGAAACAACATACTTCCACTCATCATGTCATGTCCTCGAGGTTCAAACATCAATCCTTTTCTGATCCAATCGTATTCTTTTAAAAAATGCTGACGCTTTTCACTCATGTTTTTACCAACCAAGTTTGGTCCGCCACCAGCAACAACTCTTACCGGATTTCCGCACGTATGTGCATCCACACAAAAAAACGTTTTTCTACTCATTTTTTTTAGCATCAATATATTTAAGTATTCTATTTTCTAAAATGGATAATGTTACAGTTCCTTCTTCTAAAATTACTTCATGGAAATCTCGAATATTAAATTTTTCGCCTAACTCAGCTTCCGCTTTTTTTCGCATTTCACGTATTTTAATTTCTCCCATTTTATAAGACAATGCTTGTCCTGGCCAAGAAATATAACGATCTGTTTCTGTTCTCACTTCATGTAAAGACAGCGCTGTATTCTCTGCCAAATAATCTAATACTTGCTGGCGTGTCCATCCTTTTGCATGCACTCCGGTATCAACAACCAATCTACAAGCTCGCCACATTTCATACGTTAATTGACCAAATTTTTCGTACGGAGTTGTATAAATCCCCATTTCATCAACTAAATATTCTGAGTACAATCCCCAACCTTCTCCAAATGCTGATAAATATAAATTTCTTCTAAATTGCGGAATTGTTTTTGGCAATTCGTTATTCAAAGACATTTGTAAATGATGTCCTGGGACAGCTTCGTGCGCTGTTAAAGCCGGAATTGTATATAAAGTTCTGCTTGGTAAATTATAGGTGTTTACCCAATAAAAACCTGCCGAAGTTTCACTTCTAGAGCCCGAATATCTTCCGCCAGTATAATTTGGTGCAATTGCAGCAGGAACAGGAACTACTCCGTAGGGTTTTCTTGGTAATGTTTTAAAAAACTTAGGCAATTCTGCATCAATTCTTTTTGCAATATCTCTTGCAAACATTAGTAATTCTTTTGGGGTTTTTGCATAAAACTGATCATCCGTTCTTAAAAATTTTAGAAATTCTGCAAACGTGCCATTGAATTTTAAATCTTTGATAATTTGTTCCATTTCGGCTTTTATTCTAGCCACTTCTTTCAACCCAATTTGATGAATATCTTCTGCTGTATATTTTGTACTTGTTGTGTAATAATTAATTCTGTTTTGATAAAATTCTTTTCCGTTTGGAGTGGTAGAAACTCCCAAACCTTTTCTGGTGTTCGGAAAATATTCATCTTCAAAAAAAGTTTTAATTTTCTTATACTGATTTATGGCATTTTTTTGGACACTAACTTTTGCTGCTCCAAGAATTGAATCTTTTAATGCTGAGGATAACAACGTTGGCAATTTATAAAATGGTTTATAAAATTCACTTTTAGTTACATCAGAAACAATATGTTTATCATAGGTTTTTTCGTACTCGTTAAAAACCGCTTTTGGTTGCGAAATCCCTTTTTTTACTCCAGCTCTTAAAAGTGCAATATTATAATCTACTCGTTTTGGTAAATTCTCTAATTGCTTAAAATACTCTTTTACTTGTTTTTTGTTTTTAAAAGTACGGTTTGCCATTTTACTTAAATTCAAATGAAAAGCAGATTCGTTTGTAATTGGATTTAGGTACATTTTAAATGTATGCGTATCTATTTTATCTTGTAAAACAAAAAGCAATAACTCTTGCGAAATTTTATCCGTTTCAGACAGGTTTTTTGTTGCAACTTGCTGTAATTCTGCTTTTAGATTTTTAGCAAATTCCGCTTCAGCTTGATAATATTTAATGGTGTTTTCTACAGATTCATTTCTTTTAAAATCATATTCTCTATGCTTTTCATAAGTAGCAATTAACAATTTTAGTTGTTCGCTTGAAGAAGTTTTTTTACAAGCTACAAAGCTTACTAATACTAAAAATCCAAAGAGTTTTATGATTTTCATATGTTATATTTTATCTGTTGTTTTTACTCCATTTACATTTCTTAAAATGTGTAATGGATTTTCGTTTTTCAACTCGTTTGGCAATAAATTATTTGGCCAAGCTTGAAAACTAAATGGTCTAACCCAACGTTTTATAGAATCTACTCCAACTGCAGTGAATCTTGAATCTGTTGATGCCGGATATGGACCTCCGTGTTGCATAGACGGACATACTTCAACTCCTGTTGGAACGCCATTAAAAATAATTCTTCCAACTCTATTTTGTAATGCAGATATAATTCCATAATTTGAAGAAAGCTCAGATTCAGTTCCGATAATTGTCCCTGTTAATTGCCCTTCTAATTGGTGTAAAATTTGTTCTAATTGTGCTTCATTTTCACATTCAACTAATAAAGAAAACGGGCCAAATACTTCGTGATGTAAAGTTGGATTTTCTAAAAATATTTTTCCATCAACTTTAGTAACTATCTGACGCCCATAATTGCTTTTAACATCACCAGAAAAATCTGCTAATACTTCAATTCCATTTTGAGAAATTGCTTTTGCTTTATTGCCATTGTATGCTCCAACAATATTTGGATGCAACATACAAGTTGGTTCAATTTTTACAATTTCTTCTGCCAAAGTTTGTGCAAATTTATTCAATCCATTTCCTTTAATCCCTAGTAACAATCCAGGATTTGTACAGAATTGTCCTGATCCCAAAGTAATTGAACCTGCATAAATTTTTGCCCAATCTGTAGCTTTTTCTTTTAATGCTTCTGGTAAAAATACTACTGGATTTATACTACCCATTTCAGCAAAAACCGGAATTGGTTCTGATCTTTTTGCTGCGGCATCAAACAAGGCTCTACCTCCTCGAATACTTCCTGTAAATCCAACTCCTTTTACATTCGGATCTTGCACTAATGCTTGTCCAACTTCAATTCCGCTACTATTTAAATTAGAAAATACGCCGTTTGGCATTCCAGTTTTTTTAGCAGCTTTTATTACGGCCGACGCAACTAATTCTCCAGTTCCTGCGTGCATAGGATGCGATTTTACAATTACCGGACATCCTGCTGCTAAAGCTGCTGTGGTATCTCCGCCAGCAGTAGAATACGCTAACGGAAAATTACTTGCTCCAAAAACTACAATTGGTCCTAAAGGAATATGCATTTTACGTAAATCTCCTTTTGGCATTGGTTTTCTTTCTGGTTGCGCAGTATCAATTGTTGCTTCTACCCAAGAACCTTCTTCAACGTGAGTTGCAAAAGCTCTTAATTGTCCAACTGTTCTACCTCTTTCTCCCATTGCTCTTCCTGCTGGTAACCCAGATTCTGAAGAATACATTTGAATCAGCGATTCTCCCAATGCTTCAATTTCTTCAGCAATTGCTCTTAAAAAAACAGCTTTTTCTTTTCCTGATTTTTTAGAATAGATTTGAAATGCTTGTGCAGCTAATACTGTTGCTTGTTGTATTTCTTTTGATGTTGCTTCAGTAATTACAAAGGCATTTTCTGTATTTGTTTGTGGGTTAAACGTTGCAAATGTTTTTGTTCCTGTTGCAGAAAGTTGATTTCCTATATAATTTTTTCCTGTTATCATTTTGATTGGATTCTTTTTAAATGTGATGCTATATCAACGGGTTTAAACACCACTTTTGTTGATACTGGATATTTTTCTAATAATGCTTTTGGTCTGATTGGCCGTTGTGTAAAATCACCGCCACAATTGGAACAAACATGTTGTAAAACTGTATTTACGCACTCTTTACAAAAGGTGCATTCAAACGTACAAATCATTGCCTCTTGAGAATCAAATGGCAATGATTTATTACAGTTTTCGCATGTTGGTCTAATTTCTAACATGATTTTATCTACTATTTTTCTTTGTAGTTAGTTGTTTTGTGTTAGTGATTGAGGCATTTGTTGAAGCTCTTTTTTATGTGTTTGTTTTTTTTTACACGTAAAAAAAGCGACTGCCGAAAGCACGACCTTTAGGGAACACCCAAATTAATTTACAAATTTTTATACGCTGGCAATGTTGGTCTTGTTTTTAATCCGTCTTCTATAATTGCTAAAACTTTTTTTCTTTCTTCACCAATTAAAGGCAAACGAGGCTCACGAACATTTTCTGTTCCAATTCCTGTTGCTACTTCTGCCAGCTTTATATTTTGTACCAATTTAGTATTAATATCTAACTCTAGCAAAGGTAAAAACCAACGATAAATTTCAATTGCTTCTAGATTTCTTCCAGCTTTTGCTAAGCTATAAATTGCCACAGTTTCAGCAGGAAATGCACAAACCAAACCAGCAACCCAACCATCTGCTCCCATTAAAATACTTTCTAACGCCAACGTATCAACTCCGCATAAAAGAGCAAAACGGTTTTTAAAACGATTCTTAAACCTCGATATGTTTGAAATATCTCTGGTAGATTCTTTTACCGCTTGGATGTTTTTACACTCAGCTAATTCCTCAAACATATCTAAAGTAACTTCAATTCCGTAATCTACAGGATTGTTATAAATGATAATTGGCAAAGAAGTACTATTTGCAACTTTCTTAAAATAAGTAACTGTTTCTCTATCATCAGCTTTGTAACGCATTGGAGGCAACATC
>TARA_R110001599_G_scaffold156811_6_pt1 | contig 13264 bp, 12 predicted proteins | sample TARA_R110001599 | Tara Oceans TARA_R110001599 (sample SAMEA4398360) | marine metagenome | biome: Polar Biome; feature: [MES] marine water layer (ENVO:01000295) within the mesopelagic zone...; material: water (ENVO:00002006), including particulate matter (ENVO:01000060) such... | reverse complement strand
ATGCCGCCTGACCGAACCTATATATTTTATTGTATTCATTTAATCTTGCTAGTCCATTTATGTTAGCATTGCCATTAGTAGGGAGTATCACGTGTGTTCCATATGCGGTGAAATGATAATCAAATCCAAAATACCTACCGCCTCCAAACCCCAATTGATACATAGGTCGTCCGACTCCTGCCGAAGCGTTTTTGTGAAAGAAATGATCGGGAATCTTGTCTCCTGTTTGACTGAACTGAAACCCTATTTTATATGCCAGTCCTTCCCCATCAAGATTAGTTCGCACCTTTCTACCGAATCCATATGCTAATTGGGTGTAATCAGAAGTTAAGGTCGTTGAGAATATTCCTGATCCATAATCTGTCTCTTGAACGTCCTTTGCTAATGAATCTACCGTATTTGGATTATAATCAACGAATAATGGGAAGGACGTCTGGGACGCACTAACTGCCCCATCATATAAATCATAACCAAGTGCTGGGACTTGATCCACACGAATATTTGTGCTAAAGTTCGCAGGACCATATCCACTATCAACAAAATTCAAATTATCATATAAATTCATATGAAAAAACCTTGTATTATTCTCCCTAATTTTAAAACCATTCTGAAGATAATCTTTGAATAATTCTGGATAGACTGTCTGAGAATCAAAGAATTCCTTGAATTTTAATAGATTCGCATCAGTCCATTTTATATCGGTTACAAATACAGAATCACCTGAAGCATTCGGTGTTCTAAAATTAGAAAGATATCCTGTGTCTGCGAAAATCCCATTTAACTTTTTCCCTGCTGTATATAATTCTGGTCGTTTTATTCCTATTGTCTGATACTGCGATAAATAACTGAAAGTTTCTGGGAAATTAGCAGCACCATCAACCCTCTTCCAATTATCGTAATAAGATCTCTCATAACCACCAGCAGTTGCGACATTATATAGTTTGTTCGCCTGTGTTTCACTCTTGAATGAAAATGTTTCCTTTCTATGAACAGTGTTTGAAGTGTTGGAAGTGCTATATGTGAATGGTTCAAAATCTGTTCTCTGAATTAATTCTTCTGTTAATTGAACCGCAAGATCTGTTGGTGAATTATATCCTGGATTTGCCTTCAATGTAATTAAATTCTTTATTTGTATATAATCACCGAGGACGGCAGGATCTCGCTGTGCCTGTGCCTGTGCCGTTGAGAGACCACTGGTTATATCAGGAGGTAAAAACCTTCTTATAGCATCAGGTCCTCCAAATTTAAATGTAAAACGATTCTGGGTCGTGGTGGTCGCAATAGCATTCTCTGACATAGTTACAAATGAACCATTCACAGATAAAACCGACGCTCCGACATTGAAACCGAGAAGAGGCAAAGCATTAAGAATCGGCATCGCAGGTATAAGACCTGTTGTAGAGGAAGAGTGTGTAACCTGTAATATAGGAGAACCAAGAGTAGAGATACCAGAAACTGTTACTCTTGTATCCGAAGGGACGTCAAAGAAAGTCTGTTGTCTTGTGAAAAGTGTGAAACGACTTCCATCATTTCTTCCTGAAACTTTATATTCTGGATTTACTTTCTTTATATTATTGCCTGCCCAATATTTAATTGAAAGATCATCACTACATCGATTCAGAGGATTAGGAGGTCTCTGTGTCTGTCCCATATCACGAGTACCACCAGCAAGAGATCCCCCATCCCTCCTTTCATTCTGCCCCCAGAAGACGTGTGTCCCCGAAGCAGTCCAACGTCTCGGTAAGAAAACATAATTATCTATATTCGCACACTTGTAAGGAGAAACAACTAAATTCACTGTATCGTCTCTAATTTTGATATTCACGGTTTTATTAGTAGCATTTTGAAGAGCGTATTTATGAGGGAGTTCTTCGTTTCTCCATAGATTCTCGAATTCAGTTATTTCAACATCAACTGAAGCATTTAACTCTTGCCCCTTAATTTGAATCTGTCCTGATTCAGCACCTATTTCTGAAACATATGAAGAATGAACCGATATTGTATCACCTGCTTTTAAAACTAAACCCTGACCACATTTATTCGTCCATTTAGAAGGATCTATATTATTATTCGCAATCCCTTCGTCGCTTTGAGAGCGAGGACACTCTATTAGAGTTGTCTTCGTGAAAGTATTATTATTCATTTTATTTATGAATATAATAAAAAATGAAGTTAATGAAACTAAAATCCAGTTAAGCATATGCCATCATAAACATCCCATCACGGAGACTGGCAACCCTCATCACCTGTAACCAGCAACGCATGGTGGATGATCCAGGCATAGTGACACGAGTATCATAGATTTCAATACCACGAGAATTGACTCGCTCACCCTTATTCAGACGATAAGCAGTGTAGAAGAACTTCTGGCGAAGATCACCCTGTGCTGAATAATCTTCAAAATTAACCGATCCAGAAGCACCATCGAGAGTCTGTGCTAACTGACCCTCGCCCCTGTATAAATCACGAGAGATGTAAGGTACTCGCCCCTCCGACTGAAAGACGTTGTGATAATGACGAGCGTCATTGGTGACGTCTATCGGATATAAGAAATTATCATTGTATTTTAGATTGGTTGTCACCGTGCCCACACCAGTCGTAGAGACAGTAGGTCCTTCAGCACAATAGACATTCAGAAGATTATCCTGCTTATCCGACTCCGTGCCTGACCTAACGCTGCCACAGAATACTTTATTTACGATACGACCAGCACCTCCTACATTCTGGATTAGACCACTAGAATATTCAGTCTGCGAAACAGTCCGCTTTACGAACTGATAATCTACATACTGAAAAGACATATTAGCGTTCTGCTGGCGATACTGCTCCATAAGATCCTGAGGATAGAAAATATAATCAGCGATTAACTGACAATCACCACGGACAAGGACGGCATCCTTTGTAATTGACCCACCATTAGTTACACTGACACGCTCCGACTCGGCGAGAGACGAACGTTTCGTAAATGTTAAATGAATCGAAACCTGCTCCTCCATCATAAATAGAGGGAGTTGGTTGGTCTTTAGGAAAGGGAAAAGATCTGCCAAGAGAACAGAATAAGTGGGTTTATTAACCTCCGATTGATAATCATAAACCGTGCGACTGGGGAAGGGACTAGTATCCTTCAGAGGGACGTGATGCTGGTCCGAATCCGCACCAGCAAATAAGAGACCCTTACCATTGTCAATCTGAATAGACTTTGCCTCAGTAAGACTTTCTACATTCAGGGGAGTATTTGAAGCATTCTGATAGGGTTCTGCTCGCCCAGTAAGAGTAGGGGCGATTGTCATCATACGACCAGAAATAACTCCCTCACGCTCCTTGATTGCGTCAGGAGGTAGGAAGGTCGTTTCATAGGCGGCGAAATGATTGTAATCTTCAATTTCACAGACGGTCTTTGTGCCGACACGAAGTGCCGCTCTCTGGATTAGAGAATGGACTCCTACACCAGCAGGAAAGAAGGCACGATCTAAATTTGAAGGTCCTACTGTTCCATCAGTAGAGAATGTGATTCTTGAATTAGAATGAAGAATACCTTTATTATCTAAAACGAATCGTGCTTCGCTTTCAGAGAAAATTACTGGATCTAAGATGTCAGTAGTTACATTGATCGCTGTATCAGTAGCGACAGTGCCGATACGAACAAGATCTGGGATTTGAGAGGACTGGGGTTGCGACGGAGATTCCATATTATTATGATATGAAAATATATAAAAAAGTAAGGGTCATTTTAAAATATGCTATTTATTTCATTACCTGAATCGATCCGCCAGAGGATACGACCGTCTGGCGTGAATGGACGAACAAGAAGACAGCATTCGGATTGTCGCTCGTAAGTCTTAACTGTAATTGGACACCGAATGGAACTTGCGAGAAATCAAGTCCAGAATTAGAAATACCATCATATGATACACCAATTCCATATGCCGATCCACCATCAATGATATCCTTCGCCTGTGCGAAATTAGCACCATAATCAATATTACGGAAGGCAGACGGAACAACCGAAGTGCGAGCAATCTTCGCAAAGTTCATTACAGCATTCATATAATTACGAACAATCTGGGCATCAGCAGTTTCATTATCACGACCTGCCTGATCCTTCTGGAGTGTATCAATATTATATTCTAGGGGTACTCGCTCACCAGCACGAGTGAAAACAAGTTGTTCAATCTGTGCTTTCGTGCCGTCACTGTTGGAGAATCCAAGAGTCCCAAGACCGTCTCTCGTTAGAGAATTAATATGCGAAGAAGGAACAACATTCATAAATGCCCCTAGGACAGATTTTAGACCAAGGTTGAAATTCAATACAGCATTCGCCGAATTGATAGTATTGTAATAAGAACTGATAGAATTATAGACGAAGGTGTTTGTAGATTGAGGACTGAAATCGTCACCTGGTCGCTGGACTTCACAGATTAGACGAACATTGGATAATTCATAATAAGCATCAAGTAATTTAGTTGGAGAGTTGTCCGAAGAAAATAAAACATTCTGGTCTGGAGATAACTGAATCTCTATCATTAGACCACCGACACCCCAATCATTCGAGAGAGGGATTGGTTCTTGACCCATAAAGAGTCCAGAAACCAGAGGGATACAGAAGGAGTTCGGCGAAGTCCCCCCAGAAGCAGATGCCCCCTGTGTGTTCGTAATGACTCCTAACTGCTGTGCCTTGAAGTTAGGGAAACGAAGAGCAGTCTCGTAGGCGTGACAAGCGAAGTCGTGCTGACTCTGCGTTACGCTGAGGTATGAAGACATCATTCGATTATGATGGTTGATTGATTCTATCGTCTGCGAAGAACGCTGGGAGAAAATAGAAAGAGTATCAATTACAGAATAAACACCGAGGCGTTCATTCATACGGATTCCATCACTCTCTAATGGAATAATAGTATCATTCTTTTTTACTGTGAATTCACCAACGAGGCGAACAGAACCAGGAACAATAAAACGATCCTGTGCTCCAATCAGGAGTTGGATCGTCGGTTGTCCATTCTTGTAGGATAGTGTTCCATTGGATGTGATGTTGCTTGGGGTGATCTCTAAATGCTGGTTTGACATAACTTATAAAATACATTAGAAATTAATTTTAGGACCATTTTAAAAATTTTAAATAGATATATAAATGGTTTCAGTCGTAATAAAAAAAAGTGATAAATCTGGTAAAAAATTGATGGCAGTTTTCACCAGGGATAATGGAAGAACAAAAACAACACATTTCGGAAGTGCTGGGATGGATGATTATACAATCAAGAAAGATAAAGAACAAAGAAAAAGATATAGATCTAGACATAAAAAAGATTTATCTACTGGGGATTATACAAGAGCAGGATTTCTGTCGTGGTATATATTATGGGGTAATTCAACGAGTCGTAAAGAAAATATATCAAGTTATAAGAGAAGGTTTAATCTGAAATAAATTTATTGACCTTATTGAAAGATCTGATAGTAATCCCAAGTTTCTTTATTCGCCTTGATAAAATCTTCACTGTAATATCCTTTTAGGATTTCTTCTACTGCTGAACCTTCATCGTAGTTCCCACCTAGAAATTTACAGAGAATCTCTTTTTCTTCTTTTAGTTCCTCGTTGTCCCTGAGGGCACGATCAGTCCAACGCTTCATCCTTTCTAAGTCCTCTTTTAGTTTCTTGATCTCCGCTTTTTCTGCGAGGATTTGGAGATCAGCGACTGCTTCGTTCAACTTCACAACGAACTCCAGAGAGGCATTGGCACGAACCAGTTTCAATTTCTCTGGGAATGTAACCACTTCTTCTTTTAGTTTCTTGTTTTCTTCTTCAATCTTCTTGAATGCTTTACCGAACATTTTTGCTTCATCCTTAATCAACTTGTTTTCTTTAATCATTTCCTCTACTTTCATATGAAATGTTTCTGTATTCTGAAATGGTTGTAGAAGACTTTCTACTTCTTGTAGTTCCTCCACTTCCGCTTCCAGTTGCCCCTTCTCATCCAGAACAGATTGAAATTGCTGAACGTCGTGTTCTCGCCCATCCTTTTCTTGTTGTAGTTCCTGTTGGAGTTCCTCGTTTTCTTCTTTTAGTTTTTGAATTTCTTCGTCTCTCCATTTGATATTTCCATTAGTCCAATCCTTCGCTTCTTTTCGTGCTTCTATGAAACCTTGTCGGACCGCTTTAAAACCATTATTTTTTTCTTCAAGTTTCTTGTTCTCTTCCTGGAGTTTGGAGTAGTCAGACATTGTTTTTTTTTCTTCTTAGTATTTTGATGGTAATTATTGTTAGCAAACAATCAAATTTATTGGGTTTTTTTTTACGTGTTCTTAGTGTATTGATATTATTTCAGTATAGCAAACTATCAAATTTTTATGCTTTTTTTTAACCGATATGTTCTAATGGATTGTGAGAACGATTCGCCAGGATTCCAAATTGACTGAATCCCTGAGGAGCAACCTGAGGAGGAGGTTTAGAAGGAGGAGCATCCTTCGCATCTGTTGATTTTTCTTTTTCATCCGCATCAATTGAAGAGAGAGTAGAAGTCGTGGCGGCGGCGACATTAGCGGCGGCGGCAATAGGGGCAAGTGCTCCGCCTGTGAAGACAGCAGCGACGTCTAAGAGTCCTGCTCCAATTGTAGCAATATTACCTATATCCTGTCCGAGATTCTGTTTCACAGTATTTCCCTGTGCGTCTTTCGTATTAAACATATTTCCTGTATTCCAAAGATTATCTATATCCGTGAGAGTCGCCATCCCTGCCGAAGCAACCCCAATACCAGTTGCCCCCACCTTCGCAAACCCTTCAGCGATTTCACCCCCCCCACCAGCAACAGATAAAACATTACCAACTATCCCTTCAAGACCTCCTGCTTCCTTAGCAGCGACTGCCCCCTCACCGAATAATTTAGTTCCTTCTCCTGCTGCCGAGAGAGTTCTTAGACCTTCTGATGCTGCCTGACCGACAGTCCCACCGCCTCTTAAAGTGGAAACTACTTCGGCACCTGCTCCACCAACTCCTTTTACAGCAGTTCCTATTTTAGGAACAGAAGCGGCACTGGATTCAGCGTCACTTTTAAGATCTGAATCTTCTTTACCTGTATCCAATTTCTGTAACGTTCTGAAAGCAGTTTTAGAGTTCTTCCAGTTTGCCTGACGGACTTCATTCATATCGTAGGCGTGCTGACTTAGTTGATTTTGTGTGGCGAATGCTTGTGCGTGTGCTCCATAAAAGTCTGACATTATTTATATAAATAATAATATATATAATTTTTATTCAGGGGAATTTAAAATTTTAGATCCTTCAGCAATTAGTGTTTCAAAGTTCCTAAATGCTTTTGGAGGATTTGATTGAAAATCCATATGAAGAAAATCATATCTATTGGGAGTTGCCTGATTATATATCTTCAACCAATTATCACCTCCACCAAATACATCCCCATACTCTTCTGCCATTTTACCAAGTTCTTTCTGATTAGGGAAAGGAGAACCTACAATTACATTCGTAGCATTCTGCCTAATGATAGGACTACATGCCCTAAAATTCTGTGATGAAATAACTAATAGTTTTATATTGAAATGCCTGAAACGAGAACATAAATGATTGATCTTTGCCTCCCTTCTGATTGATCCTAAACAATCATCAAGGACAACAGCAATCTCTGGTTGGTCTTCTTTATCATATGCTTTCTGTGTCTTCACAATTCCATCTACAATTGCGTCGTCATAATGGTCGTGTGTATCAAATGCTTTTCTTAAAAATCTAGATGTAATATCATTAGCAATGGTGTTACTGATGATAGTTGTATTATCGAATCTTTCTTGTGCGTCGTAGAACTGATCATTGAGAAGCATATTAGAAATTAGTGTGCTCTTTCCTGTGCGGACAGGTGAAACTAATAAAACTAATGCTCCACCGCCGAACCCATCTACCTGCGGTAAATTCTCGTGTAATGGTGGATGGTTTGTAGATACTGGATCTGGATCTTTAACTGGGATGACTCTTGGTCCTTGCGATGCTTCCATTTTATGTTTATTATATACATAATATTTTATAGTTCATAATTTAAATAAATATCATTTTTGGTTCTCCTAACATTATATGTAGAGAAGTCTTCTAGGATCTTGTTTATTTCTATTTCTGAACTATGACAACTTTCAAACTTGATTGTTTTTGGTCTTATATTAGTTCTATACAATTGATTCATAATATTAATATCATAACCCTCAGTATCTAATTTTAAATATTCAACATCTTCAACATTATATTCTTTGAAGAAGTCTTCTAATGATTTTGTTAAAACATTAATTTTTTCAAAGCGTTTAAACCTAACAGATTTTGTAATTCTTTTTTCTTCATTCGATGATCCAACTAAACTTGACATCCCCCTTTCATATTGTCTATGTTCTTTATCTTCTAAAAATTCATCTTTTAATTTATAAAATTCAGCAGTTCCAGTTTTATCAGAAATAGCACAATTAACTTTTGTATTGTTTTCTTTATCAGGTAAATTATCTAAAAGACTTTTAATTGGTTCTACCGATAATCCAAAATCATTCGGATACTTATTTATTAAACTAGCAAAATCACTTGTTCCAATTTCAATATATTTATAATGAACCATTTACAATAAAACAGAAAATATTTTATATTTAATAATTTTTAAACGAAACAATTTGCCCACACATCATTCTTCATTGCCGTATTGATTTCTTTAAAGACCTTCGCATCGTGATCTGCCTTTGCCTGTGCTTTCTTCTTTACATCCTTCCTTTGTTTTCTTAATACTTCTACACGATTAACGCTCTGTTCAACTGCTCTTGAGACCGCATCATCTAAATCTTTCTGTGAATATCCCTTCTCAACAACAACTGGTTTTTCTACAATTTGAACTTTTGGGACAATTGTTTCTTCGTCGTCAATAGGTGTTTCTAATTTCTTTCTTAATTTTTTACGTTCTCTATCCCTCACTGCTTCAACGAGTTCTTTATCTGATTTATCTTTTTTTAATTTCTCTTCCTTTTCTAACTTCTTTCTCGCCCTAGTCTCTTTCGCCTTCTCTCTGCCCCTTGCTAATCTTTCAAGTTGTTCAGCAGAAGCAGGTCCTCTCTTCTTTCTAGTTTGTTTGGTTTTCTTTTCTGGAGGAATATCTTCAACAGGATCTTTCATAGATTCTGGATCTAAAATTGTTTTTACCTTAGGTGTTGAAAAGATCTCTTCTTGAGGAATCTTTCTACGTCTTTCAGGTTCAGGGATAATTTCTTCTTCTTCTTCTTCCACTTCATATGATGCTTCACTTTCTTCAATGTCCATCTGCTCTTGAATAATTTCATCTGTAAGAGGCAGAGGTTCAGGAGAGGAGGGTGGTACTTGCTCCGAAGGTGTAGGCATTACAACATCTGCGAGATAATCAGTCATTTATATTTCTATATAAAATAAATTTATGACTAACTTTTAAAAAATAATGATTAACTACTATTAATATGGATTACTTCCTTTTTCTGATATGGAATACGACCTGTGTGTCCCCAGTCAATGAAGCAGTCTCTTTTTCAAATGGATCTACTATCTGAACTTGAAGACTATTCAATAGGAGAGGATTAGGATTATTTAATTTGATATATGTTTTTTCACCTGGTTCAAAATATAGAGCACCATATTCTCTGCCATCATTGGAGAACTGGGGCAACTGATAAATGATTTTAGAAAGTCCTGCCTGTGCTCCATTGAATGATTTGTGTGTGAGACCTGGGAGACGAATGAAACTAGATAATGCTGTCTTTTCTAAGGCGAAGACACTTGTGAATGTAACAACATTACTATCATCACCTGCTACAAATCCTACACCAGATTTACTACTGATGATTGCTCTATCAGGGAAACCTAGACGACCAGACATATCAGGGAATCTTTGTCCTGCTATTAATGTATCAAGAGGATCAGGAGAAAATTTATTCATAGTAATTATGTGGGCGTAATCTGCTCCTGCCGCTGAATTCAATCCTGCGAAAACATATGGCAACGTCTGTCTCGATGATGGATGAAATAATTTATTATTAGAACTATCACATTTGAAGACTGCTGATTGTAATGAATCTGATGCTAATTGTCTATCACGTTTGAGATGGATAAAATCTAAATCGGATAAACCATCCACTGCTTCATTTGAAAACATATCATCCCCAGGATAATATCCTGCTGCCGATGGAGGACTTGCTATATAGGTTGGTGAATCATAAGAAGTATCTGTCCCTGTATAATTACTATCAAAGTTTGTTATTGTGATAGAACCTGCCCCTACATTTAACATCGGATAAAGAGCATAGGATGTTGAACCAATTGGAGTGAAAGTCCTACCGACTGCCCCTGCCGAAGAAAGATTAGAACCTAGAATCTGATCGTATGTTGCTTTGCCTTTCACTTTGAAATAGAGATTTATTTGATCTCCAAGACCCTCGAATCGGACACCATCATATGCGGCATAGAATGCTGTCTTTGTCATTTTAGATCCAGTAACAGCACCTCCGCTCTGCCAATATTCTAATTCTTGGAGTCTGCTATATTGACCGTCCTGAGGACGTGCCTCGTCATCGACGAAAGCACTGACCCTTTGTGCGATTGTGATATTATCATCCGAATCTAGGATAAATACATAATCATAGGTTTCATAAGGTCCTCTGATACCATCGATGCCATCTAATCCCCTATAATCAAGAATTTCAGTTTGTCCGCCAGCATTAGCAAAAGTTTCACTATCTAAATTATAGATCCCTCTGTATCTGGTTGTAGCAGCACTAGCGTTCGCTAGTTTAGGATCTTCAAATTGTATCTGGGGTCTTGATAATCCAACAGCGAATGGAGCACTGCTTGCCCCTAAAACACTGAAATCAAATTTACCCTGATTGAGACAGAAGGGTCGTCCAGTAAGAATCCCTACACAAGAAGCATTATGAAATCCAGTACCACTTGCCCCTGTTCTTTCAAATACACCAGTCCCTGCTGTCCAAGTAAAAGCATCACTAGGTTTGATCCCCTGAGAAGCATTAGGACCACCTCTCTTTCTGAAAGCAGAAGGATTAGCAAGATTAAAGACTGGTTGATCTACTAATGATGCCGAAACATCAGTATTGCTCTTGCCCCTATCTGTGAATCTAATTTGAACTCCTTCTTCTTGAAACGCCGCATTAGGATTCACTGTCACCGATGCGTTTCCATAGATTCGAGGATCGTCGTATTGGGCGTTAAAATCTTTTGTTAATTGATCCACAAAAGATTCAATGCTGTATGTTCCCTTTTTCGGTTTAATAGTTCTGGAGATTGATAGAAGATCATTATATTCATCTCCTGGATCGAGATCATCTGGATTAAATCCGTAGTAATGACCGAAGAAAGATTTTGCTCCTATTGTTATATTTCCTGTTCTCTGGATCTTAACACTATCCACCGCTATTTCTGAATCAGGTTCAATTTCAATTGGAGAGCGAAAGAAGTTCTGAAAGTTAGAAGGACGAAGAGCACCGCCTGCGATTTCGTCTTCATTGAGACGTGAAGTTGCTATAATCAATGACATTATTTATAATTTCAGTATATATTTTATTTTATATGTTAAAATTAAAAAAATGAATAAGAGAGCAATTCAACGGAACAAGAAAAAACCAGAACGTAAAATGAAAGAATGTGAAAATTCTGTCTGTGGTGAAACACAATTCAAAGTTAAAGAATCTGTTGAAAAGAATAAGAAAATAAAACCAAAGGAAGTCTTTGGTAAAGATTACAATAAAAAATCTAAAAAGTCTAAAAAGTCAAATAAAGCATATTAATAAATACCATCACAATTGAATCCATATCCGTTGTAATGATCTATCTCTTCCAGCAATTGTTTAGGGGTCGGCGACTCGTGAAAACCTTTGGTTGCTAGAAGACTGATGTATTTGATACACACTTGATAGTTTAATTTCTTCATCTGTTTCACATAATAATCCTCTACCTTTTGTTTCTCCAATTCAAGATCAGAATACTCTTCATTTAATTTATCGATCACACCGACGGATGATGGATAATCATTATAATAGTCAATAATCCTTGCCTCCGAGGTCATTGTTAATTAATCAATAATATTTCTGTATTGCCAACTATCAAATTTTCAAATGCCGTATTGAACCGTAATATAAGTATCAATATTATATATTGTTACAAAACCCCTAGAGGAATTGAATCGTTGGATAGTTTATACAACTATATAGAAATCTGTTCTAATAAGACGGTCTGATACGGTCCCTTATCCCTTCTTATATTATGTTTAATTATTCTAATAATAAACTACTTAAAACTTAGTTCTTTTAATATGTATATAATGTCATTAAATGAAGTAGTTGAAAATATTAAAGCAAGAAGTATTCAATCACCAGATGAACTTGCTGTTGTTAATAAATGGGATATATTAATGTTACTTTGCCCTGGATTAACAAAAGATAAAGTTAAAACACAGAAGAAGAATTATAGCAAATTAAAAACAGATAATATGTTGTTTCTATGTATAGATACAATCTGTAAGTTATTTCTTGATATGATTTATTTAGATAGTCGTCCAGATATGCCGAATGATAGAATTAGTTTAAGATCTTTTAAACATATGATTAGAATGAAAGTCGATGAATTAGATGAACTAGAATCAGAATTAGAAAAAGTAAAAGAAGGTAAAGGATATATCCTTGAAGAAGAACACGATAAAGAAATAAAAACAATGAAACAAGAGTTTAAATTTCAGAAAGAAGAATATGAAAAGAAAATTAATAAGTTAGAGAACACTGAAAATTATCTTAGAGAAAAGATTGATAAGGTTGAAGAAAGAGTTGAAAAGAAGTTAGAAATGAAATATGCTGGTTGGAAACCTCCTGTAACATCAACAGATTAAACATTCATACGCTTCTCTAACCTTACGAAAGTCTTCAGGATCTCCGCCTTTGTCTGGATGGGTCTCCAATGCTTTCTCTCTGAATGCTTGTTTAATATCTTCATCTGAAGCAGATCGCTTCAAACCTAATACAGAATAATTTTCATTTTCTTCTTCGTGATCTGCTCCCCATTTAGTGTGAGATTTAAAATCTCCTTCAAATGGATTACCAAAGAAATTACTATCATCATAGAAATTTTCATCTCTTTCAAAATTAGAATAATGATATTTAAATTCTGTCTGATAATAATCTGGTAAAGGTTCAGTCCTCATCGGTGGTTCTCCTTGACATTGGATATGGGACCACATCAGAGGATACGCACAATCTTTCATAATAAATAAT
>TARA_R110001599_G_scaffold138600_5_pt1 | contig 13264 bp, 7 predicted proteins | sample TARA_R110001599 | Tara Oceans TARA_R110001599 (sample SAMEA4398360) | marine metagenome | biome: Polar Biome; feature: [MES] marine water layer (ENVO:01000295) within the mesopelagic zone...; material: water (ENVO:00002006), including particulate matter (ENVO:01000060) such as...... | reverse complement strand
TGGCGTCATCATCGGCAAGCCAGTCCCGTGTTTTGATTTTTACCATATTCTGACTTTCCCCAGTCCCACCTTGTCCGGCCGTCGCGATGTGACGAAACGTTTCAGGGTTCCGCTTCTTTTATGTTTGGTCGTTCCGCGCTGAGAACAAGCTGTCATTGATCCCCAAAACCATGACATCGCGATCCGCGCCGGTATTATCGACCCTGCATTGCAAAAGGTATCACTGTGAAAATTAATGACACCATAACGCCCACGCCAATATCGCCATGGCCGGGATGGAAAAATTGCGTCAGAACAATGGATTGGGATTTGGGACGGTGATGGGGCAAGATTACGAGCCAGAGCTGAGCCGTTTTTGCGGCTTTTGGTTCTGCTTTGATCAAAAGGCCGGAATTTCGCCCCTTTTGGTTGCGATCACGGGCCGGTCGTGCTGAACTTGGCGGCAACAATATATGACTTTTAACAAAGCCCAAAGATGGAGACGCCCCGATGGCAGACGTGATCGATTACAAGATCCATGGCGAGGAAATGCAACTGGTCGAGATCGAACTTGATCCGGGCGAGGGGGTGCGTGCCGAAGCCGGTGCGATGATGTTTATGTCCGATGGCATCAATATGCAGACCGGCACGGGGGGCGGGCTTTTTTCAGGCTTCAAGCGGATGCTGACCGGCGAGGGGTTCTTTATCACAAGCTTTGTCCATGAAGGATCGGGCAAGGGGCATGTCGGCTTTGCCGCCCCTTATCCGGGCAAGGTCGTGCCGATGAACCTCTCGGAGTTTGGTGGCGAGATTATTTGCCAGAAAGACGCATTTTTATGCGCGGCATCGGGCATTGATATCGATATCGCCTTTTCCAAGAAACTCGGTGCGGGTTTGTTTGGCGGCGAAGGGTTTATCTTGCAACGTCTAAGCGGCGATGGCCTGGCATTTGTTCATGCGGGCGGCACGATTATTCGCAAGGATTTGCAACCCGGTCAGACATTGCGCGTCGATACCGGGGCGCTGGTGGCGATGACGCCAGCGATTGATTATTCGATCAAGTTTATCGGCGGTTTTAAAAACGCGCTGTTTGGGGGCGAGGGGCTTTTTGTCACCACCCTTGAAGGGCCGGGAACGGTTTGGTTGCAAACATTGCCCTTTGCGCGTCTGGCCGATCGTGTGGCCGCCGCCCTGCCCAAGGATCGAAACAAGGGATAGGGGCAGGTATGCTTGAAGTTTTTCAGTTATTTTGCTTTTAGGTCAAAACCGGTAAGCCACCCTAAGATACGGTCACTGTTGTTGCTAACCCATTCATTGGCGACGATGTCTGTGGAGCCGGGGGCTTCCAGTTTTGACAGCAACCCGACGAGTTCTTTGTTGGGAATTTTGAAGTTTGACAGCAAGTTTTGCAATGCCGGGTAAGAGCGTTCAAGATCCGTTCGATAGGCAATACGAATATCAACGAGTGGCCATGCGGTGCTGTTCGTCTTTGTCGTGATATCGTTGGTTTTGACAATTCTGTCCCAGATATCCTTGTGATATTCACCGTCCTCGACAAACCGGACATCCGCCCGAGCGAAGATCGTATCTGGATAATAGCAAAAGAAGAGTGCGGGGCGTTTGGTCAGATTGTTGCGTTGAACAAGCATGCTGAGAATCTGATAATCGAATACACGATAGTCATAGAGCGATGACAAACCGAATGCCGTCAATCGCCGACGTTCGATCTTTGATGATGTCCAATTTTCATCGCCGACCCAGATGTCGCCAACACCATCGCCCGAGACATCAAATTGTTGCGATATACCGGGTTGTTTAAGGTCTTCCATACCAAGCTGGCGGGAGGAACTTTCAGTCAACCCTGTGTAACAGAGGCCCTGACGGCCAATTGTCTTTTCCTTTCCGAGGGTGACGGTGCCAAAGGCATCAACATAACGCCGAATGAGGGTTGGGTTGTTCTGTGCCCATATTTCAGGAAGGATATCGATCCGGCCTTCGGGGCTGTTCATCTGACGGAAGGCGATATCATTGGAAACCGGAACAAGCGTGGCAGGCCTGTGAATATATTCTGTGATGATTTTCGCCAGAATACGGGCTTTGAGTTGTGCGGAAGGCCAATCGAGCAGGGCGATCTCTATTTCGGCATTTTGTGGGCCGTTTTCAGCCAGAGGGGAGGTTTCCGGTGAATAATGCTTTTCGCTCGATTGGTAGATAAATCCGTATCCAAAGCCGCCCATAAGGAAGGCAAAAACGGCAAATACCCAATATGTGACATTGCGGGTGGTATGTTGGGCCGTTTTGGTTTTTAGCGCGTGTTCAATCTGTTTCGTGATCCTAAACAGTTCAGAGTGTTCCGAAGGTGAGGGGGATGAATGCGGGGCTGGTGCCAAATTTTGCAAGTAATGCATGATATTGCTGCATTGCAATGCATGGTCGCGGCGGATTTGCGTGTATTTGTCGCGTTCATAAATGATCAAAAGAAGATAAATGACCGATGTTGCAACAATTAATGCAAACAGGGATGCTGATAATGTATCCGGGCGAAAAATCAGTGAAAACAGAACATTTGTCGATCCCAAAAGAATGAGGATCACATATTCTGCCGGTGATATCCGGTCACTTTCCAATGTTATCAATTTATCGCCAACGCGGAATAAATCCAGGATAAATCCACGTTTGTCTTGATCATCGCAATCGGATGGCAGGATTTCGGCTTTGATGTCCTCGGCTCTTTCCTGAATTTTTGAAAGCGCATCCTCATTGGCAAAGATACGCAGAAAGGTCTGGAGGTGGAGAAGCGCGTATTCACGGACTTTATCTGTCTTTGATGCCGTTTTATTTTCGGTGTGTGAGCCTGTTTCAGAGTATTCGCAAACGCTTGTCATCTTATGTCGAAAATCACCCAGAAGGTCTTCGCGTTCTCGGTTTAGGCTGGTTGTTCTTTCAAGAGCGAATGTTGCAAGCAGGACAAAGAAGACGGTCGAAACAGCCAACAGGTCATAATAATTGTCAATAGTCGAAACCGGCAGGATCAAGAGCCAGACGCCAATCAGATTAACGGCGACAAACAATGACATCAGAGAGGATTTAAGCGGATAACGCAGGGCAATAAAAATGTTTGAAGACACAATAAGAACAGAAGCAACGGCTTCATATTGTGTCATCAATCGCCCGTTGGCGATCGAGAGGATGACGACAGACCCTATCGGCATAAGATACCATAAAACGCCAATCGACGCGTTCTGAGCCTGAAACACCGAAAGATCGTAAAGCAGACTGCCGAGTGCGAGGACGAAAATACCGACAAATGCGATAAGCAGAATGTTGGTGATGCCAATGTCGGGAATGACTGGCTGAGTGAACAGAAGCACGACGATGAAAATCGGGGCGGCGATACTGCGTGCGAAGGTTTCGGTTAACAGTCCTTTTTTAAAGTCTGTCAGGGGGCGGTTTTTGTCGGCTGATACTTTTTCCCAGCCATCCATGCATTTCATGCGGAAGAAGCAATTGGTCGCCATGGCGGCACCGCCCAGGAACGCGAGGCCCACTGTTTTGAACATTGCGCCTTCAAGCAGAATCCAGTCGGCAAAATCCATATTGGGTGCTGTTAATACGACAAATCCGGCAAATGCGGCGCCTGAAAAAATGTAATCATTCAGGCCGATCTTGTCTTTCCCCCGCCGAAATATTGTATCAATGAATAAAAACATAATCGGCCAGATTTCAAAGATCAGGATTGCGATTACGTCAAAGTCGGTTGATGTATGAAGGGCACCATATAAGAGAAGATGGTTGGCGGAAATCAGGATGCCGGACATCAAGGTCGGAAAGCTGATTTGTCTGAAGCGTGATTTCTTGAATAACTGACTTGTCAGTTCCAAAATCTCTCGGCGGAAAATAAATAACGCCAAAAGAACCGTCGAAACGGCCGCCAGGCTGTGTGCCATTGCCGCAACTTGGAACAGACTGACCTGATCAACCAGATGGTTAATGATCGGAGGGTAAAGCATCCAAAGACCGACAGACAGGATCATAAGGACAATTGGTTTCCGATATGACCAGTTAGTCAGTTTTTGGATCATTAAATACTCCTGAATCAAGGAAACCATATTTGCACTACTGAGAACCAAAATATGGAATTGAGAAAATGACACAAGTCTTTCTGTCTGTGTGCGCTGACCAGAAAGATGAAAAGATGAAAAAGGTAATACCAATTTTGGATCTGGCGGACTAGGGTGTGCCAATGATTTAAAGCGGCTTGTCGATCCCCCCACACATCATCGACTGGTCGTAACGCCACCCAAGGCTATTGCAAGACAGGGACAGGGGCATATTGCGCCAAACCCGAAACAAGCAGGCTAGAACGAAGAGGAAGCCCATGTCGGATCGTCAGTATCAACGTATTGAAACCCCCACAGACCTGATTGCGCAATTGCGCGAGATGCTGGGGGATCGGCTGTCGACGGCGGCGGCCGTGCTTGAACAGCATGGCAAGGATGAAAGCTGGCACGCATCATCGCCGCCCGATGCGGTGGTGTTTGCAACCTCGACCGAAGAAGTCGCCGAGGTTGTTAAGCTGTGTGCGGCCCAGAATGTGCCGATTGTGCCGTTTGGTACCGGGTCGTCGCTTGAAGGGCATGTTGCCGCCCTTCGCGGCGGGATTTGCATTGATCTGTCGCGGATGGATGCGATCCTTGAGGTTCACAACGAAGACCTTGATTGCCGGGTACAGGCCGGGGTGACGCGCGAACAGTTAAATGATCATCTGCGCGATACCGGTTTGTTTTTTCCGATTGATCCGGGGGCGAATGCATCCATTGGCGGTATGACCGCAACACGGGCATCGGGGACCAATGCGGTGCGTTATGGCACCATGCGCGAAAATGTTTTGAACCTGACGGTGGTGACGCCGGATGGTAAAATCATCAAGACTGCCAACCGGGCGCGCAAATCATCGGCGGGTTATGATTTGACCCGGTTGTTTGTCGGTTCCGAAGGCACACTTGGCGTGATTACGGAAATCGGGTTGAAGCTGTATGGCATCCCCGAAGCCATGTCGGCCGCCGTTTGCGTATTTCCATCTGTTGATGCCGCCGTTGATACCGTGATCCTGACCATTCAGGCCGGTATTCCGGTGGCGCGGATTGAATTTTTGGATGAAATGCAAATTCGCGCGATCAACAATTATTCCAAAACCGATCACAAGGAAGCGCCGACGCTGTTCTTTGAATTCCATGGCACCGACGCCGGGGTCAAGGAACAGGCAGAATTCGTGCAATCGGTGGCCGAGGAATTTGGCGCCGAGGAATTTCAGTGGGCGACCCGTCAAGAAGACCGCAATAAATTATGGGCCGCACGGCACAAGGCATATTACGCATCGCTTCAGCTTGAACCGGGCAAGGCGGGTATGCCGACCGATGTCTGCGTGCCGATTTCCAAACTGGCCGAGGCTATCCGTGAAACGCGGGCTGATTGCGATGCCAGCCCGTTGACCTGCACGATTGTTGGTCATGTTGGCGATGGTAATTTCCATACCTTGATCCTGCTGGACCCGAATGATGCCGGTCAGATGGCAGAAGCCAAACGTCTGCATGATCGCATGGTCGAACGCGCGCTGAAACTGGGCGGGACATGCACCGGGGAGCACGGCATCGGCTATGGCAAGCTTGACTTCATGGAAGCCGAACATGGCCCGGATACGATTGCATTGATGCGTAGCATCAAATCAGCAATTGATCCCAAGGGCCTGATGAATCCGGGAAAACTGATCCCGGGTCTTTGATCGGTCAGATTGCTTTGATGATCGTGTCTTGGTGATACAAAAATGAATAACGGGTCCCGGTGGGGCCCGTTTTCATTGCAGGAATGTATCGCCGGGTTTTAACAGGTTTTCAGGATCAGAACCGGACGGAAAGCGATAGCGATCCGAACTGGTCGCCCTTGTCCTGGCCTTCAAATTCGGCAGTACGATAAACGTGGGTGTAGGTAAAGCGCGCCTGCCCGACGATGACGGCAAAACCGATTTGCAGATCACCGACCAACGGTTCCTTGTCAATCGAATGGCTGTTGGCGAAGGTGTTGCCATCAAGGGTTATGTCGCGCAGCACCCATCGGCCAGCAACACCGGCAAACAAATAGCCACCAACCGGGAAACTTTGGGTGTTGGGGGCAAAGAAATCCGATCCTGGCAGGCTGGGCCGGATGCGCGGCGGGCCGTAATCGGCAGGCAGATCAAAGCCAAGCCGGAACATGGTGCCGAGTTCAGCATTGGTAAAGGCATTGCCCAGCATGAAACCGCCGTGCGGCGTGGCATCATATTCAAGGCCCAGAACATCGCCTTCGAACCAACTGCGATATTTACGTTCATAGGTCAGACCGACGATCGGTTCGTTTTTAATCTGATTGTCCCAGCCTTTGGGATCCGGGCTGTCGATATATTCGTGCACGAATTTCTGGGTATCTTCGGCAAGGGATGCGGGGCCGACCACGCCAAGGGTCAATTCCAGCGTGTCGATCCGGGAATAATTTCCTTCGTCTTCGCGCTGTAACCCGGTATCGGACAGAAGCCCGACACTGCCATACAGCAATCCGGCCCATGGGCGGTCATTGGGCTGATTTTCGGCAATGGTGATGTCGTTGGGGGTATACATGCTTTGCCCCAGCGCATAGCTGGTGCGGATCCGCCCGTTCGAGGCGAAGAACGGCACCGCTTTGGCCGCACTGAGAACCGGCTCGGGGGCGCTGTCTTCGGGGGAGATAAAGGCCAGTCTTACGCCATTGGTGTAGTGCTGGTCCTGATTGTTTTTGGTGAACAGATCGTTTTCAACCGACAGTGACACCCCCCATTTATCATCCGGGGTCCGCATGGATTGTGGGCCTTTGGCCGTATCCTGCTGGGCATGGGCAAGCGTGTCGCCAAGGGTCACAAGGCCAAGCATGGCCAGCGACAGCGGGCGAAGGACCGGAAAACGGGGCAGAATGGTTTTGGGCGATATGGGCGATGTCATTGGATGTTCTGTTCGTTATTTGACCGTAATTTTTGGACCATGAAATCAATCACGGTTCTTATCTTACGCAGTTTATGACGTTGCGGTGCACATACCGCGAAAAGACCAAGCGCGCGCGGGGCGAAATTGTCAAGCACGCTGACAAGTCGGCCATCGGCAAGCAAATCTTCGACCACCAGTCGCGGTGTTAAGGTTATCCCGCAACCTTGCAGCAGTGCATCGCGTTTCGCAAGGCTGCTGTTGACGTAAAAGCGGCCTTTGACCTGAACGCTGCGATCCGTTTCACCATCGGAAAAGGCCCAAAGCCCCGGTCGGCGATCATTGGTGTAGATAAGACAATTATGGTTCAACAGATCCTCGGGGGTTTCAAGCGGGGCGGATTTGGCAAGATAGGCGGGACTTGCACATAAGACTCTGGAATAACCGCATAATCGCCGGGCAATGAGGCTTGAATTAGGCAAGGATTCACGCACCCGAAGGGCAATGTCGAACCCTTTGTCGACGATGTCGACCATCTTGTCATTCAGTTCAAGTTCGATTGACAGGTCAGGATAGGTATCAATCATTTCGGCAATCATCGGTGATAGTTGCATCAAGCCAAAGCCCATCGGGGCGGCAATACGAACGCGCCCGCGCGGACCATCATTTAAGTCGCGCACGGTTTCGTCGGCATCGGTCATGTCATCAAGAATGCCGGTAATGCGCGCAAGATAGGTTTCGCCAGCTTCGGTCAAACTCATACGGCGCGTGGTGCGTGCAATCAATTGAACGCCAAGCTGATCTTCAAGTTCGTTGATATGTTTGGTGATCGTGCCGGGCGTCATGTTGAGTTCACGGGCGGCGGCGGCAAATGTGCCACGTTCGGCGATCTTGCGAAAACATTCCAATGCGCGCAGGCGGTCCATGATGAGTTCCTTTTAGATCGCGTCATAATTTCCAATTTGGAAACAAACTACGATCAAATACCGGCAAGATCGACTGGTAATCTTGTGCTACGGTCGGGAAAATCGTTATTGCCTGTGCGGTGATATCGCAGGCCAGAGGAAGGACTACATCAATGCGCCCCACTTGGGTTAAGCCCGTTTTATTGCTGATTGGTGCCGGTTTTATGGGCGGCAGTTCGATCCTGCTTGCCAAAATCGGCGCACAGGAAGGTATTCCGCCCCTGTCGTATTTGTTCTGGCAATGTCTTGGTGCCGGATTGGTGTTGGGCATGCTTGCCGCACTGCGTGGTGGATTGCCGCCGCTGCGGTGGGTTTATATCCGCTATTACTTTTTGGCGGGGTTGGTCAGTCTGGCATTCCCGATGGGGCTTGGGTATTTCATGGTCCCTATTATCGGGGCATCAATGGCCGGTGTGTTTACAGCATTGCCACCGTTGATGACTTATTTGATTTCGATGGGGATCGGAATTGAAACGGCACAGTTCAAACGTCTGATGGGATTGATGGTCGGCTTTTGCGGGGTGTTGTTCCTTTATCTTCCGCAGATCACAGCACCTGACAGTACCCTTTTGGGCTATCTTTTGGTTGCGGCCCTGATCCCGGTCAGTCTGGCGATTGGCAATGTTTATCGCACGGTTGCCTGGCCCAAAGGGGCGTCGCCATTGACGCTGGCATCGGGGATGATGTTAGCCAGTGCGGTTTTGTGCCTGATGTTTGAAACCGGCCGCGATCAATTGCATGTGCCCGATATCGATAGCGGGGCGGCGTGGTTGATCATTGCGGTGCAGATGGCGGTCGGCAGCCTGATGTATATTTGTCATTTCGAATTGCAGCGTGTGGCCGGTCCGGTGTTCCTAAGCCAGATTGGTTATGTGATGGCCCTGACAAGTCTTGCCGGGGGAACATTGTTGTTGGGCGAAACATTGCGTTTGGAATTGATTGTGACATTGGGGTGTGTTGTTGCCGGGACTTTTCTTGTCCGTCCGGCTTCTGGCCCTGCCCAGTCCGCGAAGGCGCAAGGGGCGGCAACGCGGTAATTTGGACCATTATGATTTTCCCCACGAAAAACGCCGCCCCGGACAGGGCGGCGTTTTGTGTTGGGTTGCGGATCGTTTGGCGGTGATTACGGAACCGCGCGTCGCAACCGGCGTGCTTCGGCGTTTTCGGTATCGATCAGCCCGCGATAGGCATGCCAGCTTGAATAGCCCAAAAGCGGCATCATAATTGCCAGACCCAATAAAAAGACCACCATGCCGCATGCGGCCATCACGGCAATCATTGCCGCCCAGCCGGTCAAAACCCGCCAGTTTTTACGGAATGCCGCAACGCTGATAATCAGGGCCGTGATGACATCGATATCGCGATCTACCAAAAGCGGGATCGATACCACCGTGATGGCAAACACGATGACGGCCAAAACGCCGCCAAGAATGGTGCCGGTGATCAGGAAACTGATGGCATCGCGCGAGAAGAAGGTTTCCCAGACCAGCACATCAAGGGATGGCATTGATCCGTTATAAAACAGGGCAAACAGCAACATCGCAATGCGCGTCCATGCCAGGAAAAACAGCATCAGGACAACGCCAATGGCGCCAAGTTGGCCGGGGTTGCGGCGAAACCCGTTCAAACTGTGCCAAAGGGTGACATTTTCGCCCATTTCAAGGCGGCGGCTGGTTTCATAAAGTCCGACGGCGATCACCGGGGCGAGTAGCATGAAGCCCGCCCCAAGTGGCAGCGTCAGATAGGGTTGCCCCGATTGAAACAGACTAAGCAGGATAAGGTAACCTGCCACGACGCAAAGCCCGCCATAGGCCAGCCCGATTGCCGGGGTCCGTTTAAAATCCCGCCAGCCTGCTTCCAGCCATTTTCCCGATTGGTCGCTGGTTACGTTGCGGATGGTAATGCCTTGTGGCAGTCCGTTGACGGGACTGGTTGGTTGTTTTGTTGTGGTCTCGGTCATTTGCATCCTCTCCCTGCACCTTGTTTTGAAGGTGGCCTTCGCGCAGCCTTTAAAGTCCTGATTGTATTTTTATTTTTAATAACTCTATCATTCTCCGCGATAATTGCCAGCATCTGCTGTGTTAAATGTGATCCTGAATTTTGATCTGTATTTTATATATTCAATCTGAAGGTGGACTTTCCACCGGGGACTGGTTGATTACAAATGCATTGGACCCAAATGGATATGATGACCTGCTTAATCGGGGGCAATGCGCGTAAATGGTCATAACAACCAATTTATTGCCATTTTCTGTTGCGAGTAGCGGTACGAACCATATGCTGTTGGAATCAAATCATAACATTGCACCGTGCGGAACGACGTGTTCCCCGGGTGCCAAGTAAAAAGCGGAGCCGGATTGTTGAAAAAGATCATTGCTGTGATTGGTGCCATTCTGGTCGTGGTCATTGCGGCGCTATTGGTCATTCCATCGTTGATTGACTGGAATGGCTATAAGCCGCAAATCACCCAGGCGGTGCATGATGCAACCGGCCGTAATCTTGACATTAACGGCGATCTTTCGATGTCGTTGTTGCCGTTCCCGGCTTTGTCGGTTGAAAAGGTCGCGCTGAGCAATCTGGCAGGCGCACAGGACGCGGAAATGGTCACGGTCGAAGAAGTCCGTGTTGCGGTCGCCCTGATGCCGCTTTTGACCGGCAATGTGCAGGTGACGAAAATCAGCCTGATCGATCCGGTGATTTCCATCGAAAGCTTTACCGACGGCAGCAACAATCTGGTGTTTGATCCGGCACAGGCAACCCGTTCCGGCCCGGATGCCGGCACCATTGCCAATCCGCAATCTGGCACAGATAGCGAACCGGCTGCATCGGAAACCGCCCCCCCGGCAGAACCGGCAGGCGATACCGGATCATCGGATTTGGCCAGCACGATCCAGATTGATCGTCTGGAAATCGAAAATGCCACCATCGTGTATCATGCACCGGGCAGCACGGAACGGATCGAAGGATTGACCCTTGGTGTTTCGGCTGACAGCCTGAATGGTCCGGCGGACGGCGAAGGCTATGTGTTTTATCGCGGCATTCCACTGACGTTTAATTTCAATGTTGGCCAGATCAGTCAAACCGGACCGTTTCCGATTGGCCTGAGACTTGGCATCGACAAGGTTGATGGCGGTATCAGCCTCAGCGGTCAGGTCGATCTTTCGGCAGAGTATCCGGGCTTTAACGGCCAGATTGATGGCAATTTCAACGATCTGCGCGAAGCCGCAATGCGCATTGCAGGCGAAGGGGCGGATATCCCCGATATTGCCGCCAAGCCGTTTAATCTGGGCGGGCAGATTGCCGCCAATGCCAAATCAGTGACGATCAATGATTTGTCGATCCGGTTTGGTGAAACACGCGGTTCTGGCGCGATTGCGATTGATCAGGAACCGAAAATGCGGGCCGATGTGGCGCTGCGTTTCAATCAGCTTGATCTTGATTCAATTCTGGTCCTGACCCATATGGGCGAGGGTGCTGCGGCACCGGCCGGTGGTAATGACGCAACGACGAACAACGGTGATGGCAACGCTACATCGGCACCGGAAAATGGTGATAGCGGGCAGTCGATCCCGTCACAGGGTGGCACAAAATCCGCAGCCAATGGGCCGATGATCCCGGCTGATCTGACAGCGGCGATTGATTTCGAAGTTGAAACCCTGATTTACAATCAGACCCCGATCCATAATGCGCGCGTCAATGCGGCGATTGCCAATAGCAAGATCACCTTAAACGAAGTCTCGGCCGATCTTCCGGGCGGGACCGATGTTTCGGTATTTGGCAGCATTTCAGGCAGTGGCCCAAAACCCAGTGCCGCGCTTTCATACGAAGTGGCATCGGATAACATCCGGGCGGTTGCGCGGTGGCTTGGCGTTGATGTTGATGGCATCCGTGCAGACCGTTTGCGCCGGTTCTCGCTGACCGGTGGGATCAAGGGCACACAGGACAAGCTTGATATTTCCGATTTGGATCTGCGCATTGATGATACCGCCATTCGCGGTGCCATTGTCGCCAATCTGAGCGGTGATGGGCTTCCGGCACTTGGTATTGGTCTGAAGCTGGATCGTATCAATCTGGATCAATATATCCCGACGGCACCGGTTGCTGCGAATGGTGATGGGGCTTCGTCCACATCAGGTGGTGGTTCTGCGACCACAGGTTCGGGCACAGCGTCGGGTGGTTCGGATGCGGGCAAAGCGGCATCGGGTCCGGCATCGGGCAGCGATGCAATGATCAAAACGATCAAGGATGCGTTGGCACCGCTTGACGGGCTGGCGGCGAATTATCGTTTGGCGGCCGATGAAATCATTTCGTCGGGTGTGTCGATCAAGGGCATCGCCATTGATGGCAGCCTGAACGGCGCGCAGATCAAACTGAATAACTTTGCCGTTGCCAATGCGGCCGGGCTTTCGGCCAGTGCCAGTGGTGTGTTCCGCGGCGATGCCAAAATTCCGGCATTCGAAGGGGTGAAACTGAAAGTTACGGCTCAGACGCTGGAACCTTTGGCGAAACTGACGGGCATGACGCTTCCGGCACCGGCCAGCCAATATAAAAGCATTCAGGCCAATGTCGGTCTGAACGGCCCGATTACCGGTCCGAAACTTGATCTCGACGTTTCCAACCCGTTGATGCAATTGGCCATAAACGGTGTGTTGCAGGACTTGTTGGGCGCGGCGCCGGGGATTGATGGCAAACTTGTAATGCAGGCATCCAGCCTGAACCGTTTGTTGCCATTGGTCGCCCCGACTTACGAGCCGTCGGGCAATCTGGGGCGTTTGGCAATTGACAGTACGATCAAGGGCAATGCGACAAACATCGCGCTTGGTATCGCGAAGTTTGGTGTTGGTCCGTTTGAAACCAAGGGCAATGTTGATTTTAACGCCAGTGGCGCACAGCCAAAACTGGCGGTGTCGCTTTCGGGCGGGATACTTGACGTTGATCCGTTTGTGCCTGCGGCCAAACGTGCCGGTTTGATGCCGCAAGGTGGCAGCGGATTGCGCCGGGCGGCGTTTAATATGCCAAAAACCATGAAGGTGACCACGGTTGATGCCCGTGACGGCACGCCGTGGGACGATACGGTGATTGATGTATCGGCCCTTCGGTCGATTGATGCCACTATTTCGGTGGTGCTGGATCAGCTTGATTTTGATGCTTATAGCCTGATGAAGCCGGATTTGAAGGCGACATTGGTGACCGGGCTTCTGACCATTGAAAAATTCACCGGTCTTTTGGGCGATGGTAATCTGGCGATTGATGGCACATTTGATGCGCGCAATTCAGATACGCCGAAACTGGCCCTTAAAGGCAATCTGGATGGGGCCGATATTCAAAAACTGG
>TARA_R110001599_G_scaffold22499_12_pt1 | contig 13269 bp, 10 predicted proteins | sample TARA_R110001599 | Tara Oceans TARA_R110001599 (sample SAMEA4398360) | marine metagenome | biome: Polar Biome; feature: [MES] marine water layer (ENVO:01000295) within the mesopelagic zone...; material: water (ENVO:00002006), including particulate matter (ENVO:01000060) such... | reverse complement strand
CCCTCGAACTCAGTAGGAGGCCGCTAATGTATTTCGCAAGCTGGTCTGAGTTTTTCGCCATGGGCGGACATGCGCCTTATGTTTGGGCCTCCTACGGCATTATGATTTTAAGCCTTGCGGCGTTGATTATTGGCTCGCGCTTAAGTCAGCGCCGTTGGCTGGCATTGCAACGCCGACGCCGGCAGATTGCACAACAACATTTCTCTGCGGGAAAACCTAATAAAACCACTATTTCAACCACTCAGGAGCGCTAAACCATGCATCCACAACGTCGCCGTCGCCTAATTTGGGTCGTGCTATTGCTGCTAGGTTTAGGTGCGGTTGTTGCGCTCGCTAGCTATGCACTGCGGCAAAACATTAATCTGTTTTATACACCAAGCCAACTTGCAGCCCATGAAGCGCCAGAAGGCCGAAACATTCAGGTTGGCGGTTTGGTTGTGCAGGGTTCGGTGCAGCGCTCGCCAGATAGCCTTGCTGTGCGCTTTATGCTCAGTGATTTAAAAGCCACTGTCCCGGTGCAATTTACCGGCATCCTGCCCGATTTATTTCGCGAGGGGCAGGGCATTGTCGCCAATGGTGAGTGGGTCAATGGCGAGGTTGTCGCCAGTGAAGTCTTGGCCAAACACGATGAAAACTATATGTCGCCGCGGGTAAAAGAGGCCATTGAAGCAGCGGGTCATCCTGGCGATAAGCCCGCTTATTGAGCCTTTCGAGTCATTCTTATTGAGAGACTCGAAAGGGCTTTACTGTGGCGCTTGTTTAAAGCGCCACAGTAAAGTAGTTAGCAAGGTCAACACACCTAGGCCCGCCATCAGGCTATACAGCGATAAGCCCAGTACGCCGAGCACCACCATCGCGATCAATGCGCTGCTGACCATAAATAGCGCATTGAGTACGTTGATGCCGGCGATCACTTGCGCGCGTTCATGCTTGGCCGCATCGGTCTGAATTAGCACATATAAAGGCACGATATAAAGGCCCGCGCCGAAGCCGACTGCTGTGAGCTGAAATATATGACGCCAGACGCCAGACGTTTCCATCCATTGCCGCAGATTTAAGAGCTCACCAACGTAGTGCTGGTTAGGGATGAGCAGGCTTAGCGCCGCCATCATTAGGCCGCCGACCATCACCACTCGACCTGGTGGCAACACTTTCACTAGTGAGTGACAGGCCAATGAGCCAATGCCAATGCCAACCGAAAACAGCACCAATAGAGCCGTTGCCACGCCAGCATCACCACCTAAATAAAGTGCGGTGAATTCGGGCAGCTGCGTTAGCCATAGTGCGCCAAATAACCAAAACCAAGAGATGCCTAAGCTTAGTTGCCAGCGAAAGGCATTGCGCCGCAGCGCGCCTAAGCAGGCCTTGGTGTTACGTACGAGATGATAGTCAGTGCGCTGTTTTGGCTCGATGGCAACACCGATCGGCATATTACGGCTAAAAGCCCAACCAACCACAGCTAGGAAAATCAGGCTGCCACCCAGTACAGCGACATCGGCATCAAACACGGTAACTAATACGCCGCCAAATAAGCTGCCAAGCAAGATCGCCAATGAGGTGGCTGTTTCAACTAAAGCATTGGCAGGCATAAGGGCATTGGGAGCTAGGCGCTCAGGCAACCATGCATATTTTATCGGGCCAAATAGTGCTGACTGTGAGCCCATGCCAAATAGTGTGATGAGTAGCAGCGGCAATGACTGCAAATAAAATCCAAGAAAAGCCAAGCTCATCAGGCAAATTTCTAGCACTTTAACTTGCTGGGTAAGTTGGGCTTTCTCGAAGCGATCAGCCCATTGCCCAGCGATGCCGGAAAATAGAAAGAACGGCAGAATGAATAGGCCAGCGCAGAGGTTGGTGAGTAGGCCAACGGGCAGTTCGCTATAGGTGGCAGTTTGGAAGGTCAGTAATAAAATCAGCGCCTGCTTAAACGCGTTGTCGTTAAAAGCGCCGAAAAACTGAGTACCAAACAATGGCCAAAATTGGCGCTGAGCGAGTACGTGACGTAGCGAGACCATAAGTGAAACTCGTAGCGGAATTTAGCGTCGAGTATGCCCAGACTGAGGCGATAATCGCTATCATGGCGCATTAATTTTTCCATAGGCTGTGGGCATGCGCCGAATTTGGCAAAAAATCATCCTGCTGTTGACCGCGCTGCTAATAACGAGCGCGGCATGGGCAGATGACTGGCGCTTTCAAGTGACGCCAGATAGCTTGCGCGCGGTGGTTGAGCTCGCAGCTGGGCCTTGGTATGAAAAAGGTGAATTGCTTGATGTCATCGACCTCACCAAAAAGAAGCCTGAGCCTTTAACCGCAGCGGCAAAACTAGCGCGCGCCGTGGCTGTGCAAGATGCCATTAATGACACCTTAAAAGCTGTTGGTTATTACGACGCAGAAGTCAGTGTTATGCCTGCAGGCGAGGGCATGGCTGTGATCGTGGCAGCAGGTGAGCCTGTGCTTGTTGATAATATTGAGCTGCAATGGCTGGGTGAAAACGAGCCAGATCGTGGCTTTCGGCCACCTAAGTTTCCTTTGAAAAAAGGCGATGTGCTGAACCAAGCCGCCTATAGCGACTATAAACAATCCGTTGAGAACTTGGCTTTATCTCGTGGCTACTATTCAGGTCATTGGGTCACGCAACGCATTGCGCTGGATTTATTCAGCCGTAAAGCAGACATCAGCTTGGCGTTTGAGCGCGGCCCGCGTTCGCATTTCGGTGAATTGAGCTTTATCGATCAAGATGGCAAACCCTTAGATGCCATAGAGCCAAAGTGGTTGCAGGCATTAACGCCATTTCAAGCGGGCGATCCCATTAGCGCTAAGCAGCTGGTGGCATTGCAAAAAAACTTACTCGATGCACGCTACTTCCAAGATGTCCGCGTTGACTTGCAGGAAGAGAACAGCGCTGGCCTGCGCCCAGTGATAGTTCAGGTCGATGTTCGTGAGCCCAATAAAATGTCCGTTGGTTTAGGTTATGCCACCGATGTTGGCCCGCGTATCAGCGTGAATTGGCAGCGTCCGCGCTTTAACGAAAAAGGCCATGGCATTGAGGCCAGCAGCGAAGTTTCGGTAGTGCGCCAGCAGGCTGATGTGCGCTATCGCATCCCATATAAGCACCCAATTGAAGACACGATTCAGCTTTTAGCGGGCGTCTTGCGCGACGACATTGACGACACCCAAACCACGCAAACAGTAGTAGGTGTACAGCGCGTTATAGCACCTACTAAGGGCTGGCAACGTACGTATGGCTTGCGTCTGAGCGAGGAGCGTTTTCAGCGTGAGAGCGGCGAGTCTGGTGCGCAGGCGCTTTTAGTGCCAAGTGTGAGCTTATCGAAACTTGAAAGTCGAGGCGGGCTTGACCCCATTCGTGGCTTTAATCAGCAATATCAAATTGAAACCGCGAGCAGAGATTTTTTCTCCGATGCAGACTTTCTGTTGCTTCGCGCCAATTGGCGCCACCTCACCACGCTAGCCAAACAGCATATGTTTCTTACGCGCCTAGAGTTAGGCCATATCATCAGTCCAGATTTCAGCAATGTGCCGCCTAGCACTCGCTTTTATGCCGGCGGCGACAGCAGCGTGCGCGGCTATGATTACCGCAGTATTTCGCCGGTGAATGCCGCTGGTGACAGTGTCGGCGGTCAGAATTTGGTGGCGGGCTCGTTTGAATACGCCTGGCGTTGGTTGCCAACGTGGCGACCTGCCGTATTTATCGATGCCGGCAACGCCTATACGGGCTCTTGGCAGCCGCTAAAGTTAGGCGCCGGCGTTGGTTTACGCTGGATTTCCCCTGTTGGACCTGTGCGCTTCGATATTGCCTCGGCTATATCTGAGCCCGGTAAGCCGCTGCGTTTGCACTTAACGCTAGGGGCTGCGCTTTGACCGAGGAGCTAAAGCCAAACACGCTAATCATCAAAGCACGCAGAGTGCTAGCGTTTATACTGGCTTGGCTTTGGCGGCTAAGCAGCACGATTTTGTTTTATGTCGTGTTATTGCTGGTCATCACAGCGGGCATCGTATTTTTTAGCGAGTCAGCACCGCGCTGGATCTGGCAACAGACTCAGTCCATGGTTCCTGATCTTGAGCTCGATGGCCTATCTGGCTCATTGGCGACAGGCCTGAGTGTAGACAGACTCGCATGGCATAACGCCTCAACTGCCGTGCAAGTCGAAAAGCTAGCGCTTGCACTGAGCTATTCGCAGCTACTCGCTGGGCGACTAGTTATCGCCAATGTGCAGGCCGATAGCGTCTCAGCTCAAGCCTTAAAGGCCAGTGAGCCAGAGGTATTTATCCCGCCAACCATCACCTTGCCGCTGCTTTGGGGGCTGTCTAATGCGCATATAAAGCAGCTGCATTGGAGAGCCTTTGAGGCTGAGCCGTTGACGCTCGACGACATTAAGCTATCTGCCAGAGGCCATGGCAGCAGTATTACTATTGATCAGCTGTCTCTTGCCTATAGCGAATGGAAATTACAGCTTCAGGCAGAGCTAGCGCTAGAGCAACAATGGCCTCTTACTGCCTCGGTGACGATTGCCTCTAACACGATGCCAAGCCAGCGCATCAGCTTAGCAGGTGATTTGTCGGCCTTGCGCGCGAAGCTGCGTGGTCCTGCAAAATACCCCGTTGCGCTTGATGCGACCGTCAATGCCTTATTGCCGACCTTGCCATTTCGGGGCCGTATTTCGTGGCCACAATGGCAGCCGCCTGGGCAAGACGATTGGCACTTAGCACCAGGCGCGATGACATTTGCCGGCAGCACTGAGCAAGGCGAGTTGGCCTTAGACTTGCGCGCCAACTTACTAAAAAGCTCAAGCCTAGAATGGCCTAAAAATGTCCCCAGAACTGCGCATTTGGCGGGGCCATTGCGCTGGCAAAGCCCTGAAAGCAGCCTCAAGGCCAGCATCGACTGGCGGGGCAAGCTGGGCAAAGAGCCGTGGACTATCGTCGCTCAATTTGATCAGGCTAAAACAGCGCAAACACTGGTTAATATGCGCTTAGCAAATGCATTGATCAGCGCCAAAGGCTGGCCTGATAGCGGCCTAATGGCAAGCATCCATGTGCCGCGCTTGCAGCGCTTTCAAACTCAGATCGCCGGCGCACTAACCGCAGATGCGCAGTGGCGGGGTGCTTGGCCAGACGGTCAGGGCAAAGCTAACATCTTGCTGAAGCATTTGGCTCAGTACAGCGCCGACAAAGTCGCACAGCCTTTGCTCAATCAGGCCAAGATTAAGCTCGATGGCCGTGTTGAGAAGCATAATTTAAGTCTCGATATACTCGCTGACCAAGGCGCTTTGTCATTGCAGGCAGCGGGCGGTTTGGCATTAAAAACGTTAGTTTGGGAAGGTCAGCTCAAGCAGGCCAAGCTGGCGCCAAAACAAAGCCGTTGGCAGCTCAATAAGCCCGTGGCGTTATCGCTTTCTGCTAAGCACAGCCATCTAGAACAGGCTTGCTGGAAGCAGATAGATCCAGCTTTTAGCGCATGGTTTGTTTGCGTTAAAGCCGACCTAGACCCTAAGCAATGGCTGGCAAATCTTGCTGTGCAAGCACCTAAAGGTGGTGGCTTAACGGCGAGTTTCCGGCGTAACCCTACGCTTGCTGAGCCGCCACTAGACGCTGACATAAAATGGCAGGATATAAACCTCGCCGAGCTGCCGATGGCTCTGCCCGAGGGCTTGGCTTTTGCTGGCCGCAGCGATGGCGAGATCCGCGCTTCTGGCACGCTCGATAAGCCCGTACTCACAGGGCAATGGTCGCTTGGCGCCAATTTATCATGGCCGCGTTATGGGCTTGAATGGCCTGAACTCGTCGTTGATGGCCGCCTAGCGGGGCAGCGTGCGACCTGGACGGCCAACGTAAAAGACAGCAGCAATGGCCAACTAGCCATCACAGGCGAGGCCACTTGGCAGCCCGACATTCGCGTAAAAACACAAATTAGCGGCGGAGCCATGGCTTTTGCCTATGCCCCATGGGTGCAAGGCAAAGTGTCGCCAGCGCTTGATATTGCCTGGCTAGATGAGCAACTGACGATCAATGGTGAGGTCGTCGTTAATAAAGCCGATATCACATTAAAATCGCTAGCTGCAGGCGCGCCAAAGCCATCGAGTGATGTGGTTATTGTGCGCAACCGCAGTGGTCGCGAAATTGCCCTAAGCGACACACCCAATGGCCTGCCGCTTAATTTGCGTGTTCGCGTTGTGTTGGGCGAAGGCATCACGCTCACCGGTTATGGTCTTGACGCAGGTCTGCGTGGCCAGCTACTACTCACGCAAACGCCAAATACCGCGCTGGCAGCAAATGGTGAAATCAGCTTAAAGCCCGATGCTAAATTTGCCGCTTATGGCCAGCGATTAACCATAGAGCAAGGCCGCTTACTCTTTGCCGGCCCGTTAACAACACCAGATATCCGGCTTACGGCCTCGCGCGAAATCGACGGCATAAAAGTTGGCGTTAATGTTATCGGTCAAGCCCCGAAACCAGCGATAACACTCACCAGTGATAGCCCGATGTCGCAAGACGAGATTTTGTCCTACTTGGTGTTAGGGCGTTCATTGGGCAATAAACAAGAAACTAGTGCCGCTGACAAACAAGCTTTGGCCCTTAGTGCAGCGCTAAATTTAACCGGGAAAACAGGTGCTATCGGCATGCTCGGCGAACGCTTAGGCCTTAGTGATTTGACCATTGGTACGCAAGGCGACTCAGACTCCACCGAGGTAGCGGTATCTGGGCGCTTAAGTGAAAAAGTGTGGCTGAGCATTGGCCGCGGCGTGTTTCAGCCGTCACAGTCGGTGACCGTGCGCTATCAAATCAATCGTCGGCTCTCGCTTGAGGCCTTAAGTGCGCTCGAATCGGCAATTACCTTGTTTTATAGCTGGCGCTTTTAGCGCTACACTAGCGCGCTAATTTTCAGCCTTTGTGAGTCTGCACCGCGTCGTTTTACGTCGTGCAATCAGGAGTTTTCATGCCGGTTATTACTTTGCCCGATGGCTCGCAGCGCGAGTTTGAGCAGCCCGTTAGTGTCATGGATGTGGCCGCAAGCATTGGCCCGGGCTTGGCGAAAGTCACTATCGCCGGCCGCCTACTCAACGCCGAGGGCGAGGCGCGTCTAATTGATGCCTGCGACCTCATTAGCGACGATACACAGCTGCAAATCATCACGCCGAAAGATGATGCTGGCGTCGAAATTATCCGCCACTCCTGCGCACACTTGGTTGGTCATGCCGTTAAGCAGCTATTTCCAACGGCGAAGATGGTTATCGGCCCGGTTATCGCTGAGGGCTTTTACTACGACATCGCCTATGAGCGTCCCTTCACGCCCGATGATATGGCGGCGATTGAAGCGCGCATGAAAGTGCTGATCGCTACCGACTATGACGTGATCAAAAAAATGACGCCGCGTGCGGAAGTCATTGAGCTGTTTAAGGCGCGTGGCGAGGAATACAAGCTCCGCCTGATCGACGATATGCCCGATGAGCAGGCCATGGGCCTGTATTTTCACGAAGAATACGTCGATATGTGTCGTGGCCCACACGTGCCTAATACACGGTTTTTGAAAGTATTTAAACTTACCAAATTGAGCGGCGCTTACTGGCGTGGTGATGCCAATAACGAACAGCTGCAACGCGTTTATGGCACCGCATGGGCCGATAAAAAGCAGCTCGCCGCTTATATTCAACGCATTGAAGAGGCAGAAAAGCGCGACCATCGCAAAATCGGCCGCGCACTAAATCTGTTCCATTTGCAGGAAGAAGCGCCAGGCATGGTGTTTTGGCACCCGCACGGATGGACGATTTATCAGGAAGTTGAGCAGTACATGCGCCGCATTCAGCGCGATGCCGGCTATGTTGAAGTGCGTACGCCGCAAGTCGTTGATCGTGTGCTCTGGGAAAAATCAGGGCACTGGGGCAACTACGCTGAAAACATGTTTACCACGCAGTCGGAAAGTCGTGATTACGCGGTGAAGCCGATGAACTGCCCATGCCACGTGCAAGTGTTTAACCAAGGCCTGAAGTCATATCGCGATTTACCACTACGTATGGCCGAGTTCGGTGCCTGCCATCGCAATGAGCCATCGGGCGCACTGCACGGCATCATGCGTGTGCGCGGCTTTACACAAGATGACGCGCATATTTTCTGTACCGAGGCTCAAGTGCGCCAAGAAGCCGCCGACTTTATTCGCCTTACGCTCAAGGTCTACGCTGACTTTGGCTTTGACGATGTCACCTTGAAGCTGTCCACGCGCCCTGCAAAACGCATTGGCAGCGATGAGCAATGGGATAGCGCCGAAAAAGCCTTGGCCGATGCCCTCGATGAATCAGGTTTAAGCTGGTCGTACTTGCCAGGCGAGGGCGCATTTTATGGTCCAAAAATCGAATTTACGCTGCATGATTGCTTGGGCCGTGCCTGGCAATGCGGTACCTTGCAATACGATCCAAACTTGCCTGAACGTCTCGATGCCAGCTTTATTGCTGAAGACAGCACACGCCAACGCCCGATCATGTTGCACCGTGCTATCTTGGGTTCGTTCGAACGCTTTATCGGCATGTTGCTGGAAAACTACGCCGGCATCTTGCCAACGTGGTTGTCGCCAGTACAAGTCTGCGTGATGAATATCACCGATAAACAAGCTCCATATGTCGCTGATATTGAAAAATCGTTGAAATCTCAGGGGTTTCGCGCCATTAGCGACTTGAGAAATGAGAAGGTTGGCTATAAAATCCGCGAGCGTACGCTTCAGCGCGTTCCGTATATGCTAGTGATTGGCGATCGGGAAGCCGAGCAAGGCTTGGTGGCTGTGCGTACTCGTCAAGGTGAAGATCTTGGCACTATGCCGTTGAGCGCGTTCATTGAGCGTTTGCAAACGGATATCACCCAGAAGGGTCAATTAACGGAGAATGAACATTAAGCCAGATAATAAGTCGGGTCGTGACAGCAAGCGCGCGACCATTAACGGGGACATCACGCACCGTGAAGTGCGTCTGATTAACCAAGATGGTGAGCAAGTCGGGATTGTAGGTATTCGTGAGGCTATTGCCGCTGCTGAAGCAGTTGCACTGGATCTTGTTGAAATCGTGGCCGATGCTGAGCCGCCCGTCTGTCGCATCATGGACTATGGCAAGTTCGTTTTCGAAAAAAGGCAGCAGGCCAAAGAAGCTAAGAAGAAGCAGCACCAGATGCAGATCAAAGAGATCAAATTGCGTCCTGGTACTGAAGAGGCCGACTATCAAGTCAAGCTGCGCAACATCGTTCGCTTTTTAGAAGATGGCGATAAGTGCAAGATTACATTGCGTTTTCGCGGACGCGAAATGGCGCACCAAGAGCTGGGCTTAAAACAGCTGCAAAGAATCGAGGTCGATCTGGCCGAGATCGGGGTTGTGGAACAACACCCGAAAATAGAGGGACGTCTGATGGGCATGCTCATCGGTCCTAAGAAAAAGAAGTAAGTTGGCAGGACGCTAATTTATTACTTACCCCCAAGTCAGTCGGGCTCAGTCTGCGGACCGTTCGATAAAGGCTGAAAGGGTCACTAACGAGGTAGACATAATGTCTGGAAAGATCAAGACCAAACGAGCCGCTGCAAAGCGCTTCGTACAAACGGCGAATGGCTTCAAGCGCAAGCAAGCTTACAAGCGCCACATTCTCACCAAGAAATCGGCGAAGCGTATTCGTCAGCTACGCCCCATGACACAGGTTGCTGCCTGTGACGTGCCAAGCGTGCTGCGCATGCTGCCTAACTGCTGATCTGACGGAGGATAAAATATGGCTCGTGTAAAACGCGGCGTTGTCGCCCATCGTCGTCACAAAAAAATTCTCGATCGTGCCAAGGGTTACTATGGTGCTCGTTCGCGCGTCTATCGCGTAGCATTCCAGGCGGTTATCAAAGCCGGCCAGTATGCTTACCGTGACCGTCGCCAGAAAAAGCGCCAGTTCCGTGCCCTTTGGATTGCTCGTATCAACGCGGCTTCGCGTTTGAACGGTCTCTCCTACAGCCGTTTGATCAACGGTCTGAAAAAAGCGTCCATCGAAATCGACCGTCGTGTATTGGCAGATATTGCTATGCATGATGCTGCCGCTTTCGCTGCGATTGCTGAAAAGGCCAAGGCCAGCCTCGCTGCCTGATCGATCGGTTATTTGCACGCTTTAAGTGTGCCGATAACCAACCGCGCTGGCGTGCTAGCGCGGTATAAAGGGGGAAGGGCCGCTGCGGTTCTTCCCCTTTTTTATTGACCTGTCTTGCTGCAACTTGCGCAGACACCCATCTTGAATATTGGTTGAATGCTGGCTATTGAAGGCTGGTTTTTAAATGAGATGAAAGCCTATGAGTGATTTGCAGGCATTAGTCAGCGCCGCTAGCGCTGCCGTCGCCGCTGCCCATGATGTAGCTAGCGTTGAGCTGTTACGCGTGGAGTATCTAGGTAAAAAAAGTGTGCTGAGTGAGCAATCACGCCGCTTAGGCGGAATGGATGCTGATGCTCGCCGGACATTTGGCGCTGAGCTAAATGCCGTGCGCGAAGCCGTGACTGAAGCCATCAGCTCGCGTAAAGCCACACTAGAAGCTCAGGCTTTGAGCGATAAGCTGAGCCGCGAACAAATCGATGTCACTTTGCCCGGCCGTGGTGAGCAAGCGGGTGGTTTGCACCCCGTGACCCGCGTAATGGAGCGCATTGAGGACTTCTTCACACAAGCAGGCTTTCAAATTGCTGATGGCCCAGAAGTAGAAGATGATTTCCATAACTTCGAAGCGCTAAATATCCCTTCGCATCACCCAGCGCGCGCCATGCACGACACTTTCTATTTCGATGCCAATCGCCTGCTGCGCACGCACACTTCACCCGTGCAAGTGCGCGTCATGGAGTCACAGCAACCGCCAATTCGTATTGTTTGCCCTGGCCGAGTTTATCGCTGCGATTCTGACTTAACGCACTCGCCGATGTTCCATCAGGTCGAAGGCTTGTTGATCGATGAGAATGTCAGCTTTGCTAATCTCAAAGGCATTATTTCTGAATTCTTGCAGGTGTTTTTCGAGCAAGAGCTGAAAGTACGTTTTCGCCCCTCGTATTTCCCCTTTACCGAGCCTTCGGCTGAAGTCGATATTGCCTGCGTAATGTGTGCTGGTAAGGGCTGCCGTGTTTGTAAACAGACCGGTTGGTTGGAAGTCTTGGGTTGCGGCATGGTGCATCCACAAGTGCTAAGCAATTGCGGCATTGACCCTGAAAAATTCCAAGGCTTTGCCTTTGGCATGGGCGTTGAGCGCTTTGCTATGCTCCGCTATGGCGTCAATGACCTGCGCTTATTTTTCGATAATGACGTTCGTTTCTTGCGTCAATTCTCTTAAATATCAATTATTTATAAGGCGTGTTTGAAGCACGCTTTGCGAGTTAACTATGCAATTTAGTGAACAACGCCTGCGTCGTTTAGCCAGCCCAGCGGTCAACACCGCCGATCTAGCGCATCAGCTTACCATGGCCGGCCTTGAGGTCGATGCCATTGAGTCGATGGCCCCTGCTTTTACTGGCGTAGTTGTTGGCCGAGTGGTCAGCACTGAGCCGCATCCCGATGCCGACAAGCTGCGCGTGGCCATGGTCGATATTGCCCAGCCCGAGCTGCTGCAAATTGTTTGCGGTGCCGCCAATGTGCGTGCCGATATTCGTGTGCCGGTGGCTACGATTGGCGCGGTTTTGCCTGGCGATTTTCGCATCAAGGCCGCCAAGCTGCGTGGTGTTGCCTCTAGCGGCATGCTCTGCGCCGAACAGGAGCTTGGTCTAGCTGAGCAATCAGATGGCCTCTGGGAGCTGCCTCTCGACGCGCCCATTGGTGCCGATATTCGCGAGTATTTAGCCCTAGATGATCAGCTCATCACTTTAGGTTTAACGCCTAATCGCGGTGACTGCTTGAGTTTAAGAGGCTTGGCGCGCGAGGCGGCAGCGGTTTTTGATTTAGATATTCAGTTGTCATTGCCATCAGCGATGACTGCAACTACTGAACATCAACGCGACATTGTTATTGAAGATACGAGTGCTTGCCCGCGCTATGTTGGCCGTATAATTCGCGGCTTGCGCCAAGCATCAAGCCCAGCATGGTTAGTTGATGGCCTGCGCCGCTATGGTGTGCGCAGCGTCAGCCCATTGGTCGATATCACGCAATGGGTCATGCTTGAGCTCGGCCAGCCCATGCACGCCTTCGATGAGCAAAAGCTTAATGGCAGCGTGCGCGTGCGCCGTGCCAACGCAGCTGAAGCGCTGACTTTACTCGATGGCCAAGTGCTGAGCCTGCGCGAGAGCAGCTTAGTTATTGCCGATGATCATGGCGCGATTGCGCTAGCTGGCGTTATGGGTGGGCAGGGCAGCGCAGTGTCTGACACAACCGTTGACGTATTTTTAGAAGCAGCACACTTCGATCCGCTCACCTTAGCCGGTGAGGCGCGTCGTTACGGCCTGCACACTGACGCTTCGCACCGCTTCGAGCGTGGTGTCGATGCAGAATTGCCACGTCATGCCATTGAGTTGGCTACGGCGCTGATTATCGAAGTGCTGGGCGGCGAAGCTGGCCCTGTGCTAGAAATGACTAACGCTAAGCATTTGCCACAACGGCTAGCCATAAATTTACGACGCCAACGCATCACTCGCGTTCTCGGCTTTAGTATTGATGATGCGCGTGTGATCGCCTTGCTCAAGCGCTTAGGTATGCAGATTGAGGCATCTAACGATGGTTGGTTGGTTACTCCACCGAGCCATCGCTTCGATATCAGCATTGAAGTTGATCTGATTGAAGAGTTGGCCCGCCTCACTGGTTACAACAATATTCCCGTTACGCCTGCGCTCGCCGCTATCAAGTTAGCGCCGCGCACAGAGTCAGCGCAAAGCCTGCGTCGTCTAAAACGTGCCTTGGTCGATATGGGCTATCAAGAAGCCATTACTTTTAGCTTTACCGAAGCTTCAGTGCAGCAAGCCTTTACCCCAAATTTGACGCCGCTGACCTTAGCTAATCCGTTGTCGCAAGAGCTTGCGAGCATGCGCACCAGCTTGCTCCCGGGCCTGCTGATGGCTGTTCGTCATAACCAAAGCCGCCAGCAAAGTCGTATTCGCCTATTTGAAGCAGGCATGCGTTTCCTGCCTAAGGCCGATGGCTTGGTGCAAGAGCCGATGCTTGCTGGCGTACTGGTGGGTTCAGCTTTGCCGATGCTCTGGAGTAACACGAAGACTAATGTCGACTTCTATGATCTAAAAGGAAATATTGAGCACTTGCTGAGTGTCGCTAGAGTCGCTACGCTGCGAT
>TARA_R110001599_G_scaffold64424_1_pt1 | contig 13272 bp, 31 predicted proteins | sample TARA_R110001599 | Tara Oceans TARA_R110001599 (sample SAMEA4398360) | marine metagenome | biome: Polar Biome; feature: [MES] marine water layer (ENVO:01000295) within the mesopelagic zone...; material: water (ENVO:00002006), including particulate matter (ENVO:01000060) such as...... | reverse complement strand
TTATAGGAAATAAGATGCCTGATGCCGCCGAAAGAGGACTAAAAAAACCTGGACTTCTCCAGCCTCTGTGGGATGAGACAGGAAGCACTCCAAAGATAAGTGCATACATTTCAGGCAATAGACCAAAGATGCTGTTAGTCGGATCGCCGATGGGATCACAGATGATTTCGCTATTAAACAATAGTCAAGCCATACAAGATGAACTTAATAGGTTGGCTAGGGTGTTGACTGTGATACAAGCCAATGTTAACGCTAAGACTAAAAGGCTAACTTTTGCCGTTAGCAGGTTCAGCGAGGCTCAGTTTGTATTTGATTGGCCTGGGTTTATATCTGGCAACAAAATAGGCTTCCGAATGGTAATAAACAAGTAACCAAACTCGTGGTAAGATAAGAAAAGAAAGCGAGGCAACTTGAAATCACTCTTAAGATACCCAGGCGGTAAGACAAGAGCCCTCAAGCACATCATACCCTATTTCCCAAAAGACCTGACAGAAATTGTCAGTCCCTTTTTTGGTGGCGGATCTATCGAGATTCACTATGCTTCTCAAGGCGTGCGAGTTCACGGGTATGAGATATTTGAACCACTTGTGAATTTCTGGCAAAAGGTCCTTGATGATCCAGAGCAGATTGCTTATCTTCTAGAGACATTATTTCATCCCTGTTCTAAAGATATGTTTGTGCAATACCAGAAGAAACAGAACTGGAGTCACATGGACAAAACTCATTTGTTGTGGAAAGAGTACCGAGCTTGTATGTTTTACGCTCTGAACCGCTCTTCGTTTAGCGGGGCAACTATGAGTGGAGGTTATTCAAAACAAGCAGCAGAGGGTAGGTTTACTAAGAGCAGCATTGAACGCCTTAGAAACTTTGTATGTTCCTCGCTAACTGTCAAGGAAGCCGACTTTAGAGACAGTCTTACAAAGCATGACGACGACACATTCATTTATGCCGATCCACCTTATCACGTCGATAACCCGGTCTTGTATGGCGACCGAGGTTCTGCGCACAAAGGCTTTGATCACATCGGCTTTGCGGAAGAGATTAAAAAGAAAAACAATTGGGTGTTATCATATAACCCCAACCCAACCATTCTGGATCTATACAAAGATTATGAAATCGTATATCCTGAGTGGACATATGGTATGTCTGCCGACAAGACATCCAAAGAGATACTGGTATTGAATGTAAAATGAAAATAGACATTAAGACAATTATAACTATCGGAGGTCTGCTTGTACCTCTTGTTGGTTTCTACTATACAACCAATATGCGCTTGGACGATTTAGAATCAAAGGTCCAAAAAGTACAAAAGCAAGTGAAACAAATAAAGTCCAAAGGGAGAAGAAGCAAATGACAAAGGATCATATTTTATTTGGGAACGACATCAGAAACAAGTTGTTGAGCGGAGCCAACAAGCTTGCTGATGCTGTGGCCTCCACACTGGGTCCACGGGGACAAAATGTTATATTATATAAACGTGGCGCTGATCCTGTTATTACCAAAGATGGTGTGACTGTTGCTCGGGTTGTAGAACTAGAGGATGACTACGAGCAGGCAGCAGTGGAAGTCCTCAGACAAGCCGCTCTGCAAACTGAGAAGACCAGCGGTGATGGAACGACGACGAGTACAGTTTTAGCTCGTGCAATTCTAACGTCAGCCAATAAGCATATCGCTGCCGGCGCTTCAAGCACGGAGATTAAAAGAGGAATTGACTTAGCAGTTACTGCTGTATGTGACAAGATAGATGAAATCTCACAACCTGTTTCAAGCGAAGAAGAGATTAAACACGTCGCCTCAGTTTCAGCTAACGGAGATGAAACCATAGGCATCTTGATCGCCGAAGCTGTAGATGCAGCGGGAAAAGATGGTGCGATCACAATCGAGGAGAGCAGGTCACTAAAGACATCACTAGATGTTGTAGAGGGTTTCCGCTTTGAGGGAGGGTATGTCTCCTCTCAGTTCGTTACAGATGAAAGACGTGGGACTATTGAATATCGTGATGCCCTTATGTTAATCACGGACGAATCATTAGATAATGTAGAGGAGATGCTGCCCATCCTAGAGGTTGCAGCTAGAGATGGCAGACCTTTGATCATTGTCGCAGAGGAAATAGAAGGCCAGCTTCTGGCGGCGCTGATTATGAACCGGATGAGAAATGGCATGAAGATCGCTGCTGTTAAGGCACCGAGGTATGGTGAAGAGCGCCGCTGGTTACTAGAGGACCTTGCGATCGTCACCGGAGCAACATTGATCAGTAAGGATAGTTCAGTTCGTCTGAAGAATGTAAGGCTTAAGCACCTAGGATCTGTTAAGAAGATTGAGATCGGAAAGACTAGGACAACCTTGGCTGATGGCGAAGTTGATCATGAGCGTCTAGAGACTAAGATAGAATCTCTGAAGAGTTTAATAGAGCAGGTTGAAGACCTCCGTGAAGCACAAGCCTACCAAGACCGCATCACTCGTTTATCTTCGGCAGTGTCAATTATCAAGGTCGGCGGCGCAACTGAGATTGAAGTCACAGAGAAGAAGCACCGAGTTGAAGATGCCCTTGAGGCTGTTCGATCGGCACAAGAGGACGGTGTGGTTCCCGGCGGCGGGACTGCTTTACTGAAGGCGGCAAAGAATATTTCAATTGATCCCGCCAGCGAAGACCAACTCAGAGGAGCGCAGGCACTTCTTGAGGCTTGCTTTGCTCCTATCACGCAGATACTAAAGAACGCAGAGCTATCATCTGACATAGTTGTAAACTCTTTGTCGTATGATGATCACGAAATAAATGTAGGATTCAATGTTCGGACTGAGAAGTTTGAAGATTTGATAGAAACCGGGGTTATTGACCCCGCCAAGACGGTGAAGTGTGCATTACAAAATGCCGCTAGCGCAGCGGGAACGTTGCTCACCACAAATTGTGCTGTTCTTCGGAAGGGTGGTGAATAAAAACACAAGTCTAGCGACTAATTAGAACAGTCGGTTACATCACATAAGGACCAGTATATTTGTGCTGGTCCTTATTTGTTTGGGGTACTTCTAATGAGTGAAGAAATTCTTAAAATTGTTTTAGAAAAAGTTGAGAAAGTTGAAAATAAAATATCTAATGCTAAGTCAATGAACGGTGGTTTTGACAAGTTGATGATTGAGGTGGAACACATCAAGGAGGCTCAGGCAGATATTCTTGACGGAGTGCGAGGAGTAAAACAAAATCTTTATGAACCTGACTCAGGATTGTTCAGTCGAGTCAAAGAGTTGGAGACCGAATCAGAGCGCCGCAAAGAATTCATTATAGAGTCTAAACCTGCCCTAGAGTTCTCCAGAGAACTTCAGGTTTGGAAGCGCCAGGCAGACAGAGAACTTGAGCAATTTGAAAAGATGCAGATTGAGTTTGCTAAACTTCAAGACTGGAAAGACGGTGCTCAAAAGTTTATCTGGCTTATAGCTACTGCTGCTGGTGGTATGTGGGTTAAGCACTTTATGGACTTGATGATGAAATGATTGCCTGTGTAATCACTGCAATTGTTTTTTCTATTCCCACAGTTTATTATCGCATTAGGTTAAAAAAAGCGGAAGAGAAACTAAGTAGACATATTAAAACCCGCAGGTTGTGGGAAGATTGGGGAGAATAAAATGAAGAACTGGAAGCCATTCTTTTTTGAGAATAGCAAAATACCCGTTTGGTTATCTAGGGTTGCCCCAATTAATATATTTGCTATTACTTTATTCTTCCTTGTATTCAGTCGAGAAAAGATAAGCGAAACTATAAGACGACACGAGACAATACACTTCCAACAAATGCTAGAGACAGGTGTTCTTGGCTTCGTCGTTTTATATTTGTGGGACTACCTTCACGGATATATTAAGTACCGTGATGGTGCCATGGCATATAGAATGATCAGGGCAGAACAAGAGGCATACGACAATGATCACGATGAAGATTACCTTGCAACCCGTCCACGTTTTTCGTGGGTAAGAAAATACAATGTCTAACCTCGAGTACCTTATCCTGTGTGCCTTAGGGATTATAATTTCTTTAATATATTTTCTATAATTACTTGACCTGTCCTAGGAATATGCTAATATATGTATGTAAGGGAGAGAGATATGTTTCATAAGGTAGTGATCTATGAGTGCTATGACGGTCAGAAGAAACTAGGACACGTCATCCCGAATGAAGATCTTCTTGCGCTGCTTCGGGACGGTGGATCATCCCACCTCGGAAATTCTAAACCTCAGAGCAACAACCTTAGCCAACTCGGAGATTCTAAATAATGTCTTACTGGAGCCAGATGTACGCCCGCCCTCAACGAGCAGAGCGCCTTGAAGTTCAGAACGGCGAGGCACGCTTTGAGTCTTTGATGGCTAAGAAACTTTCTGATAAGGACCGTAGCTTTGCTGAATCTCTCAAGCGTCAGTTTGAGGATGGCGGCAAGTTGAGTCCCAAGCAGATTGAGTGTGTTGAGAAAATGGAGCAACGCTACTCTCCCGAGTCACAACTCAAGCGTGAACGCTGGGCCCAGTCCTACAAGGCAGAGCACCGCCCCGCTGCTCTTATCTGCGCTAACTACTACGTCACAACGATGTACTTCCGTGACCTCTCTGTCAAGATTGCGACCGACGAAGACTTCGTTCCTACCGAAAAGCAGTTCAATGCTATGACCAAAAACAAGTATGCCCAGAAGGCTATCAAGGCTGCGACTGAGCCACCCGCCTTCCCTGTCGGCTCTTTGTGTAAGGTTCGTGCGAACTTCAACTTGGTCAGCAATCCCAAGCTTCACGACAGATGGGTCTAGTGGTTGCTAACCACGCCAAGGGTCTCTACGCTTCTTCAACCATCCTTGTAAATGGCACAAATGTCAAGCTTGAAGACCGCTGCTTGAAGGCAGCACAGAAGAAAAAGAAATAACTTAAACAGCATCTGTTAATGATGTATAATCCTATTAAGGAGGGTTCAGTATATGCAAAGAGCAACAATAAATTTTGAGATGGATATGGGTAGAATTCCAGGTATCTTAAATCTGCTAGCATCCGAAGAGGGCAACCAGTTATTGAATGTCGCTGCCAGGTTGTCAAGTTTGACCACGACAAACCAAGTTCGTGATCTAGCAACCGAAATCAATAACCTAGAAATAATTACTACGCAGCTAAAGCAGTATCTGAAAATGATGGACGAGCTTAGTGCAATCCTTAATGGGACAGTGGTGCCACAGCCTGTGCCGGCACCAGCAGAACCAGTTTCAGCTTCAGTTGATGATGAAGTATTCGATAACATTAAGGATCTTAAAGCAAAGCTTAGCGATGTTAAAGAGTTTACAAAGTTTATGGAGGCGGCAGCCGAAGGGATGCAAGACAAGGATGGAGAAGGAGATGATTCCGAAGAAGGGTGATCTAGTTTATCTACCCTCAGATATTACGTTACTTGATACTGGGGATCCATCAGCGCCCGTTGAATGGATTAGGTTATCGGAACCCACTACGGCTTTAATCGTAGAGCCTAATTTTAACAATGAAGATATTTATCACAAAATCCACGTCAAAGGCGGCGATTGGCTTGTGAGGACAATTGATACTATGGAGGTAATGTCCCGTGCTTAAAGTTTCAGAAGTGTACGAAAAACAGATTAAGAAAATCAAAGAAAGACCAGACGGTTCAGAGTTTGTAAACTTTGGAAAGGTTTATGATACTCGGGAGACCTTGATTAACACACATTATGTTGTGTCGGTTCATCCTCACGAGTTTACATCTGATATTGAAAGAGAGAAGTTTGAAGATAGTTTTCCTGAAGGGACAAAGTTTTGTACCTTTGTTGTGGATGGCAACTCGTTCCGGCGTTCTGAGATTACTGTAGTCGGATCATTTGGTAAGTTTTGTAGGATCTTAGAGGACAATTCACAGTGAACTTACCGACCTACGAGCAATTGATCAGTCGGCACTGTTCAGTTGAACGAGTCCACCGTCTTGATCAAGACCCTTACAGTCGAGGTGAAGACAACCCGCATTACGAACCGTTCGCTAAGAGACGATATAATTATTCACCCTCTTCAGATGTGATTGCAGTTCGTTTGATATTCCTTAAGGATGTACTAAAAGATTCAAACAATAGGACATTAGTTCGAAATGGTAGATTTATTTGGTGCAAGAACTTAAACTATGAAGGACGAGATGACCAGGGCTTTCGTCAAATATCATTTACGATTGACAATGGGAACAAAAGGTTTACAGTGTCTGAGAATAATGTTTTGTGTGTGCCAGCTAAAACTTTTGTAAACAACAATAAACTTTTTCGTGCAAAAAATAAAACATTCCTCGCTTTCTCAACAGTCTTTTCTTATAATCATACCTTTAATATGATGTTAAAAAATAGTTCTTTGAACAGGGATGAGTTTTCGGATCTTATATCAACCCATAGTCCGTTCAAGCCAGGAGCATTGGTGGCACCTCGCCTTGGTTATTTTTTTCCCGAGAGAAATGTACGGGCACCTGAGCGACTTGACAGCGATCATCCAGTCGGAATTATACTTGGGCCATCTATGTTGCCTGATCACTTAGGAAGAGAGTTTTACCGTGTGCGATTTGGCTCAACTACTTATGAAAGGGTATACCCTGCTGAAATGGAGATAATAAATGAAGTTTAGATTATACACAAAGAATGATTGTCCTTATTGTCAGGCGGCTATCAGCTTGCTCGCAGAGAACCAGAAAGAATTTGAATGTTATGCTTTAGATAGGCAGCCAAAACTTTTAACCGAGATCAAAGAAACTTATCGATGGGAGACAGTTCCGATTGTAGTTGAGATTACGGAAGGACAAGAGAAGTTTATTGGTGGTTATACAGATCTCAAAGAATATTTAAACAAAGGGAAGCAATTGCTTCAAGGGTAATATAAATTATGATATGGAAATCAAAAGTCTCCCCACTCGTCAAGGACATAGAGTTGCGCAAACCCCCAATCATCATTAGGGTTAACAAGTTTGATGAAAAGTCAGCGACTGAATTTGCAATGAAGATGTCAATGGCACATAGCACGGGACAGAAAGTAATTCCGGTTGTTATTGATTCTTATGGCGGACAAGTTTACTCATTAATGTCTATGATCGCTGCCATCAAAGCTTCTGAATTACCAGTGGCTACAATCGTAGAGGGCAAAGCAATGTCCTGCGGCGCTGTGTTGTTATCTTTTGGCGAAGATGGTATGCGCTTCGCTGATCCAGATGCTACTATTATGATTCACGACGTAAGCAGCGGAGCTTGGGGAAAGATCGAAGAACTCAAAGCAGACGTTGCAGAAGCCGATCGCTTGGATCAAAAGATCTTTACTATGATGGCCCGTAACTGCGGTAAGAAAGACGATTACTTCAAGAAGAAGGTTTTCAATAAGAAGCATGCGGATTGGTTTATGGAAGCCGCCGAAGCTAAGAGACATGGGTTAGTCAACCATTTAAGGACGCCAAAGCTCACGATTAACGTGGAGGTGGACATTGAAATTGAGTAAGCGAGACATGTTTATAGGTGGGTATTATCTAGTAATCCTTTTTCTAGTGTCCTGCGTATTATATGATCTTACTCAGGCAACAGTAACTGGATTCACATTTGGATATGTGTTTGCCTTGTTTTATTTTATATACAGGGCTCGTGTGGTGGCTCAATTCTTAAGATACCTAGAAGATAAGGATGGTTAAGAATCTAAGTGCTCTCGTGATAACGGGTGCGCTCGGGATAGCTTTCTTGGGTTTGATTGGTATATGCATGGTCAGAGATACGATAAAGGAAATTGATGTTGGATCATCTAACAAGTGATAACTGGGTAACACGAAAGGAAAAAACGTGACCGAAGAAGAAGTAGAAGTAAAACACATTAACAGTTTTAAAACATTTTGTAAGAATAACCGCTTACGATTGCGGGAGGCTGGCGACGGTCTTCCTGTGGCTAAGGCAATCGGGAAGTTCAAGGAGGATCAATTCTTCTGTAACTTCAAGGATGGGACAATCGGCGTTTATGTAACCCGAGAAACTCAACGGCAGTTTACTTATCTCCATAAAAAGTTAACCAAGCTAGGATGCGTGGCAACTCAACTCGGAGACTTCGAAGGGGCATACGACTTGGAGTGGATGAACATTCCTCCTGTAGCCAGGCTATTGAAGATTAAGAAAGGCGCTGCCAAGGTCAAGGATCCGAAGTGGCTAAGAGAATAGATGATGGAAATGGAACCAATAGACGAAGAAACGGAAATGTCTTTGACCGAGTGGACTACTAAATTTAGTGACGGGCGAGATCATAATGAAACAGCAGAACTCGCCGCCAAATTTATGTTTGCTATGTCTTATTATCACGAACGTATGAAGCTGCACATTCTGCTTCATCCCTTATTCTTTGTAGCTGGCTTTTTGGCAGCTTACTGGACGCTTTAGGATACCAAATGAAAGTCAGTGAAGATGTGATGAAACTTGTGGTTCGTGGGTGCATCTGCGCCGGCACGTCTTGCGCTCTTTTCGTTCTATGGAGTATGATGTGAAAGTCGGCGATTTAGTGCAAGAGAGGCTCCCGCTAATGGCTGGGGATGCTCCCGAGAGGTTGGGCATAATCACAAGCCTACCGACAGCTAGAGGATTTTGTAAAGTTTTGTTTGACAAAGAAGAACTTGTGCATTATAATGAATTAAGAAAGATGGAGGCTTAGATGGCTACACGACCCGGAAGACTATTGGATAAAACATTCACCTCGTTCACGGAAGCGAGCGGTCGCCTCGAAGATACGATGGGGTGGATCACGGCAGCGGAGGAGTTGGCACACGAAGTCCAACCCGGATGCAAGGCAGAGGTCACACTCCACTTGTTGGGCAAGGTACTAGAAAAGGCTCGCACCGAGTTGGACCAAGCGTCCGAGGATCTAGCCATTGAGGTCTTTGGAAAATGAGGGACCTAAAAAGATTTGAGGAAGACATTCAGAAGATCCTAGATAAGTTTCAGTTTGAGGGCGAAACTCGCCGCAAAATTTTTTCACAACTAATGGAGTATGCCAGCGATCAAGATCAGTTCAACATTGAAATTGAAGCCGGCAACCCACAGAAAGGCAGTCAAAATGATTAACACCACTAACGAGTTTAAAGCCACCGTCAAGGAATTTGTCAATAAGCTCACAACCATTGAGAATGAGATGACAATCCTACGTCAAGATCGCAGTGAACTCTTCACAGAGATGAAGAGTAAGCTGGACCCACGCTCCTTCCGAGCAGCCGTCAAGATCCACAATCTTCAAAAATCTACTCCGGATCAAACTTCTTTGTCAAGAATCTTGGAAGTTTTGGAAACTGCTGAATAGTTATAGTACTATGGGGTAAAGCCAACAGAACCACTTCAACTCTGCATAGCGTTCTACAAGGGCGCAGGGAAGTGGCACAACCAAGTGGTCCGGAGCACTACCCAAAGCAAGTATTCGCATGCAGAACTGATTATGCCTGACGGCAAATCCATAAGCATCTCGCCATTCTCTACGGCAGGGGTACGGAAAATAAACTTTGAGGCTGAAGAAAATGCTGAAGACTATGACATTGTTTGCGTACCCGTCAACACCGATCAAGTTGAGACTATCGAGAAGTTCTACGCCGACACTGCCGGGGACGGCTACGATTGGCCGGGGATGATCCTATCAAAGTTCACGCCCTTCTTCATCAAGAGAACAGGTCGTTGGTATTGTTCGGAGTGGATTGCATACGCATTGAGGCTAGCAGGAGCAGTGGACAATCTTTATCACTATGCGGACTTAACACCGCAACGACTTTATGAGATACTAGCCAAGTATGCCGACAAAGACTAAAGAATATTCATTGTACGATCCGGGCTGCTTAGTAGTTTGCAAGCAGGACATCTACTCAAGTGTTGCCATTGATGGCGACGGCGGCACGAACCGAGTTCAAGCCGGCACGGTTGGACTTATTATATCTGGTCCCCAACCTGCGAAGGGCTACAAAGAACATTTCTATGTGCAATTCTTGCAAGATATTAAATGGTGGGTAAGGGCTGATGAAATTGAACCATACATTAGTTACTTTTATCCCTAAAAAAATATTCGTAATTAGCTTATAATAACATTGAAGGAGGGCAGAATGTCCGAAAAGAATTATCAACAGATCTATGAAGAACTATTAACTGTACAAGCAAAAGAAGCACTGGAGTTTCCGGATCGGTTCTTTGATTTGTCTGAGCAGCAAAAGCGCCTGGTCGAAGAACTTGTTGACCTTGGTCATCAAGCTGCGGTGGAAGAGGCTTTGGACACGGAAGTGTTGGAAGAGACTGCTGCGCTGGCAGGCGAGATGGGTACACAACTTTACAATTTCGCCAATATGATTTCGGGGCATCTGAAAAGCAATGGGGCAACAGAAGACATTTAGTAAGGGTGATCTTGTTGAAGTCATCTTCCAAGAGGGGACACGACAATGGACACTCTGCGCTCGTCACGTTGGACCAAGAACACTTGATGAGTGTCTGGCATTTGATGAGAACGTAGACAATGGACCTCACTCTGTGTATGCTTGTATGAAAGGTAAGCTGGGATTGGTTACTAACATCGTACTTAATAAACTAGAACAACCCTTATTGTACGAGATAAACTTTTCAAATGAAATCTTTTATTGTAAATCAATATTGGCACATAAATACTTAAGGAAGCTATGAAGAAAAAAGTTAACGAAATTACTACGCTCTATAAGTGTAGGTCCGAGGGGTCTCGGAACAATGGGTTGCTCAAGTCCTGTGACTTTCAGTTTGAATTTGTAGACGGTTTCCCACCAAACTGCCCACTATGCGGACAGAAGCTACATGTTATCTCTAAAGGACGATCAGTAAGCGAGCTTATGCGCTTCGGATACAATCTTCATACCAAAAAAGAAGATAAGTGAACTCTTTTTTGTGTGGGGCTGTCTTCACCCTCATTGGAGCAGGCATTCTATTCGGTATGATTTATATTATCGAAAGATATGATGACAACCAATATAAATAAACAATTCAATATTACTAAGACTATATAAAGTTAGGTATTTCCCAGGTATAAAGCTGAAACCACCAGCGGGACAATAGCATGTGGATTTAAAGGAGGAATATATTATGCCAAGGATTCAGATTACAGACACTAGAGGTCTAGAACAAAAAGTCGGTACAGGGGTTTCTATTGATAGTAACCTTGAAAGTACCCTCAACATGGACGTTCACAGCGTCTTGACTGCGACATCACAGCACAGTGCAGCAGGAACGTTGAGCGTTAAAATTGATAAGGGTATTCATCACTATCCAATCATTCACACAGGACCAGCCCCAGCAGCTTCGCTTGCTACTGGTGCCCACACCTTGACTGCCGTCAACCTTTCTAAGGGTTACTGCATTGTCACGGCTAACGCTACTTCGGTTGCTGTCACGATGCCTACCAAAGCACACATCATTGCCTTGTTTGGCGGATCAAGCAACATCACTGTTGGTGATTCAATTGAGTGGTCGCTCCACAATGCCGGAACGACAGTTAACCAGTCTCTGGTTTTGACTACTAACACCGGACAGTCAGTGCCGGCTAACATTGCTGGTAAGGTCGGTGCAAATGCTGCTGATGCTTCTTCGGCAACTGTTGGTGGTTCCTCGACTGGCGTCTTCCAGACCCGTGTGACCAACGTTGATGGTTCTACTACAACCATACGTTTAGCATAGGGGAGGGATTTAATTATGCCTAGAGTACAGATTACAGACACAAGAGGACTGGAACAAAAGACAGGCACAGGTGTTTCTATTGATAGCAATGTTGAGAGCACTCTCAACATGGATGTGCATAATGTCTTGACTGCGACATCACAGCACAGTGCAGCAGGAACGCTGAGTGTGAAGATTGATAAGGGTATCCACCATTATCCGATCATTCACACAGGTCCAGCACCAGCAGCTTCGCTTGCTGATGGCAATCATACTTTGACTGCCGTTAACCTTTCCAAGGGTTACTGCATTGTTACGCCAGATGGTGGCGATGCAAATGTTCAGATGCCTACCAAAGCACACATCATTGCCTTGTTTGGTGGCTCGGGTAATATTACAGTTGGTGATTCAATTGTTTGGTCGCTCCACAATCCTGGCACGACGGCTAACCAAGACTTGATTTTGGCTGTCAACACCGGACAGACAATTCCTGCAAACATCGCAAAGCACGTTGGCGCTAATGCTGCCAACGCTTCCGCAGCAACAACGCAGGGTACTTCGACTGGTAGGTTCCAGACTCGTGTGACCAATGTTGATGGGTCTACAAATACTATTCGCCTAGCGTAATAGTTTAGCTGTCACCCACATCGTGACAAATTAGCATCCCTTCGGGGGTGCTTTTTTGTTAACAGGAATAATAATTACTGATATATTATTTGAGGGAGCAAAATGACCGAAGAAAAGAAAAAGCCTCGCAAAGATAGAGCGAGGGCTAAAAAGAAAAATCACAAGCTAACTCAACGACATATTGATCTGATACGGTCTCAGAAAGGTAAGATGTCTGTCAGAGAGATCTCTAAGTGGTTTGCGAGAGAAACACATTATATTTACAAGTGCTCTCCGACGATGGTGCATTATATTTTGAACGAAACCTACCATAAACCAAAAGAAAGTAAAATATCTATTTACGATCTCATAGAAGATGGTAAACTAGATGAAGAAGAGCTTGAAAGGCTCGACCCAAGGGATATTAATTATGACTAAAAGAGAAACACCTGCAATGTCTATCATCACCGAGGAGATGATTAAGCATATCTACGAAGCTATCGCAGCGATGAACCAAGGAGTTCAGACGATGCACGAGCGACTCACTACACAATCAAGCGAACTTCAAGAACTTAAAAAAAGATTAGAAACTTTAGAAAAAAAGCTTGACCTCCAGTGATAATATGGCATACTAATAATGTGCCAAAGATATAGGAGTGGCAAATGATCTCTGAAAAGTTGTGTGTACTTGACCTTGAGGGTCGCATCGGCGCAATCAATGTAGTCTGGGAGCGACGTGAAGCAATGGGCGTAGATTATGAGAAGGCAGTGATGCAGGATCACGATTTCTGGGATCCAATGCTAAACGCTGAATATACTATGGCTCTCGGTTGGACTCGGTTAGGAAACGCCTAGTGAAGAAAATCATCCACGTCAACCAGCACGTCATTAAGCGCAATACAAAGCACGGAACCGACGAGCCAGTTTTGACGGTAAAAACATATAAAGAAAACAATTATGCCCACGAGGCTATAATCAAAACAAAAGATGGTGTAGAATTAGG
>TARA_R110001599_G_scaffold126008_2_pt1 | contig 13279 bp, 13 predicted proteins | sample TARA_R110001599 | Tara Oceans TARA_R110001599 (sample SAMEA4398360) | marine metagenome | biome: Polar Biome; feature: [MES] marine water layer (ENVO:01000295) within the mesopelagic zone...; material: water (ENVO:00002006), including particulate matter (ENVO:01000060) such... | reverse complement strand
ATATAATATGAATATAAAATACTTTTAAAAAAAAGTAAAATCAAAAAGAATAAAAAAAATAAAAAAGTTTATCTATAATTGAACTTCCGATTTGAAATATAAATAGGCAACATAAGGATTCGTAGAAAAATCAAATGAACTATCTATTTCTACATTGAATTGAGAGTTCGCCAAATTTACAGCAGAATTAAAGTTTAATCCTAAACCAAATGTGTTGTTAGCTTTCCATTTTTCAGCAGAAACATTATTATGACCTGACACAGAACCCATTGCCTCAAGAAATTTATGCAGTTGATCACCTCTATCCTCAATTTTATAGGCGATGTATTGACTTGTTGACGATGAGAATTGAAACTGAACATAATTTAATTGTGGTAAACTATGAAGTTGATTGTTATTAGTTATAAGAGCATTCTCATTAGCACTTGGTTGAAAGTTTGCGAACATACCTGAACATGTGGCTGGGACACGAGCAGAGAGATTAGCATGAGCCGAGTTCAAACTGGTCTTAATGTTTAGCATCCTTCGCATAATAACTGGGGGCGGTGAAGGGTTTGCTGGAACTGTATAATAACAGCATCTAACATCAGTCAATTCATAGTTATTATTAACTGTTTGTGCTACACCTTGTAAAAAATTTGCGTCCCTTGCTAAATTAATTGAAATCTTAATGAAACCTGTTTTACTAAATGGAGCATTTCCTGAAGAGTGGTTTAATACAAAGCTCGGTTTAAAACTGAAATCCATATCACGAATTAAAGCATCTGTTCCAGTAGTCACAGCATTACCAGTTCCGCAATCTGTAGTAAAAAATCCACTACAATATTCTCGTGAAGCTTCAAGACCACACGATTTTAATTCAACTTGTTGTAAAGCATTATTCATATCATCTAAAGATTTAGTTGCCGATTGTTCTGCCTTAACCATACGAGAATATTCATTTATTAATTCAATTTGACCCACATTCTGAAATTCGCAGGCAATCTGCTCACACACCCCATGAATTCCCACGAGATTATCAAAATGAACAGCGATACTATTATCCTGCCTTGTTGCACCAGTTGAATTAACACGTAGTTTACCTTCAATACGAACCCCATATTGAGGATTTAATAGAAGATCTCTTGAAGCATCATTACTTAAAATGAAATCAAGAGTGTCCGTTTCACCATACGAGGATTTTGAGTTTGAAGCATCTACAGAGTGATAAATAATTCCATCCATTTTATATAATATGAATATAAAATACTTTTAAAAAAAAGTAAAATCAAAAATAAAATCAAAAATAAAAAGAAAAGTTATTAAAAAGTTTTCATCATTTGTTTAAACAGACAAATATTAGCGAAAGTCCCTGCGATATTAACATCTAATAGTTTAGGCATTTCAGCAATTTCACATGTTTCACCTATTAAAAATAATGGTTGGTCGTCTGTTCCTGCTGTTGATTGTAGTAATCCGCTTACTGTATTATCGTTTTGCATTACAGCTTCTGATAAATTCTTTATTTTCATATTACTATTACCGAATGTTCTTGATACTCTATTAAAATGAACTGAAGAACCATACTTAACATCTCGGTCGGTTTTATCAACACCGGCTTCTCTAAATCTGTATGAAGTCATAGCATTATCAAACCCTAATACATCATCTTTAGTTCTTGAACCCCAAAACACATTTTGAACATCACTTTCTAAATAATACTGATGATTATAATTAGTTCCTGTAAATGAATCTTCTTCAAGTTTATAAGTGGCGAAGGCAATCATCGGTGGTGGGGCTTTATCTGTAACATATAAAACAAGTTCGGCACTATCAAAATTGACTATTTTAGTAGCAGAATCACAACCTTTAATAATTATACCAGCAATAGCACCAGCACCTAAAGTAAGGTCTAAAGTAAGCTTTAAATGACGAGTTGTTGGGTCAAGTTCTATTTCTACAATTTGTCTAACATAATCAGTTCTTGCATTACCGCCACCAGCACCAACAGTTCCAGCAGTGACCGTAATTTTTTGTCCAACATAAAAAGGCGAATCTTCTTCAGCATTAGCATAGGCTCTTGCAGTTTCTAGAACAATTCTATCAGTTGATGCTGTAGTATCATCTTTAATAACACCACGTGCAAGGCCAAAATCACCACCTAAAGCACCGTCAGTAGCAGTCCAAAGAGTTTCAGTGTCAGTAAGACCTAAAGATTCAGCGACCTCAAGTTGTTTTATATTTAATTCAGCGTGAATACGAGTAGTTCCAAACCGATTACCATCATAAATATTTTTACACGAATTCATGACTTCAGATAAACCTATACGGATTTCTCTATCAAGATTATCAGACGGTTCAGTCCCTAAAGGTGAAAATCTACGATGTGGTGACCATCTAATACCTTTTGTAGAGTTAGCACCGAAAAGACTTGAAATTTGATTATAACTACTATTGACTTTAGTATCAATATCATCTCTATACTGATCTAAATTATACTGAAGAACATCAGACCGTTTAATATCTTCAATCATACCTTCTTTTTGTGAATACATAGAAATATTCTTAACAAGACTTTTATTTTTAAAATTATGGGTTAATTCTGCGTCCTGTTTGTAATTTAAAAAACAATTATAAATACCTTCTCCACCTGAAGCATTACCTGAGGCTACACGGTTAGTATCAGTGGTTTCTATAGAAGAATGAATTACCATGTATGATTTAGAAAGATCATAGACCATTGGGGGAAGGTCAAAGTCTACTAAGTTCTTACTTGCTGTTATTGCCCCTGATTGGTTGCTTGAAATTTTCATAACTCTATCCATTTTATATAATATGAATATAAAATACTTTTAAAAAAAAGTAAAATCAAAAATAAAAAGAAAAATAAAACCTAAGCTCCTGATTGAAAAGTTGGATTGATTGGAACATAAGCAGGAAAATTACCTTTTAAATGTTTAGATTTTGCTCCGAACACACCACCCAACAAAGTCCCAAGACCAACTATACCTGAAAGAACATCACCGAAAGGATCTTCAGGCCCACCTAATTCAGCATCAGTTTCTAAAAATTTTTCACCTGCTTTTTTTGCTGTTGTTTTAATTGTGTCAGTTAAATCTTCATCTTCATCCCCCCCTAAAACAGAAGTAATTTTTTGACTTATAGATTTAGGGGCTTGGAATATATCTTGGTCATCATCATCAAGACCGCCACCTTTTAATAGATCTCCTTGTTTTTTATCTAATAGATTCTGAAAATCAGATTTAGCAGGGTCATCTTGAAAAGCTTCTTCATCACGAAGTGGGGCTGATGGTTTTGGTGCTTCCTGTATCTGGGCAGGTGCTTCAGGTGCTTCTTCATTAACTCGGTCATTTAATGCCTTGCCTCTTTTTGTTTGTTCTGCTAATTTTTCATCAGGGTCTGTAATCTTTTTAATTTCTGAAGTTTTTTTTATTAATGGGTCATTGTCTACATCACTTTTTATTTGTTTTTGTGTATCTTTATCTAATGATTTAACTTTATCCTTTAATAATTTATTTTGAACTTTATATTCATCTGTTGATCCTATATTATCAAAATTAGGTTCTAGGCTATCTTCCGCTGGCGGTGGTGGCGGTTCATCATCTGTAATATCTGAAGCTTTAACATCTTCAATAGGTTTTTTAAATAAATTACCAAATACTTTAGTAACAGCATTATCATTTTCTTCATCACCGAATATTTTTTGCTTAGCCTTTGAGTAACCTCTTTTAGTCATACCATCAAACATTTTTTTTGCTCCACCATCTTTATAATCTGCTACCATAGATTCTAATTCATCTGCTGGAATAGGTAATTTATCTTTTATAGCTGAAAAACCTTTTTTAATAAGATTCATACCTACATCATGTAAAATTCCGCCACCAATACCTTCCGTTGTCATTTCTAAAGTTTTTTTATATTCTGCTAGTTTTTCTTGCATATCTTCTTTCTTTTCATTAACAACCTCTTTTTGACTTGAATTAATTTGATTAATTTGATTCATCATATTAGAATATTGAGCATAATCATCCATTTTATATTATTATTATATATTATATTATCAATATGAGTAAAAAATTAAAGCTCTACAAAATGATAGATAAGACTGATTCTAATACAACAGAAAAAGATATAATAGATAATGTTCCCTTTAGAATGATTATTTGCGGTAGGTCAGGTTTAGGTAAAACTTCTTTAATCGGTGGTTTGCTTTTATTACCTAATTTTTATAAGAATGATTTTTTAGGTGAACGAATATTTTTATTTAGTCCTATGAAAAATGATTATAAAATGTCTGTTATCGTAAAAGAAAAGGATGTACCTGCTGATAATATTTTTACAGAATATGATGATGATGTCTTAAATGCTTTATATGATTCATTGGTTGATGAATACGAAGAAAATTTAGAAGATGGTGTAAAAGATAAGAAAAAATTAAATTCATTAATTATCCTTGATGATATGTCTTTTGATGGTTCGTTGAAATCAGGAATGTATAATGCGATTAACAGGGTCTTCATGAATGGTAGAAAAAATATGATTTCAATATGTGTAAGTTCGCAACTATATGTTCAAATATCAACGGGTCAACGCAGTAATGCAACATCAATTTTTTTTTATAATTCAGCCATGAGACAAAGAGAACTATTTGAAACTGATAATAACTATTTACAATCTAAAAAGCAATTCTTTAAAATGTTAGATGACAACCTTAAAAATAAAAGAGATTTCATTTATGTAAATTATTCAAATGAAAAAGATAAATTTTATTTAGATAAAGATTTTAATGTTATTGATACTTCTAAATACTTGAATTAATTTAAAATATGGTTGTCTACACATTCAGATAAAAATCCTCGTAGAACTTCAACCATAATAACAACCTCATCATCAAACCCAACAACCGAACTAGATATTAAATGATCTAATAATCTTATAGTTCCGTAAGCAGTTATAAAATCCTTTTGAAGTTGTTTATCTCTTTTTTCAATAGTATCTAATTTAGATGTTATTTCATTATATTTATCTTTTAACTGATTAACCATATCCAAATACATTTGTTCATTTTCTATATTACTCATTTATAAAATTATATACTTTTATATATAAAGTTATAAAACGCATTACTACCATCTACCATAAATGAGCTATCTCCCATGCCTTCGGTTTGCGTGGTTTTTCTATTACAACTGGTTTTATATTTGGTTCTTGAGGTTTTTGTACAGACATAGAATCAGAAGGTTTTTTTGACTTTTTTCTTTTCTGTAACTTTTGAATTTGTTTTTCAATTTCCTCGTCGTCATCTGAACTATCTTCTATTCTTTTTGTTTTTTTATCAAATCTTATTTTAACATTTTGTTTTTTTTCTTTTTGTTTTTTCAATGGCTCAGTTAAGATAACCTCCATATCAGATCCTTCAGAAAATAGTTCGTCTTCTTCAGGTATAGGGGATAATGGTTTTTTATTTTTCAAAGCATTTAATTGAGCTTCTAATTCAATTTCTCTTTTAGACTTCTTATTTTTCTTTTTTTCAATATCTTTATAAATAATTTCATCTTGTTCTGTTATCTCATCTTGTTTTTTAATTTTTTTAACTTTTGCCTTCTTTTGTCGGTTTAATGCTGATGTTGCTCTGCCTCGTGCTAATTGTTCTAATAGTTTTGCTTTTCGTTCTTCTGTCATACCTGATTTTGCTTTCTTTTTATTTTTATTTGCTTTGTTTTTGCTCTTAGGAATAAATACTTTAGAATCATCTTCATCTACTTCAAAAATTTCACTATCACTCATATCTATATAATATATACAGATTTTTTTTCTGAGATATTTGTATAAATGAGTTTTACAAATGATAAAGATACTGATAATTACGCCACCGATAAAAATGGTTGGGAAATTATAAAAGATTATATACCACATGATAAAAAAATATGGTCGCCATTTTATTGTGATGGAAAACAAAAAGAATATTTTAAAGAAATGGGATACGATATAATACATGAGGATAAGGATTTTTTTAGTTATACCCCAGAATACGATATTATAATAGATAATCCGCCATTTAGTAAATGGTTTGATATATGTAAAAGATTAAAAGAGTTAGATAAACCATTTATCTTAATAGCATTTCCTAAGTGTTTTTTAACTAAAAAATTTCAAAATTTATTCAAAGATCATTTACAATTGATTATACCTAATAAAAGACCTACATTTACGCATTTAACAAATCCTAAAAAAGGTTATACGCCCCCTTTTGGTGTATGGTATTTTTGCTATAAAATGAATTTAGAAAAGGATTTGATTTTTATTTAAAATATATATTGTTAAAAAATGACTTAAAGTTTTAACTCGTTATAAATCTATAAATAAAATGTCTAATAATAATATAATGTCTAATAATATGGAAAGTTTAAAATTGTTATTATTAAATGATAAATCCCCTATCAAACCAAAACTTATAAAGAAAGGTAATGAATATACTAAAAAATTCTTGAAGTGGAATTTACAACAATTAAAACAAGGTAAAACAACATTATATGCTGATAAATCTAAATACTATGACCCAGTTAAAAAAAATGTTAAGAAAATCCCTGTTGATAAGCGATACAAAAAATTTACTCCAAAACCTTCTTTTTTATCTAAAAATATTAAGGTTGGCTCAACATACGCCCCTCAAAGTTTTTTTAATAATATTAAAAATCAAAGTCAAGAGTTTTCTTATCAATTAATTAATAACAATAATAGTTATAGTCCTGATGAGGAAATTGAAAATAACATTTTATTAAAAGTTCTTATTGATAAATATAGTATTTCAGGAAACTATAGAATTATTATTAGTGGTTCTGAAGATGGTGTATTAATTGATAATAATTATAATATTGATAATGATTTTTGGAAAGAACATGGTAAAGATTTTTGGAAAGACAGTGAAAATATGATTTGGAATAGTGATGAATTGGAAAGACCTCAAACAATTACATTTATTTTTTCAAAAGAAACAAAGCTTAACTATAAATTTTTTGACCAAGCTTTTTTAAATGGTGTTAGTCATTGTTTTTTTACACCTATTCTTAATCATTTTGAAAATATTGTTGAAGAAACAAAAGCAAAAGCAACTAAAAAAAAATATCAAGGTCTTATAAATAAAATTCAAGGTAAACAATTAAAAAATGAATTCAAAGAAGGTTATTTACACAAATACGCTAATGGTATTAAGAGAAATGATATTTGCTATGTGTGTGAAGATCTACAAATTGAAGTAGCTATTGAACAACCATTTAATAAAGAACCATTATTTGAATACAGAAGTAATAAAAAACCATTAAAAAAATTCAAATTTCTAAATACTCGTTCAGACCATGTAGAATATGCTACTAACAATGATTTATTTAAACAATATGAACCTGTTAAAATTTCTCAAAAAGAAATGATTAAAATAAAAGAACAATTAGACAAAGATAAAATTTTTAATACATATACTAAAAATACTTATGGAATATCAACATTAAAAACATTAGATAATTATTATGTTTTAGACGACGAATTTTATGAAGCAGTAAAAGAGTTTGAAAAAGATAATGTAGTATTAGAAAATTGTTCTATTGATGCTTTGAAATACCCTGAATTACAATCTTTTATTGACGCAGGAACTCATTTTAATGGAACTATTGATTTTGTTGATACGGATGAACTTAAAAAAAAAATACCTGAGAACATAAAACATATTGATATGACTAAAGCTTATACTTGTTTTGAAGATTCTAAATACTATAATGGTTTCATGGGTCATATTACAGATTTTAGAGAAGTTGATAATTTTGAAGAAAAAGGTTTATATAGAATTACTGATTTAAATTATTCTAAATGTAATGAACAATTTGTTATGTTAAATGTTATGTTGTCTTGGTTTGTTAATGATAATATTTATACAGACGCAGAACTACGAGCTTTAACAGAACAAAAAGCAACATTCAAAGTAACACATGGAGCATTTGGAACTGGTTTTGATATGAAATTATCTAATGATATGATTAATAAAAAAGTTCTTGTTAAACAACTTGATAGCGGTGAAGACATTAAAATACCGTATTATTGTAAATACTTTGGTATGATTAGTATGACTGGTAAAACTAAAAAATTTTATATGGATGGTGATCAAAAATATTTTCAAGCAATGAATAATGTAAATGCTGATATTTACTATGAAAATAATACGGCTAAAATTGTTTATAGTAAAAAGTATTGTTATAATAAAAAACATATAACAGCACAGATTACAGCATATCAAAGGTTAATTATGTTAGAACAACTTTTACAAATGGATTTTAATAAACTAGTTAGAATTTGTGTTGATGGTATTTATTATAAAGATCATGATATTAAAATGCATAAGAGTTTTTCTCATAAAACAAAAATGACATTCAAAAATAGTCCTTGTGAAGAATATTTAAGTAATATTTTAAAAAATGATAATGAAGATAATTATGTTGTACCAAAAGCAAAACCAAGAAAATTTTATAAAACTGAATTATTTGATGGTGAAGGTGGTTTAGGTAAAACTTATTATAATATTTTTATTGATAAAGGTTTAATTGATGTTTGTTATATACCACATTCATGGAAACTATCAACATCTCAAACTAAACAATTAGAAAGAGAACAACAAGAAAAACTACAATCTTCAGTTCATTTTCATATATTTAATAAAGATATTGTAGGTTATGACTTATTAAATAAATATTCAGTTATTTTGTTAGATGAATGTTCTATGCTTACAGAAAAACAAAAACAATATATAATTAAAAATACTCAAGGTAAGGTTATTTTCATGGGTGATATAGATATGCAGTTAGCACCATGTGAAGGGGAACAAATGAATAGAAAAGGTATTGATAAAATAACACGATTACAAAAAAATTGGCGATTCAAAGATACTAAAATGGTTGAGCTTAATAATCTTTTAAGAAAAAACGGAGATAAAAAATATATTAATTATTTCAATCTAGGTATTAAAACAATTACTAAAGATGAATTAAAAAAACAATACAAACCTGAAGATATTATTTTAAATTATTATAAAGAAAATGAATATGCTGAAATGTTTAAGGATATTGAAAAATTTAAAATAACTTCTAACACAAGAGATTATAAAAATGGTGAAATAGTATTTGATAAAAATATTAAATCTCAAAAAGAGTTTAGACATGGTTATACTATTCATTCAGTTCAAGGTGAAACATTTGATAAGAATATTTACATAGATATTAGAAGTAGAAAAGGTAAGGTTCTAATGCAGAATAGATTATTTTATACAGCGATTTCAAGAGCAAGATATTTTGGTCAATTACATTTGATTATTTAGAAACAAAATTAGGATTACCGTCTAAAACAAATGCGGTGTTATCTTTTGCCCTAACGCTTCTATACTTGTATGAAGCAAATGCTCTTGTAATTGTATGAGCGTTAGAACCATCTGTATTATGGACTGCTAATCTAACAAATGGGGCTTGTGTTTTATAATTTAATATAAAATCTAATGAACTATCCACAATGAAAGGGTGGTTTACATCTACAAAATTAGTAGTATCATTACTAATAAATAATTTAGGTATTTGTAATATACTTGAAAGTCTACCGTAAAATGTTATTTCTTGTTCAGGTTCTAAATATAATGTGCTTAATAAATTTGAAGGCGTTGTTTCACTTGCAGTTTGACTGTAACTGTTAAATAATTGTTTTGTTGTAGTAGACCATAATGAAACAAAGACTTGATTATCTATTTGTATTTGTGTTAAGTCATGTATATTTGCTTGAATTTTACTTTGTAAGCCTTGAACATTTATATTAGGATTTACACTGATTTTTGATCTATATGACATTCTTATTATTAACAAACATTTTTTTTAATCAACTAATAAAGATAATACTGATAAACCTATTGTATTAACTGGAGTATAATCTTGATATAATATTCTTGCTCTAATGTTTCTTAATGAAATCGGATTAGCATTGTTTAACTCTATATAATTATTTGTATTTGGTTCATATATTACACGATCCCCATTATTTGGATTTGGTACTGATGCTAATATAGATTTTCTTCCTTGTTTTAATCCATCATACGATTCTAATGGTATATTATCAAGTAAAATAATATAACATTCATTTTCTATAAGAGCCTTAAATAATTGGTCAGCATTAAAAGTTGCTCGTCGTCCAGTTGGTGATATGTTTACTATATTATTAAATCCTAAAAAACTTGCTACTGATTCTGTTCCGAAATCTATTTTTTTAATAGTAGAATTTGCTCCTGCAACTAAAGGTCTTGATCCACTCCCTATTTCGTCTGTTTCATCAGGATCTCCTAAAGTGTTTGGTCGTGGTTCTAAATATGCGTCAGGTGTAAATTTCAAATCAGTAAGTTCAATGTTACCTCTTGAACCATGAAAGGCTAAATATCCGAATAACGGCACAGGGATACCATTAGAATCAACTTCATACGGTTCTGTAAATAAAACAGTTCCTGCAGCATCTGCTGATTTAAAAATAGTGCAAACAATATTCTCACCTTGTATAGACATTTCTAAAATATCAGCATTAACGCCAGTAATTCCCTCATTTGAACCGTCTACACTTGGAAAAACTTGAGGATTCGCAGGAGCAAAATCAGTATCATCTCCTTTTTTAATACTAAATGCAGTTGTTGGTTGAAATCCACGTAGAGCATAAGTTTTTTTAGAATCAGGTATAGATGGTAATGTCCATGTAGAAGGGCTTGAATCACATAGTCCGAATTCAAATCCTGAAGTAGCCATTGTGTTGTCGGTAATCCATGTTGAAATTTTTACTCTAAAAACACCCAAGCCAGTAGTAAAAGGTTTAATAGAATATATACTATGTTTTTCATCTGCTCTACCACTATTAACACCTGATGTAATAGAGGCTATTTTTACAGGATTTGTCCCAGCAAGATTTACTTCTGTACCACCTTGTATAGCAAAAACATTTTTAATATCAGCAGGGCTTTGATAGGCATAAATAGTGTTAGCCATTTGAACCTGAAGCTGTCCTTTTTTAGCTACATCAACTTTAAATTGAAATCCTAATTCATTTTTAAATTTTGTAGCACTTTGTCCATCAGTATATTGAAGACCTTGATTTAATTTTAATTGTAAATCATTTAAAAATAGATGATTGTTATTTTGATCGTAAGTTTTATTATCTAATGTAATAGTTCTTGTGTTTCCTGCTTTGACTTCAAATTGAAGCGTATGATTATTGTCATCTATTGTTAACTCAGCAATATCAGATCTAACTGCTAATGATTGAAGAGCTATTTTAGATTTTGGTTCTATAATTATTTCATCATTAAAAGAATTATCAAATCGTCCATCGTTAGAATCACTTGTTAATCTAATCAATTTCATTTTATACTATGTTAATACAAAAAAAAACTCAACATTAAAACTATTAAATAAATAAGTTTAAAAACGATTTAAGAATATCTTAGGTAATATTATTAAACATGAAAGGTTGCTTTTACGATTACATTTTCACATTACCTAATAATGTATTAAAAGAAAATACAAAAATAAATATGAAAGATCTTTGTCTACAAATACAAAAAGATTTACTAGAACATTATTTTATTGATGATTTTACTATAAATAATCAAATTATATACAATTTACAAAAACGACCCCAATTCTGTAATAAAATTTTAAAAAATAGAATTACTGTTTGTAAACATGTTGTTGTTGAATAATTTTTTTCAACTTTTTTTTTTATTTCCATATTTATCTACATTATCACATAATGGAAACTCTCCATAATAATTTTTTGTTTCATGTGTTAATATATCTGTTTTGTTTTTCTCCCATATACAAATATACGAATAACCGAAAAATCCCCTTATTTTTAATAAATGTAATTTAATTAAACCATATCCGTTATCATTCATAAACTTTAATCTATGTGGTGTAAAATTTTGTTGCCCTATTAAATATGAAATAATACGAGGATTTAGACTAACACTTTTCTCTAATATTTTATTAATAAATGAATATGGTGGATTACCGCATATTATATCTATGGGTTTTTGAAAATCAAATAAATCTTTACCCAATGTAATCTCGCTCCATTCTTTATTTTCAGTAGGATAATTATCATAATAAATACCCTTACCTTTGCTATCATCATACCATATATCATTAGGATTAGATGAAATCATTTCAATATGTTTTTTTGCTACTATTTCAGGTGTATAAAACACATCTTTAGGGGTTTCTCTTGTTTGTATTTTTTTTGATATTGATCCTATATTCATATATATAATTAATACTTTTAATTAAAAATATAAACTTGTACTATAATATATAATGGTTAAACTTGAAGATTATACTATTGGTGAATTGAAAAAAATGATCAGTTCTTTTAATAAGATTGTTAAATTTGCTGGTTATTCTAAATTACCCAAATCTAAACTTATTAACATGATTAGAACACATCCTAAAATAAAAGTTGAAGAAGGATCTAATGCTGTTAAACTTTCTATTAAAACTGATAAAGATTTTGAAAAACAAACTAAAGTCAAAAAGGAAAAGGTTAAGAAAGAAGTTAAAAAAGAAGTTGAGAAATTAGATAAAGGTAATATTGTGGTTGATGTTGATAAAGCAAAAAAAGCAGGTATTAAAATAGATGTTGATAAAGCAAAAAAAGCAGGTATTAAAATAAAGAAAAAAGAACCTAAAAAAGTTTTATCATACGAAAATGCGTGGGCGGAAGGCAATTTTAATAGTCGTCAAAGAACATTAATAGCACAAATGACCGATGAAAGAAGAAAAGAAGTTTTACAAATATTAGGATTAAAAAAACAAAAAGCACCTAAAAAAGAAGAATCTCAGGATGATAAGGAAAAAGAAGTTGATAATCTTTTAAAACAAATTAAAAAAAGTTATGAAAAAAACAAACCTAAATTACATAAAATGACAGATACAAAATATAAAGATATGTTTAATAAAAAATTAGGTGAATTATATGATGATGTGGAAGATATTTATCAAGAAGATTTAACAACAGAAAAAAGATTTAATTTAAGAAAAAGATTTAGTGCTATAATACCTTTCAATAAAGAACAAAAGAAAAAAGAAAAAGAGAAAACAAAATAAAAATATATGTTATTATTAAATGTCTAATCCTATACTTATTGAATTACGAGAAGATACATCAGACTCAACATTACAAGGAATAAAAAATGCTGGTGAATTTCAAGTGACCTTAAATA
>TARA_R110001599_G_scaffold68135_6_pt1 | contig 13289 bp, 12 predicted proteins | sample TARA_R110001599 | Tara Oceans TARA_R110001599 (sample SAMEA4398360) | marine metagenome | biome: Polar Biome; feature: [MES] marine water layer (ENVO:01000295) within the mesopelagic zone...; material: water (ENVO:00002006), including particulate matter (ENVO:01000060) such as...... | reverse complement strand
TAAACAGTTATTTTGTATAGCGCTATTTATAAAAAACAGTTTGCTTTTCTAAAAAATATTTTATGGTTTTCAGGATGTAGGTGTTTTTTAAAAATTATTAAATAATGTTTGATTTTATTCATCTGATTGAAAAATAAGTGATTTTTTATGATTCCCACAGCCTTCTTAACGGTTTCTGTGGACAAGTTTTTATGTCTTTTTTTTTATTTTTTTAAACGTGAAACTTACTAGATTCGATGGCAATAAAAGGGCTAGACACTATAATGCAGCCATAAATAAGTGATGAGGTAGGTTGTGGATAAAGTTGACGTGGTCGTAATAGGTGCTGGTGCTTCCGGTTTAATGTGTGCAGCAACAGCGGGCTATCGAGGTAAGAGCGTGGTGGTGTTGGATCATGCAAATAAAGCAGGTAAAAAGATTCTTATGTCTGGAGGGGGGCGTTGTAACTTCACCAACATGGATGCGGCTCCCAAGCATTTTTTATCCGACAACCCGCATTTTTGTATCTCGGCGCTACGTCGTTTTTCGTCACAAGATTTTGTTGATCTAGTAGATCGTCATGGATTGGACTATGTGGAGAAGACACCAGGACAATTGTTCTGCGAGCACTCGGCCAAAGACTTACTCGATATCTTACTAACAGAATTAGAATGGTCTGGTGCAAGACTTAAGCTGAACACTAAAATCCATAATATCGATTTTCAAGATGGCCACACAGTGGTAAAAACAAACCAAGGTGATTTTATTTGCGAGTCGCTTGTTGTCGCGACAGGTGGCTTATCGATACCAAGCATGGGCGCAACAGGCTTTGGTTATGACATTGCTAAACAAGTAGGCCATAATATTTTAGCAACACGTGCTAGTTTAGTGCCGATTACCGTGCAGCCTGATCGTAAAGCCCAACTTGCTGAGCTCTCTGGAATCGCCTGTGATATCGCCGCGACAGCCAATGGCGTTACATTTCAAGAGCCTATGTTGTTCACTCATCGCGGTGTCAGTGGTCCCTCTATTCTTCAGATTACCAATTTTTGGCAACCTGGCGAAGCGCTTAGTATCAATATTTCTCCGACCTTATCATTGGAGGAGCTAATAGATGTGCGTCAGAGTACCCCGAAGAAAAGCTTTGAAGGTTTCTTATCAAGCTTGCTTCCAAAGCGTTTAGTAGACACCATCAAAACAGAATTTCCTTGGTTAACAGAGCGCAGTGCGCAAACCTCAAACGAACAGATAGACAACCTGTTTCATTACCTTACTCATTTTGATATCGCGCCTAATGGAACGGAAGGCTACCGAACCGCTGAAGTGACGTTAGGCGGCGTCAATACCAATGAAGTGTCCTCTAAAACCTTTGAATCGCAAAAACAAAATGGCCTATACATTATTGGTGAAGCGTTGGATGTGACTGGCTGGTTAGGTGGCTACAACTTCCAGTGGGCTTGGGCGAGTGGGTATTGTGCTGGGCAGTATGTTTGATGCTGTGTAGAGGGCGAGGGGATTTGTCCTCCAATCCCCTGTTTTTCTGATTGCGTAAAAAACTATTTTATCACTTTATAGACGGCGACAATGTCTTCGTCTGCAAAGCCTGCTTTTATGGCTTGTTTAAAAGTTTCATTGGCAGCCGCTGCAGTGGGAAGAGGTTGCTCTAGTTGATCACCGAGCGCTACAGCAAGACGTATGTCTTTTTGCATGTGTTTAAGGGGGAAGCTTGTGCTGTAGTCCTCTTTTAACAGCATAGCCCCTTTGCCTTTGAACATTGGGTTAGCTATGGCGCCTGCATCAATGATTTCTAAAATTTGGTTCCCATTTAGCCCCGCTTTTTGCCCTAATGACATGCCCTCGCTGAAGATACTTAGCATGCCGCCCATCATCATATTCACTACCAGTTTCATGTTAGCGCCTTGACCAACATCACCAAGGTAGGGCGACATTTTCCCCATCACGTCAAAAGCGGGTTTTGTATCCTCATATAGCGATGCGTCTCCTGCGGCTAAGATGATTAATGTACCGTCTTCTGCAGGCTTTTTTGTACCAGAAACAGGGGCTTCTAAAAAACGTCCACCAGCTTGAGTGATTAAATTCGAAATTGCTTTTGACGTTGTATTATCGACAGTCGACATATCAACATAACCGCGACCTGAGCCGATACCTGCCAATACGCCATCTGGACCCTGACACAGTGCGAGTGCAGCGTCGGGATCTGAAACCATAGCGAAGGTGATATCACAGTGTTTTGTTACGTCTTTAGGGCTTGTTCCTAGATGAGCACCTTGGAGCACTAATTCATCACATTTTGCTGGATTGCGGTTCCAAACTGTGACATTAAATCCAGCCTTTACTAGATTCGATGCCATCGCTTTTCCCATAATCCCTAAACCTAAAAAACCAATAGTCGTCATTTCTTACTCTCTTGTTTAACGTTATATGCAGCAGTGTACCTTCGGGAGGATAATGAAACTATTTTTAATGATTGGCTAAAGCACCGTGTGAGCTTATCTATGTTTTCTGGCGTCGTCGTAATCTAGTCAGCAAACTCAATATCAATCCGCTAGCGTTTGTGTTTTTCAGCTGAAAGAAAACTTATTCGCACCTATTCTAGATTCATGCCAGACTGTTTACGCTGCTATATATATTTTCAGCTTTTTAAAAAACAATAGAGGTCAGTTTAAAAATATTTATCCAATTGTCATAAGGAGAAAATAATGAACAACAGTTTCGACACTCAACAACAGCTCACTGTTAATGATGAGCAATTTCACATTCATTCTCTCAAGGGGTTTGGCGACAAAGCAAAACGATTACCCTTTTCTTTAAAAATATTACTCGAAAATCTACTTCGCAATGAAGATGGCGTGAATGTTAAAGAGCAAGACATTGAAGCGTTATTGGATTGGGATCCACATGCCAAACCCGCAATAGAAGTCGCCTTTACACCGGCACGCGTAGTCATGCAGGATTTTACGGGTGTGCCTGCCATTGTTGATTTAGCCGCAATGCGCGACGCGATGGAGAAGCTGGGTGGCGATCCAGCAAAAATCAATCCACTTTCCCCCGTCGAACTTGTTATAGACCACTCAGTACAAGTTGATGGTTATGGCAATAATGGTGCGTTTGATCTAAATGCAAAACTTGAATATGAAAGAAACAAAGAGCGCTACGAATTTTTGCGTTGGGGTCAAACTGCCTTTGACAATCTAAAAGTAGTGCCACCAGCTACCGGTATTGTGCACCAAGTCAATTTAGAATATTTAGCCCGCGTTGTGTTTAATGAAGACCGTCACGGCAAAAAGTTTGCGTACCCAGATACACTGGTGGGCACGGACTCTCATACGACGATGATTAATGGTTTAGGTGTACTAGGTTGGGGTGTTGGCGGCATTGAAGCTGAAGCGGTTATGCTGGGTCAACCTATTAGTTTACTTATCCCTCAGGTTGTCGGTGTTAAGTTGAGTGGCCGCCTACCAGAGGGCACCACAGCCACAGACTTAGTCCTTACCGTCACCGAAATGCTGCGTAACCACGGCGTAGTCGGTAAATTTGTGGAATTTTACGGTGATGGGCTCGCTGACTTACCGCTTGCTGACAGAGCCACCATTGCCAATATGGCACCAGAGTACGGTGCGACTTGTGGTATTTTCCCCATTGATGATGAAACCATTAGCTATCTTCGTTTAACAAACCGTGATGAAGAGCAGCTTAAACTCATTGAAAATTACGCTAAACACCAAGGTCTGTGGCGCAACAATGGTGATGAAGCGGATTACACCGATGCACTTGAGTTAAAACTTGATGATGTTGTACCAAGTCTTGCAGGACCTAAGCGTCCACAAGACAGAATAGCCCTTGATAAAGCGGGTGACGTTATTCGCCATCATCTAAAAGACTTTCAAGATGAACGTATGGCTTGTCACGATAAAAGTAGTGAAGGGCAAGCACGCATAGAAAATGAAGGCCCAGTAACTAGCCCTAATGAGTCCGTTGATGAAGCGCAAATTAAGGGCGCTGCCATCGTTAAATTCAAAGGCCAAGAATTTGAGTTAAACGACGGGGCCTGTGTTATTGCGGCTATTACTAGCTGTACAAACACATCAAACCCAAGCGTTATTTTAGCGGCTGGTTTGGTTGCCAAAAAAGCGAAACAACGGGGTATTAATGTAAAACCTTGGGTTAAAACCTCATTGGCACCGGGTTCTAAAGTGGTAACCGACTACTTAGAAAAAGCAGGGTTGATGGAGGACTTAGAAAGTCTTGGCTTTAATTTAGTGGGTTATGGTTGTACCACCTGTATTGGTAACTCGGGCCCATTAGCGAGTGAAATATCCGATGCCATCCAAAAACACAAACTCATCGTTAGCTCTATTTTATCAGGCAATCGAAATTTTGAAGGGCGTATTCACCAAGACGTTAAAATGAACTTTTTAGCCTCGCCTCCGCTTGTTGTTGCCTATGCCATTGCCGGTCGTACCGATATAGATGTATACAAGGAGCCTCTAGCGCAGGACGCGAACGGCAAAGATGTTTACCTTAAAGACATTTGGCCCAGTGTCAAAGAAGTCAGCGATCTGGTTAAAGAAACCGTTACCAAAGAAATGTTCGCAAAAAGCTACGCCAACGTATACGAAGGCGACAGCCACTGGCAGCAAATTCAAATACCGGATGGCAAACTTTACGACTGGAACGATGCGTCAACTTATATTAAAAAAGCCCCCTTTTTTGATGACATGAGTATCGATCCTCCGGGCATTCCAAGCATTAAAGGAGCACGCTGTTTAGCCAAACTGGGTGACTCAGTCACCACCGACCATATTTCTCCGGCTGGTGCGATTAAGGCCGATTCCCCTGCCGGTTTATACTTGCAAGAAAATGGCGTAGAAAAAGCGCAGTTTAATTCTTATGGCTCTCGCCGAGGCAATCATGAAGTGATGATGCGCGGAACCTTTGCCAACGTAAGACTTAAAAACCTACTTGCACCAGGCACCGAAGGCGGCGTTACTCGCACTCAACCCGACGATAACTTAGCCAGTATTTACGATGCAGCGATGGCGTATCAAGAAAATAATACGCCGCTTATTATTTTAGCAGGTAAAGAGTACGGAACAGGCTCATCGCGCGATTGGGCTGCTAAAGGCTCACTGTTACTAGGTGTAAAAGTCGTTGTAGCACAAAGTTATGAGCGAATTCACCGCTCTAATTTAATTGGTATGGGGGTCTTACCCCTGCAATTTAAAGACGGCGAAAGCTATGAATCACTTGGTTTAACAGGGCAAGAACAATTTGATGTAGATGGCTTGTACGATAAAACCGATGAAGTAACTCTAGTGGCGACGAATAGCGAGGGTAAAAAAGTCAGCTTTAGTGCCGACGTACGTATCGATACGCCTAAAGAGTGGGATTACTACAAGCATGGTGGCATTTTACAGTACGTGCTACGTAATATGCTCGACTAACCTTAAAAAGCCTTGGGGGTCTGCGATGAGGTCGAGCTATCGTACTAAATTGCTTGAACGCTTTAAAAAAGGCATCCCAACTTAGCGATGTTATCGTTTTATTGTCACTAAACAAGGCTAACTGGCCTTGTTTAGTGACTTTGAGGGTCAGATAAGGCATTGGCTATAAGGTTGCGAAACCAACGATGAGACAAGGATTGGTTGTGACGAGACTGCCAGTGTAAAGCAACTTCAAAAGCGGGTACTGTAAAAGGTAATTCGTATATTTTCAGCGGATTACTTTCAGAAAAGAAGGTGGCAATTTTATACGGCAGTATTGCGATTAGTCCGGTTTTTGCTAGAACTGATGGCAAAATTGAAAAGTGAAATACTTCTAAACTGACTTTACGTTTTTCTCCTAAACGTGAAAGAACTTCTTCTGTGGCGCCATGCCCTTGACTTCGAGTAACCAAAGCGTGCTTGTGTGACATGAATTGCTGCATGGTTAATTCATGGCTCAGTGGTGCAAATTTTTCATTGATAATACAGACATAGCGCTCTTTAAATATGATGTGGCGTTTAGTAAGATCTAGTCGAGAATACACATTAGATAATCTATTTTTTAGTATTCAATTAATACGGTGGCTTGTACTGTGATTTAATAAACCTATAGATTTTACACATCTGAGACTCTTTTTATTTTTATGGTAAATTATGCATAAACTTCCTCCTCGAGCGCTTGAATATTTAAACGCCATTGCTCGTTATAAAACTTTACGCAAAGCGGCTAGCAGACTAAATGTTGACCCTTCTGCCGTCAGTCGATTACTTTCTCAGTTGGAAGTAAACTTGTTATTGCCTGTGTGGGATAGGACCAATAATCGTAATCCGATAACACCTGCAGGAGAAGAACTGCTGCAATATTATCGAAAAATGAATGCAAGCGAACAAGCGACGTTGTCGAGGATTGATGACATGTTGAATCTTCGTACGGGTGAGGTTCGGATTGCGGTTGGTGAGGGAATCATCGGAGATCTTATCTCGTCTTCGTTACAATCCTTTCTTAAAAAGCATAAAGATATTCAGCTCACGGTAGAGATGGCTGGGGCGCAAGATGCGGTTAATCTGTTACAAGAAGAACACATTGATTTTGCTTTAACCTATGCTTCCGCGAATCATCCTAAATTACACTGCCATTTAGAGACCACACATCCTTTGGAATTAATAGTGCCACCAGGACATGCCCTTACACAATATAAAGAACCTGTGACGTTTGATTCTGTGGCAGAATATCCTATTGCATTGATTGATAAGTCAACGGGTATGGGACGATTGGTATCGCTCATGGAAGAGGTTAATCATTTGAAATTGGTTCCTCGATTACGCACTAATTCTGTTTCTGCGTTGACGAATTTTGTCGTATCAGGCTTGGGAATTACTTTTATGCCTTTACTGACTGTTCGGGAGGAAATTAAGGGTAAGCGCATTGTAGTTGTGCCAATGGACTCTACTATTTTTTCACAAGCAAAAGTTCGAGTGCTCAGTCTAGAGGGGCGGGAGTTGACATTGGCAGCGCAGGCTCTTTTGGATCACCTTTCAGAAACCATGATGTTTCTAGCAAACCACTAAAATTTACTTAAATACATATTCTAAGTGGGCAGTTGTTTTCTTTTAAATTCAAAGTGTTGACTTTAATGCAACACTTTGTCACTTGTGGTGTCAACATCTCAAGTATAGTTTGGTAAGTGTAAAGCGAAAATAAGAAATGTGGCCATAATAAACTCACAAAGGAAGTTCATATGAATCTTGTTAACAAAATGTTCGTTACAACCCGTCTAGTTAAGGCATTAGCTTTGGGGGCCGTATTGTCTTCCGCCTCTCTCGCTATTAATGCGCAAACCATTAATCTGAGTTACAACGGAGCACCAGATACTGAAAAAAATGCGGTTCACCTATTTGCTAGCAATCTGCAAAAATTGGTTGCTGAAAAAACAGGTGGCGATTTAGAGCTTAAGCTTTATCCAAATAGCATGCTGGGTGAAGAAGAAGAGCGTATGGAGCAAGTGCTAAACACTCCAAGTCTAAACATTGCCTCGTTTGGTGGGATTTCACCATTATTTCCAGAAATTTTTGTTAGTGCGATTCCTTTTTTATTCGCTGACTTTAATGAAGCTCGTCAATTTTTCGACCAAGGCGAATATTGGAAAAAATCACAAAAAGCTTTTTATGAGCGTACAGGTGGGCATTTATTAGCTGTTGTTGAAGAAGGGGGGTTCCTGGCTTTTACCAACAATAAGTTACCAATTAAATCTCCTAAAGATTTTGATGGTTTGCGCTTCCGCGCAATGGATAAAAGTCAGGTAGCTCTATACAACGCATTTGGTGCATCGGGCACGCCTATTCCATGGACTGAAGTATATCTTGCTCTTAAAACTGGGGTAGCAGATGGCCAAATGAACCCACCTATGTACATTATTTTGGGTAGCTTATTTGAAGTTCAAAAATACGCTACTCTGGCCAATATTCAGTATTCCGATCAATTTCTAGTGGGTAATGATGAACTATTAAAAGGTTTATCTAAGAAAGATAAAGCAGCATTGCTAGAAGCCGTTAAAGAAGCCAATGATATTAATCGTGATGCGGTTGAGAGTCAGGTGGAAACTCGAATTTCTTATTTAGAAGATAATGGTATGCAAGTGTATCGTCCAACGGCAGCAGAATTAGAAGCTTTTCGTAAAGTGGGTCAACCTTCATACTTTGATTGGATGAAAGAGGAAGGCATTGGTCAAGAGTGGGTTGATCTTGCTCTGAAAGACGCGGCAGTTAAACACTAAAATTGATGATTTTGTGGCGCCTTAGGGCGCCTTTTTGAGGCCGTTATGTCGCTAAATTGTATTCGTATTGCTTTGTATCGCACCATGTTATTTTTTTCTACGTCGATTCTAGCTTTGAATGTGTTACTTATTCTTTATAGCGTGTTTACACGCTACGTCCTGAATTACTCTCCTATTTGGTCTGATGAACTTTCACGTTATGCCATTATTGCTAGTGTCATCTTGGCGATGTCTTGTGCCTATATGGATTCTCGCCATATGAAAGTGTCTTTTATTGAGCAAATGGTTAACCCAACATGGCGACGCATCATCCAAATGTATCAATGGTTGGTCATCTTGGGTGTGTCCTGTTTCTTTGTCTATGTGAGTACGCGTTATTCACTTTCACTTAGTAAATTTTCAAGCATGGGTTTAGGGATAAGTAAGACGATTCCTTTGTTATCTGTGCCTATTGGTTTTGCTGCTTTGTTTGTTATGGCTTTGATTAAAGGGCCGTTTTCACAACAAGAATCGTTAGGGAAAGAAATATGTTAGCTGCAATCGTTGGCACTTTTTTAGTGAATATACTGCTTGGGGTGCCGTTATTCATTTGCTTGATATTGGCTTCTTTAATTGGTTTTGTCTTTGTTGATTTTTCTTTAGCGTATCGCATGGTTCCTCAGCAGTTTTATGGTGGCATTAATTCCTTTGCATTAATGGCAATTCCCTTATTTATCTTTGCTGGTAATTTGATGAATACGTCAGGGTTAACCTCGCAATTAATACGCTTGGCTAATTCTTTAGTCGGTCATCTGCGGGGTGGTTTGGGTTATGTCAATGTTGTATCGAGTGTGTTTTTTGCAGGAGTCAACGGATCTGCTGTTGCGGATACCTCGGCATTAGGTTCCTTATTAGTGCCGGCAATGAAGAAAGAGGGTTATGCAACGAATTATGCTGCGGGTTTAACTGCAGCGAGCTCCTTGATTGGACCGATTATTCCACCCAGTATTTTTATGATTTTATACGCTTCTTTAACAAATACCTCGGTGGGGGATTTATTTCTTGCTGGGGTGATACCTGGCTTATTACTTGGCAGTGCTTTTTTAGTAATGAATTATTTGTATGTTAGAAAGGTTGGTATCCAGAGCCAGCATGAGAGAGCTAGTTTTAAAGGGGTGTTATCCGCTCTTTTGTACTCGGCTCCGGCATTAATAGCGCCATTTATCATTGTTTCAAGTATCGTTTTTGGTTTTGTTACTCCGACAGAGTCGGGTGCACTAATAGTGGCTTATGCGCTTATTCTTGGTTTGTTAAATCGAACGTTAAACATCCGTAAGTTGTGTGATGCATTAGCGGACACTGCCATTTTGACAGGGACTATTTTTGTCATTATAGCCGCATCGTCTGTAGTTAGCTGGTTATTAGCGTATGCACAACTGCCATCACAATTAGTCGTGTACCTTGAACCTTTTAAAAATAACCCGACGGCAGTGTTATTGATTCTAAGTTTGATTACTTTTTTTATCGGTATGCTGATGGAAGAAGTATCGGCCCTAATGTTGCTTACACCTGTATTCTTTCCCGTCGCTATTGCTTCAGGTGTAGATCCTATTCATTTGGGAGTGGTCATTACGGTGAATATTACTATTGCTTTAATTACTCCTCCGATGGGCGCTTGTGTTTTTGTGGCTGCAGCCGTTAGTAAACTAGAAATCACAGAAATGTTTAAGAGTATTTGGCCGTTTGTGTTGGTGGCAATCTGCGCTCAAGTTTTGGTGATTTGTGTGCCCGATTTAACTTTATTTTTACCAGGTATTTTTAAGTAACATGAAAAGATCACAACCATTGCCAATACCCAAGTGTAGAGAATTCTCTTGGGATGAATACAAAAAAATTCCGATTGTAGAAAGTGGAGAGCCATTAATTCCTTTAAGTACTTCTAATTTATTAGTTACTTATCCTTTTTATGCAAAAATGGGCATTGCCAATGCGATACCAGAGTGTTTTGTCAGAGAGGGGGTATTTGAAAAGTTACACCAAGTGGCTGAGCTAATTCCAGTAGGTAAAAAACTGGTTGTACTCGATGGCTGGCGACCTTTTTCAGTCCAGCAACATCTTTTTGATACTTTGATTAATATTCTTAAGAAATCGTTTCCAACGCATCCAGAACACCATTTGCACGAAAAAGCAAAAAGCCTTGTATCGCCGCCTAGTAGCGATATAAAAGCCCCAAGCCCTCATTTAACAGGTGGTTCTGTAGATGTGACATTGTGTGATGATATGGGGCGTTTTTTGAATATGGGAACAGACTTTGATGAAGCCAGTCAATTCTCTTGGACAGATGCGCTTGAAAGTGAAAGTAGTCTAGATCGAGAGGCGCAAGAAAATCGTCGTATTCTTTATAATGCTATGAGCGAAGTGGGTTTTACCAACTTACCAAGTGAGTGGTGGCATTATGATTTTGGTAACCAACTTTGGGCTTATCGTAACGGTGCTCAACAAGCGGAATATGGTGTTACTCGCCCTAGAGATATTATTAAACAATGGGAAAGTGAAATTTTAGAGAACAGATTTATCTATATTTGAATTTTCTAGTGTTTGATAGGCGTAAAGATCGAGTCATTCTTAAATTTCAGAGGGGGCTGCTGTCAGTTTGTGGTAAGAATGCCCTCCGCTTTTGTAGACATCTCATAGTCATATAATAGATAGAATAAGATGAATTATGAGTGGAAAACGTTATACCGTTGAGTTTAAAAATGAAGGTCTATTGAAGGGGTAAGGTGCTGTTTTTAATAAAATAGTGTTTTCAGTTGTATTCGCTGGCTTGCCTTCTCTAAAAAGAAGGGGATTAATCTACAGTAAAGGCAAGTGCTAAAAAACGGGTGCTATTTAAGCATCCGGTTTTTTAATGTCATTAGCTATTCGTGTTTTGGAGAGCGATAATTAATTTTTGTTTAATGCTGTGCTTGTGTTCTGGTCTACGCTATAAATTGTCCAGCGTTCATTAGACAGCTGCTGTTTTGAAAAAACTTCTGCTACAACTCGACGATTTTGTTTTCTCCCAGTGTCTGTATCGTTGCTGGCGATAGGGCGAGTTTCACCATAACCAATACCTTTTACTCTATCTGGTTTGATTCTAAAGCTATCAACAAGTACATCGGCGATTGCTGAAGCGCGTTTTTGAGATAGTGAACGGTTCAGTTCGCTTGAGCCTTTACTATCCGTATGGCCTTCAATGACAACGGTGCTTGCTGGATGATCTTGTAAGAATTTCGCGAGGTCTTTTAGCTCTGAATAGAATCGAGGTTTTATATCGGCTTTACCAGAGTCAAACAATACGTTTAATTCAACAGAGAGTAACTTTGTTATTTGGTTTGGGCAGCCATAGTTGTCAATAGCTGAGCCTTCTGGTGTATCTGGACAGAGATCTCGAGCATCAATAACACCATCTCTATCCGCATCAGCAAGACGAGTCTGTACACTTGAGGCGTATAGGCTTTCTGCGACAGCAAAATCACTTAAGGTAAATAATACCCCTATGAGGCTGATGGTTTTAATGAATGTCTTCATGAAGTGATGAATACTCTTTTTGTTCTACGATTTGTTTAGTTTAAAAAGAATAAGGCAATATTACTATTGCCTTTTTGTAGCTTTGTTTAACGAAGATGGTTTTATGTAACTTTATGTAACTACCAGCTTCCTACGTTTTCCATTGAAGCCCATGGTTCGATAATTTCAAGTGATCCATTTTTTTGGAGAAGTTCGATGGAAATATTGTTCGGGTCTTTAATGAACGCCATGTGTCCGTCACGAGGTGGACGTAATATAGTGACGCCAATAGATTGCAATTTTTCGCAAACTTGATAAATGTCATCAACTTCAAAGGCTAGGTGGCCAAATTGATCACCACTTATGTAACTGCGGTTGCTCCAGTTATGGGTGAGTTCTACCTCTGGGGCGCCTTTTTCCGTTGCATAATAGATCAATGAGAATTGACCTTTTTCACTGTCCATGCGTCTTGTTTGAATTAACCCCAAGCCTTCAGTATAAAACTGATGACTTTCTTCAGGTTTATCCGTTCTTATCATGGCGTGCAGATATCGAATGGACATGATAACTCCTTAATTTAGTTAAACTACGGAGTATTATTGCAGTATCGGCGGAGTAATTCAAAGGAATGAGTAAGAGACTTTTATTATCTACTTATTCTTTCCATACCCATCTCAATGGTTCTCCAAAGTCATCATAGATGACGACTTTCTTAGGTCTCTTTTTAGCAGGAGGCGTGGGTGGCGTTTTGCTGTTTTTTCTTTGTTGAATAGCGGCTACAACGTGGTTTAATGGTGTGCGGTCTTGTTTTGGTTCGTTAAAGCCTATGTGGCTCGTGCTATACTTTCCATCAACTAAACCGGACTCACCCATATTGACTTGTTGGATAGTGCCATTCGCCTTGATAAATTGATCTACCTGAGACTCTAGCTCTTTTCTTGTGTCTTTTTTTGTGGTCTTGGGTTTTATCATAGTGTTTAAGGTGTGGACTATATCCTACTGTAAATCGATGGGTTAAAAATTGATCGCAATTTATCCATATTAAACGTAAGAGGTAGCTGGTGTCTATTAGCAACTTAATTGTGCATGAGATTCAAAAACATGAAGGTGAGCGTAAAGCCATCTTAATCGCACGGCCGAATGAAAATCCTGTTGATGGGCAAGCGGAAGCGCTTTCTGCCCAGGTAACGAATTTATTTAATCGTTCAGGTATGAATACAGGGCGTTTTGTTAATCCGCAAGGAAGTGATGAAGGCGCGCAACTACCGACTTTGCTTTCCAAGCATTTTAAGGACGATACCTTTGTCGATTTTTCAGGGTTTACTAAAGATTGTGCAGCAGAGTACCTGACATACTTAGAGCCTGTTGAGGAAGCTGAAGGTGGTTTGTTGTGGTTTAATCATTATGAGCTGCACGACACGCATTTCTTATACATAGTGATGTTGAAGCGTAAAAAAGGCATTGGACTTAGTGTTGATCTTAGTTTGTCTCAAATAGAACAAAT
>TARA_R110001599_G_scaffold333722_1_pt1 | contig 13303 bp, 17 predicted proteins | sample TARA_R110001599 | Tara Oceans TARA_R110001599 (sample SAMEA4398360) | marine metagenome | biome: Polar Biome; feature: [MES] marine water layer (ENVO:01000295) within the mesopelagic zone...; material: water (ENVO:00002006), including particulate matter (ENVO:01000060) such... | reverse complement strand
CCATCGACAAAGGTTAATCCCCTATTTCCAAGAAATAATCCCACTGCATCACTAAATGAAGCTGGGTCTGAAGGTGAACAAGGTGTCGCAGTAAACGCAACCTGTGCTGGTGTTACAACAGAACTACCATCACTATCAATGTTGGTTACGTTAGGTAATTCGAACGTGCTACCAGCTGCTGTGGTTGCTGAATATGTGCTACCTGAATTAATTATAGTTGCATCTTCACTAGGTGAACATACCATAGGTGTTTGGGCTGGTAAAGTAACAGGTGATAGGTCTGAATCTTTATGTGTGATATTAGGTAATTCTATATCAGTACCAGCAGCGACACTTACCATATAGGTGTTACCTGAGTTACTAATATTAACTGCGGCACAACCTGTGAAAGCTGAGAAGCTTTGTGGGTCATAAACTGGGAACTCAACTGAGCTTATTGTACCACCAGTGCTATTAATGAAGTTAATAGTTTCATTAGGTAGTTCTACATTAGCACCAGATGGTACATTCAAAGTATAAGTTGAACCACTGTTGAATACTGTACCATCTGGACAAGTAACTGTAGAACCAGTTGTACCTGTAAATGGTATAGAGCAATTGCTCATCTCTGTTTCTACTTCAATTGTTAAGTCCATATACCAACCACAAGTATAGTCCAGTAGAACGCTCTTAATAGGCGTTGCTGATGGTGTATTCAATATATTGAATCCGTTGTCTTGGTTTAATCGCAACCAGTTAACGAAGTCTCTTGATATTGATAGTTGGTCTGATAGTACATCTCTTTCGTTTGAATCATCCTTTTCAAGTATATCAAGAAAATATACTCTTACATTATATTCACTAACACTATTCTCTAGGTGTGATACACCGATTGGTACAAGCCACATAAATGGGAATTGCTCATCAGCAGTCTCAAAGTTCTGCATATCTTCGTAGAATCCTTCCTCAAACTTCTGTATTTGTAGATGAGGTGTTACGAAACTGTCGTTTATTCTATCAATAAATCTATTATAAGTGTCTAACATACGTTTACTATTTATATAATTAATTATTATCATCAATATTCTGTGTAGAAAACAGATGAGATATTATAATAATTAAATAAAAAGATATTATGAAACAAATTCAAATTAAAGATTCAACAATTAATATTAAATCAGAGTTATCTGAGATAAGTATTGATTTACTACATAGTTTAATGGTTATAGTTAACACTACTAATAATATTACTAAGGTTAGTGATTCATTGGCCGTATTAAGTGATTCTAATTTAACACCAGAATTAATCTCTGACTTACCATTTGATGAATGTAATACAATTATTGATGATGTGTTTATTACTGCGACTAATAATAATAAACTATCTGATACATTTATCGATAGTGAAGGTAACGTTTATAAGTTAGACGGTAACGCTGACAGTTTTGGATTCAAGGTAGGACACATTACCAAGCTATCTAACTTTATACAAAACAATAACATTGAATACCTTCACTTCCTAGCAGCTATTCTTTATAAGAATAAAGATATTTCATTAAACAAACGTGCTGATATCTTCAAAGAAGAGATGACAGCAGACATTATATTCCCATTTATTAATCTATTACAAGAAAAGTATGCTTAATTCTTGGGAAGATGTAAGTCTTGAGATGTATCTTGAGTTAATAGACGTTATTAAAGATGATAGTTATGATGATGATGACACTAAATCATTTGAGATAGTATCAATTCTACTTGATAAGAGTCTTGAGGATGTAGAGGATATGGATTACCTAGAGTTTAATAAAGCTTTAAGGAATATCTCATTTATGAATGAACCTATAAAGTCTCATAATTGTAACGTTATTAAACTTGCTGGTACTAAATTAGAGTTGATTAACTTTAAAGATTTAGAGTTTGGTGCTTTTATTGATTTAGAACATTATTTTACGAAAGATTACCTTAACAATCTACCAATAATCTTTTCTATACTATACCGTCAAGTAGTAACACCAACTACGGCTTTAAATAAAGCTGTCTTAGAGCCTTACGGTAGCTGGTTAGACATACGACCCCAGTTATTAGAGAAAGTCCCTATAACGTCCTTATATGAAGTATTAACAAAATATATAGACTTTAGACAAGGTGTCTATAGTTCATATAAAGGAATGTTTCAAGGTGATGAAGAACAATTAACTGAACAAGAAGAAAAAGAGATTATAAGTAATATGACTACTAAAGAACGTCAGGAATACGAACAAGAGAAAAGAGTTGGTAAGTGGTCTTGGACTTTAATGCTTTTAAAGTTAGCTAATAATGATGTTACTAATATTGATAAGGCTGCTAGTATGAAGGTATTTGAAGCGTTAAATCTTCTAGCTATGAAACAAGAGCTTAATATCGCTTAACAAATCTCTAACTCTATAACATCATTATCTTCGATATAAGACATTAACTTATTAAAAGTGTCCTTGGATGATGTAATGTCTTTTATACCATCACCATCGATGTCTTTATGATGTCTACCGACAAGTATACAACCTTTTATATCAGGATGTCCTGTAGCTGGGTTTACAGACCCTGCATAGTTACCCCAATGTATAAGTATTAATGAACGACCAGCTACACCTGTTATATGTAAATGGTGTTTATACTTTTGAGAAAATCTTCTAACAACCTCATAAGTTCCTTCAGATATACAACTAACATTTCTTTCGTTACCTCTCCAAGGTAATTCTAACGTTTTAAAAGCAAATAGCTTATCCTCATTTGCATAGAGATAAGCTTCGCCTAGTGTCTGTTCTAATTCGTAGGTTCTATTTAGATGTAACTTCTTTATCATTATGTTTTTCTAATAGCGCTTTTAATCCAAACTTAGATTTTAATGCGTTTATAAGTGGCTTTGGTAATAACTCTAGTTTACCTAGGTTCTCAAGTAAAGATACAAAGTAGACGCTTAGAAACCCTCCCATAACCATTGGTGGTAATACAACGAATAGAAAGTTTGCTTTAGCCATCCAGAATGCTAAGGATAATAATAGTGTAGTAGATATAAAATATAAAGGCATCCTCCATAGTTTGAAAGAAACAAACTCTTTATTAACAATAGCTTTAGCAATACCTGTAAAGTAATCAAGTAACATTAAAAACCAGAGTGTATATATTGCTGTTGGTGTACCCCATATGTATATACCTACAATCTCAGTTATACCTGTAAATAATAAAGAGATACAAGCGTGAAAGGTAAGTTGCTTAGCACCAAATAGGCTAACCATAAAGTCAGTGACGGTTTCAAACCCAAAGAATGGGTTGCTTGCGGACCGCATTTTACAAGAAGCTTAAGCCACAATTGTTATAACCACCAGCGTGTGGTTTCATATCATCAGTGTTATCTGTGATATATTGTGGAAATAGTAATCTGTTGTCGCATAGATATACTGATAATCTTTTCTCATAGAACTCAGCTCTGTTAGCTAACTCGTTTCTTAGGTACTTAAATTCATCCAACTCAATAGCAGCTGCATAGTCTCCGCTCTGCGTCATAACACCTTTATTCTTTATTTGATAGTGTACTACAACTAAAGCTTGTTCAGCTCCTCTATGAGCAAGAGCAGGCTTTATATGCTCCATTAATATAATCTCATCAGCTGTTAACGCCTGAGCCTCGTATTGAGATACAATATAGTTATAGAAATTACTTCCTAGTATATCTTGAATGTATGAATCCTGTGTTGACCTTACAGAAGGTTCTAAGTCTGACCACTCAACTAAACCACCTACTGGTGTAAATTGTTTAATGTATGCGTCACTTATAAATAATGTGTTTGTCATTATATTAAATTTAGTTTTATATTATTATTATTTCTGCTCAGTCTTAGGGGCGTACAATTCAACGTCATTCAACTTGAAGGTAACTGTTAAGTTATTAATATGTAAGAATGTATTAATAATAGATTCAATATCTTTCTGTGCTGGTTCAATAACAGTCTTCTGGTATATCTCAAACGCAACCTCTAACTCAGTTGAGTTACCTAAACTACCTGGTGTTTTAAGTCCAACTATTAAAGGGTTAATACGGTGACCATAAAGAATCTTACGACTTACCATATCTTCTAGGTTGATAAACTGCTTATCTATCTGAGACGTTACTACAGGCTCTACATCAGGTGCTAAGTCTTTACCATCACTGAATAGTGTCATAGCCTTACCAGTATTAGCGGCACCTTTAAATGTCTTTCTTATATTGTTTTGTATAGCACGTTCCTCTTCTGGATTAGCTGGCTTCTGATAGAACTTAATTAACATTGAAGGATTAATACTGTTCTGAATGTTTGCTCTGTGATACGTTGCTGTTTCAGCATCTAATTCAATTACCTCTGTAGCTGATGCGTATGATGGTAGTGTGTACCAGTTAACTGCTGGATTAGGTAATATAAAACGATATATCTCACATCTCTCATTATCTTTTTCTAGTGGATTGAAAGGTTTATATTCTATTGTTTCGTATCTACCATAGTTTCTCCAATCAAAGTTATAGTAATATGTTTCAATCTCTTCAGCGTTGTTGTTATTGATACCAATTCTAATCTTAGATGGTTCAACTCTTTTAAGCTTTAATATACGACTCTTATCACTGTTCCAAAATACTTTAAAGTATACTGTACTATGTACCAAGTAATCCTGTGTAATCTCTGTTAACGTCTTCTCTAGGCTATTCTGACCATCTATAAGGTTAAGGAATTGTTTTAATTCAACTTTCTTCATAGGTGCTAAGCTTTCTTCACCATCAATTTCATATCCACCACCTGATATAAGACCACCAGCAAACTTAGTTACCGCAGCGTGTAGTGCTGACTTATTATATAAGTCATTGAGATACTGTGGATATAGGTTATCTTGTCCAAAGTATATATATCCATTACCATTATATCTCTCAAAGTCTGGCTCTAGATAGTTATTCAACATATCATAAGCATTGAATGACATATTATTTTCTGTTGTTGTCTCTACTTCTTTCTTGGTAAAGAACTGTCGTCCGAATATTTCCATTATAAATAAATATTTTGTGTTGGGTTATTATCATACTCTGTCCTCCAACCATTCACAAAGTATTTGCCTTTCTCTAAAACAGTTCCTGTAGTTCCAGATATATCTAAGGTTGGTGTAACGCTCTCATAAACTGTATAAGTACCAAAACCATAATCTAGGTTAATTATACCATCACTTAGATTAGTATACGTAGTACCGCTCTCTATTAACTCAAACTGATTATATCTTCTTGGATAACCAGATAAGTCTTCCATATTGAATAATACTTCGTCTCTGGTATTATCATCGATAAAACTAAATAAGTAACTAGGTGCGCCTAGAGTTGACCTTTCTGTTAATGTAAAGATGATGTTATTTGTTGTCTCTTTATTGATTGTAATCATAGTTAACGATTTCTATAATAGTAATTATCAAAAAAACTGAGTTGTTAATAAAAAAAGCCCACACGTAATGTGCAGGCTTTTAATTAAAGTTATTTATTAATGTATTAAATCAATCCTAGGCTAGTCATAACCGTAGAAGAAACTTCGTACATCATCTCAGGCTCTTCAGAAAGCAAAGTAACAGAGTACTTAGACCCGTCAGCTTTAGCTACTCCAGAACCTTCTCCTAGTGCAGTAAGGTTAGCTCCGTTGTCCAATCCTTGTAACCAATAGATTCCGTTTCCGTCCTCTAGGATTACCATTAGGTTTGGTTGACCAGCAGCTAAAAGTGCTAGGCTATTTCGCTTAGCAGCCTCTCTACGAGGAATCATAAGTGAAGTAGTAGTTGAGAAGAATGTTGAACCGTTCTCTAGAGAGATAGTTCCGTCCTCAACGTAAGAAGATGTGTTCTTGTTGAAGACGTATTCAACGAAAGCAGCACCTGGGTCAACATCAAGGGTAGTAATTGTACCAGCAGATACAACGATTCCTCCGTTAGCAGTAGTTCCAGAAACTTCACACTTGTTGATAATGTAGATTTTCTTTACACCGCCAATGTTGTTCTCGCATCCTTGTGGTATTTCAGTAAGTGTATTGCAACAGCTCATTTTATGTATATTTTATTTTTTTATTGTTATTGTCAAAAAAAAAGGCCGACTGTATTAGCCAGCCTTTTAATCGTTTAATTAATTATTATTAAGCGTACATAACGATTTCGTTTCCGTAAGCGTAAGATACAGCGAACTGTAGTCTTCCAACTATTCGGACAACATCATCACCAGTTACATCCAATTGTGGAAGGATTCTGATATCTTCAAAGTCACTCATCAAATCAGAGATAAGGAACAAGTTAGTAGACTCAGCAGCAACCATTCGGTTAGCTGGAAGACCTTGTGCTAGTACCATAGGAATTCCTAGGAACATTGGAGCAGCAATCTTAAGGTCGTAGTAAGCTTCAGAAGAAGCAGCAGCTACAGCCTGACGATATGCTTGCATAATGTTAGTAGAAACATACATCTTCAAGTCTGGAGAGAAAAGGATAGCTTGTGGGATAGCATCGTAAACTCTGTTTAACTCAGCGATAACGTTAGTTGAATCAACAGTAGTAGCTGATACATCGATAACATCTCCGTCAGCAGCGAATTGGATTAATAGACCGTCAGCCAAAGGAACTGGGTAAGTAGAACCTGTAGCATCTCCTTGCCATACTAATTGCTCAAAGTCAGCGCTCATCTTCTTGCTCAACTCATCAGTCAAATAGTTTCTGAAGTCTGCTGGAAGGAAGTCTGCCTTGTTAGCTCCGCTTGCCATAGAGTGGCTTACGAAAGAAGTCTCAAGAGTTGACTGGCAAATCTCGAAGTTAACTTTAATTGGTGTAGCTGATACTAGCTTCTCGCTAAGTGTACCTGCTCCTTGGTCGTTAAAAGTACAACCGTCAGCTTGAAGAACATCTCCAAGTCCAGCTTTTCTAATACGAGCCTTATCTTTCACGTCCAACAATGGAGTGAATGTTTCTTTAGAACCGCCCTTTATTAGTGCTTGAGCGTAAATGTCAGCTGAATCAACTGGGTTAGTAGTTGAACTATCACTGATGTCAAAAAGTAAGTGCTTTTTCATTTTTAATTTATTGTTTAATTTATTTATTATTATTGGTAATCTTTTTTTCTTGTTACTACTTATAATTAGTAAACAAGTTATTTTGTTAATTTTTTAGTTGAAGTGTCTTTTGAATGCTTTAATCTTATCTGTAACAGTCATAGACTTAAACTCAGAAACCTCTTCTTCAACAGGAGCATCTTCCATTGAACTCTTTAGTTCAGCGATTAGGCTCATTATCTCGTCAAACTTAGGTTGAACGATTTCCATAATAGCTGCCTCATCCATAACTGGTGCAGGTGCTTCTTCTTCAACAGCTTCTTCAGCTACTTCTTCTTCAGCTACTTCTTCTTCTTCTTCAACAGCTTTAACTTCTTTTTCTTCTTCTTTAGAAGCTTCTTCTTCTTCAACAACGATTACTTCTTCAACTTTGATTTCATCAGAGTCTTCTTCGTTTGATGTTGCTTCAGCAAGTGCTAATTCTGCTCGGTGCTTTTCGATTAGAGCAATTTCGTTTTTACTTAATTCCATTTCTATAGTTTTATGGTTATTGTTATTATTTACTTTATTAAATTTATGGTCAGTTAATTCTAAACCAAACATTCCCTCTACAGAGAAACCGTGTTTATTACCAGCTTTAATCTCTTTATTCCAGAACTCTGCATCGTCTACCTTAACCTCAAGCATCCAAGTGCCTATTGGTAGGTTATCAAAACCATAGTAACGAGACTTATCATATTTCTCGTCTTCTATAATCCAATTTGATTTGATGTATGCTGATTCAACAGCTTCTGGTGTGTGGTCTAAGTTAATCTTATAATCCCTGTGTTCTTTGTTAAACTTCTCAACTAATTGTTCTATTACCTCTGTGGTAAATACAACGTAAAATTCATAACCATCCTCGTCTCTACGATAGATGGGCGTATTTGGAATCATAGCAGGTCCAGCAACAATCTGCTTTTCCTTATCAAACTTAAACTCAAATGGTTCGTTATCTTTATTGAATGCTAAACCCATTTCCATAATGGCAGGCTCATCTACAAAAGAAACAAACTCCAATCCACCATCACCTTCTAGTGTAATGTTATAGATTGGTAAACCTTTTTCTTTATCATCTTTTTCCATACCTATAATTATATTAAAGTCTATTATGTTAATACTTTATATTAAATTGAATGAGAAACTATCTGCCGTCATTGTTCCGTGAGTTAGTTGGAATATCATTCCATATGCTATTGCATCCATAAAGTCGGGGCTACGACCTAGCTCTCGCTTCATTAGAGCCTTTGTAATCAACTCAATCTTATTCTCCAATGATTCCTTTGATTTATGCTTAATAACGCTTGCTTCCTCTCCTATCTCTTTCTTGTATTTATCTGTTGATATCTTTACAATTCCCTTATCCATTAACTCTGATAGTTTAAAGTATAATTCTGTCTTGAGATTCTTATAGCCGTGGTTCTGATGTGTCTTACCATTATTGTGTATCTCCTTAGCTGATGGGAAATGCTGTCTTAGATATTTACCTACACCATCCGCATCAAATGATATGTTAGTTGGTGATACCAGGTGTTTCTTTGCAAGATTAGTTATTGTATCTATTACTGTATTATTATCATCATTATTGTTTACTATTATATCAACCACAGTTAAGCCTCGCCATATAACAAACACACATTTATCATTGGTAAATGCAATATCACAACTCATACGCATTGTCTTATCGTCTGAGAGTGCTATAGAGGTATCATAGGCGTTCTCTAATGTACTATATTTAAATAGAGATGTCTCATCATCATTCAACTCCCATTGACCTTGTAATAGCCTCTTTCTTTCATTGAGTGTTAATGTCCTTTCTAGGTTAGATATATAATCTTCTGGTAGGTGTGGATTATCTGTTGGTAATACTTGTACGAATTGTTGAAATGATTTTAATCTTCCTTCTTTGTATGGTACGTAGTAATCTCTAAATATAAAAGAAGATTTACTAGGGTTACAAGTTCCAATCAGTATTGGTTTGATACCTGTTTCTTTATTCATCCATCTACCTGCTCTTGTTTGGAATATAGCTTTACCTCGTTCATCACACTCTTGTACCTCATCTATTACCACAAAGGTTAATAGAAGCCCTCCTAGACGTGCATACTGTGGGTCTGATGGTACATACTGTAATTCTTGTAATACTATCTCAGACTCATTAAAGAACTTTATTATACCTGCTTGAGAGTTATAATTATAATGCTCATCAGGTTTTAAACCCCAATGACTTAACACCTCCATTACAGAGACAACTGTAGTCTTCTTTAGTGTTGTTATATTGTTTCTAGCTAAACCAATGCGTACACCAGCGTGTTGTAGACATTTCATTACCATTAAGGCTCCTAGAGCGTAGCTCTTGCCACCACCAACTGCTCCACCCCAGATTATCTCTGTGGTTTCTTTATCGTTGAATAAGTCAAAGATATGCTTCTGCTTAACAGTAGGTTTAAAATCTATTACTATATTAGACATTATTATTTATCTTCGTGTTTACTTACCTTATAACAAAGAATACAAGAGTAGATTATAATTGCTAGTGTTATAATATAAATCATTTTATTTATTTTTTAATCCTCTTTTAAGGTATGCGAGTACCAGGCATATGATTGTTAGTGTTATCACGAATTTAGGTGCATATATTAAATAATACATTACGTTATTAGATTGTTATCGTCCTTATTAGGGTCGTGGAAGTTGAATACTATACCTTGACCATTTACATTAACTTCTCGCTTCTCTGTATAGTTACCAGACATCTTGTTTAATATATCAATACTCTTTAATAGATTTGTTCTATCTTGTTCTACCTTGCAGTCGTTGATAGTATCTAATAGTTCCTTTACCAATAAACCTTTGTTTACTTGGTACTGGATGTCCATATCATCTCTCTCTTTCTGTATTAAGTCCTGACAGTACTGTGTCATTAGTAATTGGTGTGCTGCTCTAGCGCAATATACATTATCACTCTTATCCTTCTTAAACACCTTCAAATAGGCTTGCGCTGCATTATTACCATTGATAAGATACTCCTGTACAAATGCTTGGTGTTTCTTCTTTATCTTATCTGATTTTGGTATTGGTTTCCGACCGCTCATATCTTCTCTAGTTTTTTTAATCTATTATATACTCTATTACGACATACACTACACGATTTACCGTGTTCGTTATGTTCAGGAAAGAAATGGTTATGTAACGCAAAAAGCTCATCCGTCTGGTGAGCTTCAATACGATTCTGGCCTTTAAGTTGGTTTAACAACTTCTCTAACCTATCTGAATATTCGTTTGTCATAATATATATCTTTATTGTAATTATGTTTCATATGTATTTGTTTTTATCTGTTATCCCATATATAGGCTATTAGGCTAACAATTACAGCTAAAGTAAATGATTGTGATATTATTAGTGTTACCCAGAATGATGAGCAGAATAAACAATATATTAACTTGTGTATGTATTGTTTGGTCTTGCTGTAATCATCGTAGTGTTCTTCTTTGAACCCAGAAAACCTCTTAAGTAATATAAGAGGCTCTGAGTGTATCCAAAGGACTGATAGTCCAAAATAGAATAGTATATTAATTATCATCGTTGTCATTGTTTTCGTATCCTTCTCTTAGAAATTCTTTCATTTCCCTAAGCATAAAGTAGCAGCTGGTTCTATTGATGTTTAGTTTCTTTGCTAGTTTACCTGATGTGTTATATTCTCCTTCGATTGCTAACTTATATAGAATTGATTGTGGTAGGTCTAGTTTAGCTTTCTGTGACTCTATGTGACTTAGTTTCTGTTGGAAGTCATACTCTGTTGCTAGTAAATCCTCTAGGTCTTCTGTATCGTCTTCGTAGTCATAGTTATCAATGATTTCAAGGTTTGAATCTGTTTTGATGAATGTCTTCTTGAATGCTGTTCCTCTCCACTTAACTTGTTTGTTCATAAAGTTAATTACTATTGATTCTATTTTACCATTGTTAATTAGCTCTTCTAAGCGCTCTTGTTTCTCTAGTATGTACATATATGCTTCTGTTACTAAAGTACCTGCTAAGTCTTTCCTATTGATGTTCTTAAGGATATTTGAAGCTACTTGTGTTAGCTTGTCGTTATTGTTACTGAAGTAACTGTCTATTGTTAGTTTCGTTGTCATTTTAATTTATTAATTGTTTTAGTTTATTATTATTACTAAGCTTGGCTAGTGCTCTCTTATTTGCCATTCTAACACCTTCTCGTGTCATATTATATTCTTTTGATAGTTGTTCTAGTGTTTGTCTTTCGGTTCCGAACAGTTCGTTTATAGTACATACTATCTTGAAATCTCTTTCTGTTAATGTCTTTTTTAATTCAGTCTCTAGTGTACTGTTGATTATTGGGTTGTCAATATAGTCTATTGTTGTCTCATCATTATACATATCAAAGTTTTCATCCATTGTGTAACACTTGTTTGAAATCTCATAACGGTTTCTAAAGTTCTTCTTAAAGAAGTTTTTCATCTTATTATTGATACACATTGATGCGTAAGCTAGAAATGGTGTTGACCTATCTAAGTTAAATGTCTCTACTGCCGCTAGTAGAGCTTCTAAGCCGTGTGAATAGTAATCTTGGAACAAGTCCTCTTGAGTACATCTATAGTTCTCTGTAAGAGCTAATTTGGTATACTTGTCAGCTTCTCTTTTAATGTATGGAAAGTATCCATTTACAATTGATGTGTAGTCTTCGTTCTCAATTGCTTGTCTTGTTTCTGTTTCTGTTAGTTTTTTGTAATTCATCTTATTAGTTTTTATTTGTTTTGTTATTTAGTTTTACGTGTAGAATAAGGTAGATTGCCAGTGTTGCTACCATAAACATTTGTATTATATTTAGAATCATTTTAGTTGGTTTTTAGTTATTGTTATTGTTATTATAATTTAATCTTTAATATAGCATCTTCTAGCTTGAAAGCAACCATATCTTTGTTAATCATCTCTGTATTACCCATAGTTGTCTTAGGACATCTTACATTGAGTTCTAGTGTGTGTGGTGTTGATAGTATGTTAAATACGTAAACCTCTTTACTCTTTGGGTATACTGCGAAGTAATAGAAGTTTGCACTTGGTATGTACTCTTCTGTTCTACTAAACTCGATTAGGTTATCTACTTTCTTCTTCTCTAGGTATGCTGTTGGATAGTCTGATGAGTTAAAGTCTCTTATCTTTACTTCAACATAACCCATTTTCTTAAAGTTACCATCTTTAACGTGACCAATTCCATCATATGGGTAGTAGCTACCTATTTCTGTAATACCAATACCTTTATACTCTAAAGGATTGTTTAGTTCAAGATACTTAAGACAATCTCTTTCTCTTTTTTCTGCTTTTTTAAAATCTTTTTCCATTGTTTTTGTTTATATCTGGATTGTTATCTATATATAAATAGCAACAAAAAGAGGAAAAGACAGATTTTATGAAAATAAATTTGTTTTTATTAATATTTTTTTGTAGTGATATAAAAAAACCCCTACCAAGTGTTGAAAAACTTGAAGTAGGGGATGTGCGGAAATGCACTTTAAAAGATATTGTATAAGTAATTATTTATTCATTGAAAGTGTTAAAGACTATTATTTTTTCTTACAAGGATAGCACTTTAGATTAACTGTTGGTTTTTGGTTATTGTTATTAGCTAACCAAGCATCAACACATTGCATACATTCTACATATTTAGGGTTATTGGAACTACCACCTCCGCATTGAGATGGATATATTGAATTAACATTAACTGTATGTATTCTTGGTGGTGGTTGTACATACTTAGCTTCTACTGTTATAATTGGTGTTGGTTTCTTTGGTGAAGCCCATTCAACTACAGTTATCTCCTTCGGAGGTATATTGATAATGTCAGTAACATTTACTGTGGTCGCTGCGCTTACACATTCATTTTCAGTATTACCACTTTCACAACATTCATTTAAATTTTCTAATAAACCTTCTAGGTATTCTATCTGTTTGGATATTGTTTGTACCCAACTTCCATTAATTAAATTCATAGTGTTTGATGTTTTGTTCAATATTAATTAATATAACACTAACTATTGTTTAGAATTGATTTAAGAGCTTCTAAGCTATTAATGGTATATTGATATAGATTTGAAGAGATAGTTGCTTAGAGAGCTTTAAAATAACCTTAGTGTTGGAATAAGATAAGTTTATCTACATACCAAATCCAATACAGGTAAAAATCCTATATACTATATAT
>TARA_R110001599_G_scaffold66727_1_pt1 | contig 13316 bp, 27 predicted proteins | sample TARA_R110001599 | Tara Oceans TARA_R110001599 (sample SAMEA4398360) | marine metagenome | biome: Polar Biome; feature: [MES] marine water layer (ENVO:01000295) within the mesopelagic zone...; material: water (ENVO:00002006), including particulate matter (ENVO:01000060) such as...... | reverse complement strand
TCTCAATAAAACCAAGTCAGAGAAAGCTTTGCAAGAAGCTGCGAAATCTTTTGGTGTAGACCCAAAAGCAGAAATGTGGAAGCTACCGGCCATGTATGTTGGTCCTTACGCAGAGACAGATGCAGAGTTAACACTAGAGTTATGGAACATCTTCAAGAATAAGTTATCCGAAGAAGAGCTATGGACAGTCCACGGCTTGGAGACAGATTTACTTCCTTGTCTTGTTGACATGACCTTACGCGGAGTGCGTATAGATTTAGATGGCGTAGAGAGAACCAAGCAACATCTTCTCAAGGAAGAAAAGAAAACCTTGTCACAGATAAAACATGTTGTTGGCTTTGACGTAGAGATATGGGCGGCTCAGTCGCTTGCCAAAGCCTTTGATGAAGTGGGCCTTGCCTATCCCAAGACAGAAAAAAATGCTCCTTCGTTTACAAAAGCCTTCCTGTCAGAGAGCAAACATGACCTACCACAACTGGTTGTCCGTGCAAGAGAGCTTAATAAAACCAATGGTACGTTTATTACAACGATACAAAAGCATGTTGCCCATGACGGACGTATCCACAGTCATATCAATCAGATACGATCTGATGATGGCGGGACAGTCAGCGGACGTATTTCAATGAACCATCCTAACCTACAGCAGATACCGGCCCGTAATCAGGAGATAGGTCCTATGATCCGTAAATTGTTTCTACCCGAAGAAGGAGAGCAATGGGCTTCGATAGATTACTCGCAACAGGAACCACGAATCTTGGTACATTACGCTTCTGTCTATGGTAAATCTCGCAAGGCGGGTTCTTTACCGCGTGTCGAAGAGTTTGTAGAAAAATACACCAACGATCCTGACATGGACTTTCATACGATGGTGGCAGAGATGGCAGACATACCACGAAAGCAAGCGAAAACAATTAATCTTGCCATGATGTATGGCATGGGTGTCGCGAAACTCTCCGCACAGCTCGACATTACAGAAGATGAAGCTAAAAAATTAACCAAGCAGTACCATGAACGGGTGCCTTTTGTTAAAAAACTGATGCAAGGCGTGGCAGAACGGCTGTCACATAACACGGCCAACGGGTCTATTCGCTCTCTCAAAGGCAGAAAGTGCCGGTTTGATCTGTGGGAGCCAGATACTTTTGGTATGAGCAAGGCTATGCGTTACGAAGAAGCAATTGTACAGTATGGAAACACTACACGATTGAAAAGAGCCTTTACATATAAAGCCCTGAACCGGCTTATTCAGGCTTCTGCGGCTGATATGACCAAGCAAGCCATGGTTAACATATACAAGGAGGGACTTTTACCGCTGATACAGATACATGATGAGATTGCTATCAGCGTTAAAACAAAAGAAGATGCTTTTGCTATTGCAAAAATTATGGAAGATGCTATAGCTTTAGACGTACCTATGAAAACTGATGTAGAAATTGGTGATTCCTGGGGTACAGCGAAGTAAATATTTATTTTTCCTCCCAAAAATATAAATATAGACTGGAGCCCTTTTTTAGGGCTCCTTTTTTCTTGCTTTCTTTTATAAAATCCCATATAATCTTAAAAAAATACAGGAGTAACAGATGGACATTGAGAAATGGAAGTCAGTATTGGTTCCAATAGAGGTATACCAATCGATTAAAGCACTTGCCAAGCATGAAAAGAGAACAATCTCAGGCCAACTGAGAGTTGTCTTTGAAAAGTTTTGCGAATCAGAAAAAATAAAGATAAATTTGGACGCAGATGGGACTAAATCGCCAAAAAGATGATTTTTATCCCACGCCTCCCGAAGCAACACTTGCTTTACTAAACTCTGAAAGCTTTGGTGACGGGACAATTTGGGAATGTGCGTGTGGAAATGGAGCGATGAGTTCTGTTTTAAAGGATAAAGGTTACAAAGTGTACAGTTCTGACCTAAATGACTATGGGTTTGGGCTTTCTTACGTTGATTACCTGATGACAGTCAAGCCGGATGACAATATACAATCGGTTGTTACCAACCCGCCCTACAAACTGGCCAAAGAATTTATATTAAGGACGCTTGAATACGATATACCCAAGTCAGCTTTCCTTTTACGTCTGTCTTTTCTGGAAAGTATGCATAGATATGACCAGTTATTCCGTGATAACCCACCGATTCGCGTTCATGTGTTCAAGAAACGACTGACAATATGGAGAGGTGACGAAACACGGGCCGGAAATGGTACAGTTGCCTACGCTTGGTTTGTGTGGGAGAAAGGTTTTTCCGGCAATCCTGAGATTTTTTGGGTATAGCTATTGACCTATATGCGACAATATGATACAATTAGGCTCTAATAAGGTTTACCTCAATTTTCTTTATTAGAGTTTTTAGGAACTTTGACGTAGTAGTTGCCGTCAAGGTTTTTTGGCTCCAACAGAGTTCCCCTCCAGAGGAGCCTTATATTAATCCCGCAGTTCTTTGATCCTTTCTAACTGCGGGATTTTTATTTAAAGCTTTCCTTTATACTTTTCACTACATTCTTGAGCGTAAAAGGTTTTTCATTGGGCCGGTATTTACACGTTATTTCTCTTGGGCATTCTCCCGCACCAACGGGGACATACTCATTCCATTGTGTATTGTTAGCTCCGACAAAGATGCAGACCCTTGTTTTGTTTTCTATCAGCTGTTTAGCCAACCGGCATGTTGTTGTTTCTTTATCCCTAGCAAAAGTTACAATGGCTAGAAACGAGAGGATGCAGAAAAATATCAGGAAGTAATATATAAAATTATAAAACATGATAATCACGCTACACTCACGGAGACAATCCAAAGCATCCATCCAAGAGCACCTATCCCAATCAGTACAGCAAATCCTATAATGCTGTAGTCACGGATCATGCGTTTCTGTTCTTCGCGTTGATAAATAGCTTCATTTCTCTGCCGGCGTATACGACCTTCTTCTTTGAGTAAGTTTTCCCAGCCCTGGAGCCCGTAATGTCCTACGATCCAGTTCTTCAGTTCCTCTCGCTGCTTTTGTATTTTGAGTTTGGCACTATAGCTTTGCATAGCCACTTCTTCGACAGAACCATTAAACAGCTTGTCAAACGTGCTTGGATTGCTTGAACTTTTATTTATATTGTCAATATCCGATACGGCACCCATCCACTTTCCAATCGTATCCGACATTTCTTCTATATCCTTGCCGTGTTGGATCAGTTTTTTTATTTGTCCGTATGTCTGACTGGCAATAGTGACAGCCGTACCTAATGTAATTGGGTCTATCATTTACATACTTTAAAAAGTTATTTTTTACAAAATAACATATACCCTTTCGTTACGAAATGAGATAAAGTCTTATAAACAATTAACGGAGGAAAGAATGCAAAAAAAAGACATACCAAACCGCAGACCATGTGTCACAACAGATGTTGGAGAGGGACTGGCTGTTACTGTCAGTTTTCATCCTAAAACCGGCGATGCTGTTGAAGTTTTTATGACGGGAAGAGGGAAAGCGTCCGACAATCCTATGCAAGACGCTCTCTATAATATGGGTGTTAAAGCGTCCGAACTGATGCAGATGGACGATTCTCCTGAAGAGCCCTCTCAAGTTCAAGCGGAGTAGCTTCTTTCAAAGGTAGGTTACACCGGCCACAATGTATTGTGCCGGTTTCCTTGTTGATTAGCCCACGAGTCTCGGCTCGGCACCAATCACATTCTATATAGCGGGCTATTGTATCCATGATAAGATTACCTCATTGGTTAGATACTTTTCCGCTATATGAAACATCACACAGAAAAATATAAAAGATGGTCCGATTAATTTAATTGTCATAATATGTCCTCCTATCTTAAATAAAATCACTTTTTTCCCTTTATGTACACAATTCTTCTCGCCTGACCGGCCGTGAGACTAAAATGTTCTGCCAGATCATCCATAGTAAACTTTCTATCAATCGTTACTTTTCTATGAACACCGCCCTCTTTTCTGTATTTGATATCGTTCTTATGCTCATGCCAGTATTGCTGAACTTCTTCTATAAAATCATCGTTAAATTTTGTCATGCGTCTTTCCTTTCTATTTTTATCTGTAAGAGTTTATAGGAAAAAATAAGAGATGTAAATAAAATACTAATATGCATTTAGTGCATAGGTTGTATGCATTAATTAGTTACACAAGTATAAGATTTTATGGTATTATATAAGAGTAAGAAGAGAACTTTATCAAGGTTCCGGCTATTTGACAACGTAAGTGACTAAAGTAACGGGTTTTTCCAAAAGGGAGAACACTCGAAGCTTTTCTTTTATTTTAACATAACATGGAGAAAAGAACATGACTATTTTAAAAATGAGGGCCATTAATCATGGCACTAGAAAAGCAGACAAGAATCGATATTGCGGACCGGCTGTTATTAGTTCCTTAACGGGGATCACGACTGCCGGAGCTTCAAGATTGATTCGGCATATCAATTCTCGCCGAACAAGAGTTATGGGCACCCATTCTTGGGAAGTCTGTAAATCTTTAAGATTATGCGGAGTTACAGTTAAAAGGATTGATCATCCAACAAGGCACAAGATAACCTTGGCAAGATGGTTAAACCAAAACATTAAAGAGAGAACTCCAGGACGCATTTTCTTAATTGTTGCGGGCAATCATTGGCAACTGGTTTCAGGAAGAAGATATGTTTGTGGTAGGATTGGAGATGTTGTTTCAATAAAACATCCTAAGGTCAAACGAAGAGCAAGGGTTACAGAAGTTTATGAGATCACGGCTCACGGGACATTGACCATACCCACAAACATTACAGACAATCCTTCTGTTAGCGATCATAGGAAAGAACAAAACCGGTGGCGATATAAAGCTAAGAAATTAGCTAAAGAATGGAACCTCGATATAGATAATGACTGGACTGTTTGGAACGATGAGAAAACAGTTTTTGGTAATTCTGAAACAGAAAATCACAAAGATTATCCTTACTACGATGATCACGAATCTGTAACATCAGAAAACTGGCGTACTATTTATAGATATTGTGAAACCATAATTGATTTTATGAAAGAACATAATATCAAACCATAAACTTCAGGCCCCGCTTCGGCGGGGCTTTTTATTTGTATTGACTTTGTATGGGATAAGTCTTATACTTATAGCATCTTAAATTAGAAAGGGAAGTTTATGAGTAAAGAATATATAATTCGATTTCATCATACCGCTTATGAGGATTACAAAGTGACTGCTGAAAGTAAGGAACAAGCCATAGAAATGATTAAGTCCGGCGACTATGCGAATTACCATGAAGAGACTGACATGTTGATGGATGGTAACCTTTGGTTTGGTGGAATATATCAAGTTTTAGATGATGGCTATTGGAGTGATGAACTCACCACGCCAAAGGAAAAGAAAACTATTAAAAAAGTAGGTTATTAAGGAGGATAACGATGAGTAGTATTGAAAAAATAAAAAAGGCAGAAGAGATATGGGAGAAAGGTGGTATTTATGTTTGTCCCATGTGTGATGGGGAATGCCAGTTTTGTGATGATGACTATCAATGTTCAGAATGTGAAAAAGAAGAAAGAGAGTTGATGCAGAGGAGTTTAAAATCTGTATGTTATTATCACGATGATTACCATGAAATGGCAGATTGTGCTTTTCACGAACCACACAAAGATGCTAACACCGGCAGACGATGCGAGTTTTGGAATACAAAAACTGGCGAATGTTCTAGCCAAGAAAAAATTGATTTTGAAGAAGGCAACGAACATAAAAATCACATATGTTGTATGGAGGACCACAATGAAAAAACTATCTGATCAAGAAGTTAATGAAGTTGATTGGGATGTAATTTGTGATGAGTGTGGATACAATATGGGAGCCGGATACATTAATTGTGGTATGTCAGAAGATGGTGTATGCCCTGAATGTGGGCATGATGCAGAGGAGGACAGCGATGAGTAAAAAATATGATAATTTAAAAGGTGTTCATAACGAATTAAATGATGAACTAAAGTCTAAAGGATTTAACATAGATCATAGATTATCACCTAGACGTTATGTTTTAACTAAAAATAACAAAGATATTTACACTTTTAAAACACTTAAATATTTAGACCTTTATATCACTAAAAACCTAAAAACAAAGGAGGATAACGATGAAACATACTACTATTCATAGATTAGATAAAGTAACTGACATGGAAATCAATGTTCTTCAAGTTGCCTTGACACATCTAATTGAAAACTTATTGGACGATGAATTTGAGTATATTGAAGAACAACTAACATCAGCAAAAAAATTATACCTAGATTTAGGTGGAAAGGAGTTTTGGAAATAATGATAGAGCTTAGAGACTTTTGTAACTGGCACCGGTTATTATATCCCATGACACAAGATCAGGCTGATAAAGTATTCTCAGAACTCGATTTACTTCTGGCCGATGAAAATCTTATGGAAGATGGTGAGCTATCCGTAGAAGAAGCTAGAGAGAAGTATAACTACTATTCACGGGTCGCGGGTCAGGTTTTAAGTAAGTTTAAGTTACGTCCTATTAAAGATCATTATCGTGGGACGTTTGAAAATTTTGATATTGAAAAACAGAAAGTGAGGGAGTGGTAATGAGTAAAGTATTTAAAGTAACAGCGACTATGGATGTCGGTTATCAATTGTTTATCAGAGCTGAGAACGAAGAGGACGCTATGGAAAAAGCCAAAGACGTTGATGGGGATTATTGGGAAAAAACTGATGATGGCCATGATTGGACCATGGAACAAGCTTGGGAAGCTAATAAAAATGAATACAAGGAAGAAGATGTTTTTATTGAAGAGGAAGATAAACATGAGTGAAATTAATATTAGAAAAATTCAGGAAGTAATGTTTGATTTGTATGACGTGGCCAATGGTAAAATATCAAAGTTTTCCAAAGGTTATGCCAAAGAACTTGCAGAAAAGCTAGAAGATGTTGAGCAAGATTTGAAAGCAAGAAGCGAAGACCCTGACGAACAATTAGGCAAACAAATTTACTCAGGTGCTTTTTTAAATAAAGAAGTTGACACCGAGAAATAAAAAATGCTATAATATAGAGAATTCTTTTCTCTGTGGTCAGACACAACTTAAAACCCCCGTCCTATAAGCGGGGGTTTTTTGTTACATAAGTATACAGTATACACTATGTTCTGAAATCAAAAAAAATATTTTTATTTTTTGGGAAAACAGCGTATACTTATGTAACATTTTAGTTATCTAATTGAATCTAAAAGGTTAATCAGGAAAATATTGTTACATATTTGATTTTCAATGGTGTATACGTGTAACACTTCTTGACTTCTTTTTTGTTTTGTGGAAGTAATGTAACATAGACACAGTAACAGTTACAGCAAGTGAGATAGTAAAAACATGGCTAGACCAAGAAAGAACGAAAACACACCTTTAACACGAAAAATGGAGCGTTTTGTCAAAGAATTTGTCACAAATGATGGTTTTTTGACTAAAAGAGAGTGTGCAATCAAGGCCGGATACTCAAAAGGTAGTGCTCATGTGAAAGCTTATGAGCTTACAAACCCTGATTTGAACCCTCATGTTGTTGCTTACATGAATAAATATAAAGCAGAAGTAGATGAAAAATATGGTGTTTCTTATGGAAGACATATAAGAGACTTACAAAGGATTCGCGATGAAGCTTTGGAAGCCGGTGCTTATTCGGCGGCGGTTCAGGCTGAGAAGGCTAGAGGTTTGGCACAAGGAAACATTTATGTTAGTAAATCTGAGATTAGACACGGGTCTATTGATTCTATGAGCAGAGAAGAAGTTGAAAAAGAATTACAAAAGATAAGAGATACTTATGGAACTTCCCTCATCGATGTTACCCCAAAAAAAGAAGAGCCCAAGCAAGTCGCCAAAAAATCTAGAAAGTCAGTTCTTTCAAACATTAAAATCAAACCTGAAAAGGTTAAACAGAAAGTTACTCTTAACTAGAGTAGAAACTTGGGTATCCCCAGGTGTTCCTGATTTACTAATTTGTGACGAAAAAGGGCTGTTTCATTTTTTAGAATTAAAAGTTACGGGTTCTTCCGTTGTCCGTTTATCTCCGCATCAGGTATCTTGGCTGACTGCACACAAACTATCCAGTTCTTGGGTACTAATCCGTCAACAAAAACCAAAACAATTAAATCCTATTATATATTTGTACCATGCTAAAGATGTAATGGACTTACAGAAACATGGTCTGAAAACAAATCCCGCATTATCTTTTGAGCATAAACTAAACTGGGTCAAACTTTTTGACTTGATATGTCCCATATAATCTGATATCCTTATAAGACACTTGTTAACTAAAAAGGAGACTTATGTTTTTATTTATTAAATTATGGAATTTAATTTATTGGGGATCAACAGACCCTCAACCTCAGTATAAATCTAAAAGGAGAAAATAATGTTAGTCACAGAGAAAGAATCAGTATTTTTAAAAACACTACCAATGTGGGTTATGGGCTTTGCACAAATCAGGATTTCTAAAACCATGTTAAATAAATCAATAATAGATGCCAATAAATCTGTCAGGGATTTGGCTCTAAATTTTGGCATTGACTTTGATAAAATGAAAAACGGCGACAAGTATGAAGTATTAGCTCGCTTTGATGATCCCGATAGTAACCAACATTCAATAGTCCGGTTTTACAAAACTATTAATCGTGGCGATAGGCGTGTTTCTATAAAAGGTATAAATCAATATGCTAATATTGGTGATCTAATAGCCTTGTCAGCTTGCCTTCCAAAAGATGACAATAAAGATATCATTATAATCAATGTAACTAGGAGGGCTAATCAATGAAAAACACTTGGGCTTGGGTTTATGGAGATGAATGCGATTTTCTTTGGGAACATTTTGACATGGAAAATAGAAATCCTAACGACCGAATGAAAATTAAATTTATTGATTTTGAAGAAAGTGAAGAAGGGGAGAAAGAGAATGAGTAAAAAAGAAAAAGCAGATAATTTAACTAAATTTTGGGAATGGTTTGCGGGAGATATATTACCCGCTCCGCCACATAGAGGGCTAAACGTTCCATATGGTTTACAATATGAAGAACTTGAAAATAAAGATAATGAAATTATAATTAAATTTTCTTTTGAAAAAGAACCAGATTAAAAACTAAACCAAAGTTATTAAAGGCCGTCCAGATTGACGGCCTTTTTTATTTGTGATATCATATGGGATAAATCTTATAGGAGAAAAGAATGTATACTTTGAAACAATTAAAAGAAAAGTTAAATATTTTAAGATATAAATGTGACGATATGGAGGTAGCTCCCTTTATGAAAATAGCTTACGAAATGATTAACGATGGTTTAGATTGCCCAACTTATGAAGAGTTAAAAAAACTAAATTTTTGGAGAGAAAAGAATGCAGATTAAAAAATCTAAAATGTCAGGAAAACTATTAGGACTGGACGCTATTAATTCTAATACGTTATCGAATGAATTTTGCCAGAAAGAGCATAAATCACCAGTTAAAAATAAAATATGTAAAATATGTTTTTCTTTTGCAATGTTAGAAAGCTATAGAGGAAACTGTATTCCTAATTTTGAAAACAACAGCGTAGCCTTATCAACTATAATACATGAAGATTTTAGTTATTTACGCTTTAGAAATGATATTGCTAGATTGCATGGACATGGCGAGCTAATTAACCAAACCCATCTACATAATTTTGTACTTATGGTTAAATTTTTCCCTGATATTACTTTTGCTTTATGGTCTAAGCGTACTGATATTATCCGCAAGTATTTTAAAAATAATGAAATACCTGATAACCTAATCTTGGTTTATTCTAATCCAGTTATCGATAAAGTAATGACTAAAATTCCCAGACCTTTTCATAAAGTTTTTAACAATGTATCTGAGAAATATAACGGCGGAAATGAAAACTGCACTGGACAAAAATGCAACGATTGTAGGCTATGCTATCAATTTGATACGGAAAACATAATTATTGAACAACAAAAGTTTTATGGGAAAAAACAATAATTCCACAAATAGAAATTTCTATTGCAATCTATTTTGCTATGAGATAATATAGGATATCAGGATTTTCCTGATTAATTTTAATATGGAGAAAAGAATATGACACATACTATTGAAAATTCTAATAATGAATTACTAAACTTAATGCAAAAAGTAAAAGATCAGGCGGAGCGTAGCAAAGATTTTATAGCTCCAACTAATGCTTTACAAATACAAACTTTAAATAAAGACGGAAGCCCCGCAGACGATAGCGAGCAATCAAAATTTAGTCGAATAGTCGTAGAGCGTGAAGATGGTGAGCCTACTTATATGTACAACGCTAATGATGTAGCATTGTCACAAATAGGGCAAAGAGCGGGCATTGATTCCAGAACTATGCAACGCCTACAGCAAGGTTATCCAACCCAGTTTGACAGCGTAATAAATGCTATTTGGCAAAAAGAACCAAAAAATACTATGATCCGAACTTTTATGGATTCTGATACGCATGGAATTGCTAGAGCTGTTTTATCAGATAAGTTTAAAACTTTTGATAATACCAATTTACTTAACTCAGCTATTCCACAGCTGATGGAATCCGAAGCCCAATGGAAAGTAGTTAATGCGGACGTTACCGATAAAAGATTATATTTGCGTTTAAAATCGGAAGTAATAACCGGCGAGGGTGCTAACAAAGGCGATTTAATGGCTTCCGGAATTGGACTTTCTAATAGTGAAGTAGGTGCGGGAAGCGTTCAAGTTTATCAGATGTACTGGACGTTAGCTTGCCTTAATGGAATGCAAACCGAAAACCGCCATAGACAATCGCATATTACTAGCTCGCAAGCTGACGGAGAAACATGGAAAATGTTAACTAATGAAGCTAAAGACGCTGACAATAAAGCATTAGAATTAAAAGTCAGGGACTTAGTAGCGGGTTATACTTCCCGCGATTCTTTTGATGAAGTCGTTGATAAAATGAAAACAGCGGGGCAAGACATTATTGAAGGAAGCGTAAATAATGCAGTCGATAATTTGGGAAAAGTTATAAACCTAACTAAAAAAGAGACTAGCTCAGTACTGGACGGCTTGATGGCAACTATAGGACAAGAGGGATACGCCGGAAATGCAATTAGTAGGGCAACCATGGTTAATGCGGTCACAAATGTAGCAAATCGCGTGGACGCTGATGAAATGGACGACTGGCAAAGGCGGGGCGGTCAAATACTTAACATGAATAAGACCGACTGGAATCGGGTAGCTGTAGCGGTTTAAACAGTTAAATATTACTAAATTTAAAGGCGGGCTTTACACCCGCCTTTTTTTATGAGATTAATCTTATATCTTTTAACCTTAATTATGGAGAAAATCACATGGAAAAGAATCAACCATTAGTAGGAAGACTAGTAGACCCAATGGCAGTATCAGAAGAAAACCCGCCTGTAGATAAAGTTATGAATCAGCAATCAGAATTATTAGATATGATAGCGGGAGGAATAGCGGGACTAGCTTCTTTATCAGCTGAGAGAAACTTCCCAACTGAAAAGATAAATAAAATTGTTGAAGAAGAAGTTAAAAAACAATTTGATCGAAAAGATTATATTGAAGCTGATGAACTTCCTTCAGCACTTGAAAATAGTGACGTAGTTTTTAAAGATACTTTTGATGATCAATTATCAGATCACAGCGTTTTAACTGTAGATTCAGATTTAAATGAATATTTTGACGTTGACGATATTGTAGACAAAGTTATTGATCAGATAGAAATAACTAGGAAATAAACACCGCGTTTAAACCGCGTTTAAAGCCCGCTGATTGACTAGCGGGCTTTTTTATTGCATATTATCCCATATAACTAACTATGGAGAGAAAAATGCCTTTAAATTGGGATATAGCGGAAACAACCGCTTATAAAAATAAAAACCAATATGAAAACTTTAATTTTATATTGGACGCTATAGTATTTTCAACTATGACTGTAGATATTGGACAAATAAAAAACGAAGACCTTGCCGACCAATTTGTAGATAGAATTATTTTGATCGAATCTAATTTTGGAATACTATACGCTTTATCTGGAACGCCTAGAAAATCATTACTAGCTGATAGGGATTTATTAAAAGACTTTATTGGATTAAGAACTAACGTTACAACTTTACCTTTTAATAAATGGTATAAAACAAAAATTTTAGACAGACGGGCGGATAATATAAAAAGATTTTCTTTTGTTTTAACTCATTTTTTAGATGATGAAGAAAAAATGATAGATTTTAAAAACCTTACACGCGAAGAGTTTTTAGACACTTATAGTTATTTATATCCGGAAGAATATGATTTAACTTTACAAGCGATGAAAGGGTTAAAAAATGTCAGTTAATTATTTAGAATGCGATTTATGTAATCATAAAGAATTTTATGAGAATGATAATGATGGACAATTTACTGATGGTAAATTTTGGGGCATAGGTAAAGACAACTTAGAAAAAATTGTTTGTTCAAATTGTTTAAATGAAAATGAGGAAAAAAATGTCAGTTAAAAAATTAGCGTCAGTATTTAAAACCGGTTGTGAGCTGAAAATTACCCGCTTGCAAGCGGAAGCATTAAAGCACCTTTACAATTGGCACGATATAAAAAACCGCCTTGGATTAACTTATTTAAGTTTTAGGAGATCGCTAAAACCGGTTATTGGTTGTGATGGATTTATAATAGTTAATTGCGGAGGCATTTGGATTGGAATCACTCCGGAAGGTCACCGCCACAGCTGACACACAGCTGATAGACAAACACCCCGCAACAAGCCCGCGAATTGACAACGCGGGCTTTTTTATTGCATAATCTCCCATATAAACAACGAAAGGAAAAAACCAAAATGATAAAAGATAAAATAAACGATTTACTAAATAATATAATCGAAGATGAAAACGACCCCACCCGCCGGCACTTTAGGGCTTGGATAACGGGAGGTTATGATCAATCTATGTATGAGAGAAATATGGAAAGAATAAAAAATTGTCATACTTATAGAAAATTAAGATCTTTTGTAATTGAACAATTTACTTGTTTTATTGCGTATGAATCGGGCTGTTCATATAACCACGCTCAAAAATGCATAGTTAATTACTACAATAACTTAAATAATAAATTCGCGGAAGATTGGAGAGAAGACCATTTAGGGGCTTTGACTAGTTTATTAATGGAGGAAATAGACCAAACATACGTAGAATTAAACCCCGATTGCAACAGAGCACCGGTAACAGAAGCGGGAGAAAATGCCCTTGTTTGAATTAATCGTTTTAATTTGGACGTTGTTATTACCCTTAATCTTATTTACTGCAATCGTAGTTTTAACCATTAGAAGGTAAT
>TARA_R110001599_G_scaffold125732_3_pt1 | contig 13328 bp, 5 predicted proteins | sample TARA_R110001599 | Tara Oceans TARA_R110001599 (sample SAMEA4398360) | marine metagenome | biome: Polar Biome; feature: [MES] marine water layer (ENVO:01000295) within the mesopelagic zone...; material: water (ENVO:00002006), including particulate matter (ENVO:01000060) such as...... | reverse complement strand
TTTGTTTTCATATCCAAACCTTGCGATCTTACGTATACCTAAAGCTAGGTTATAATCGTATGGTGTTGCAACTGTAACAGTGTTTAAACCATCAGTAACAGAAAATACGTCTACATCTGATATGGAGTTACCACCGTTAGCTGCAGCATAAAACGTAGCAAATTTAAAATATTTTTTAAAGTCTTGAGAGCAACAATCTTTTGGCACTGTGCAAGCTGTCAATATAAGTAGTATTGCAATTAGTTTTTTTACTTTTTCCATTTTTTCTTTTTCTTTTTGTTTTTCTTTTTAGCTTTTTCTTTTTTAAGTTGTTTTCTTAATTCTGCTAGCTCTTGGTTTTCTACGTTAAGATCCCAAGTATTCCAACCTAACATTAAAGCAACTCTTTGCCAAGTTTCGTTTTGTGAATCTAAAGCTTCTGAAACATTATTTAGCTTCTGAACAACTCTACCAACAGGCACGTTTGTAGCCGCGTCAATAACATTACCTATACCATTCCAAGCTGGATTATCTAAAGACATACCTTTGCTTTTTATAACATCTTTGTTAAATCTCCAAGTTTGTATACCACTATATAGTTTTCTAGCTTTTGATCCTATTGGTGGAGACAAGTTAAGAGCTTGAAGAACTGTGTATGTATGATCAGCCATGAAACCTTTTTTCTCTTGCTGCATAAAGGTAAGTATAATATTTTTTATAGTTGATATAACAGCACCAGCTAAACCAGAACCTCTAAGTATAGAGTCTATCATACTATTACCTATTCTAACTTTCTTTTTATCTAAAGCCTCTTCATCATCTTCTTCAGCACCAAATATTGTAGCAAACAAAGCTGACTGTAACGCAGAGAATATAAAGTTTTGAACAGCACCATAATATATTATTTTAGATATATTAGTTTTGTAATCACCTCTACCTTTAGCTAAGTCAATTGCTGCTTTTTTAATTAACCTAGTATACTGCATTGGTGTATTTTGAAAAGCAAGTATTAGTCTACCTAGTGGCGAAGCTTGTTGTTGTGATATTAAATCAGCTCTTGATGACTGCTGAGTTTTTTCTGCTATCTCTTGAAAATCTTCAAAAGCTTGTTTTTCAGCCGAAGCTTTATCTAAACCACTTTTCATCAATGTTTTAATTCTATTTCTATAGAAAGTTGCACCACCAGCTGATATTGCAAAACTATCTGCTATCTGTGTAGGTGTAAAACCTATTTTTAATAAATAGTTTAACGCTGCTTTTGCTTTGTTTGTTTGTCCTGACAATGCTTGAGCAAGTTCTGCCTGGTTAACATCTGTTTTTAAACCAGATCTTCTTTGCTTTAACATGTCAGAGTTAAATATTGTAGAAAAATCACTCCAGTATTGTGGTTGATTTGCAAATGCTGCAGCAGCTTTTAAAGGGTTGTTGTCGCTCCAGTTTATAAAGTTAACTGTTGACAAAGTCTGCAGTACAGCTGATCTACCATTAAAGAACATTATAGCACCAACAGAGTTGTTAACCCAATTTGAGTAGTTATTTACTAACCTACTAGAACCTCCTGAACTTTTATTAGTACCATTTTCCATTCTGTACAACATATCCTCCATTGCTTCTCTCCATCTTGAACCATATATAGCTTCCAACTTGTTTAAGTTTTCTTTAGAAAATATTTGATCTTTATTTCTAATCCACTCAGCTAAAAATTCTTTTCTACCAACTTTTTGTGTTATGTTGTTTAAATCACTAGCCACTGTTTCTACAACCCAGTTATCAGTTGGTTCAGTGTAACCTTTTTCTTGTTGTGATATAATACCTAGTTGATCTGCAAAAGCTTTTACATCAGCATTGTTTTCAACAGCTGCTAATAGTGCTTTTGTATCTGCTTTAGATAGTCCAGGTATGTCGAAACCAGCTTTGTCCCATAAGTAAACACGCACAGCATGGTCATATGTAAAGCTACTACCTGGTATTTTTTTACTAAGCTTTTTACGAGCAGAAGGATTTTGCTTTTTAAGACCTCTGTATTCATTTGCAACTTTTTGTTTAGCTGCGTTTATATCTCTGTTTGCTCTAGCAAAAGGTTGAAACAAGTGTTTGTTAAACCAAGCTTTTTGTGCATCTCCTTTTTTACCTCTTGCTAATAAAGGATATAATAAACCTTCAAAATCTTCCGCTGAAGGTGGTAAGAAAAATTGATACTTACCTATGCTAGCTCCTTTAGTTTTAGCCAAAGCATCTGAATATCTTTTTTCTGCTTTTATACCTTTAGAGTCTTCTAACAATTGATTAAATTCTACATCTAACGTTGATCTACCACTAAATTTAGTTTGTACAACTTTAGATTTAATATCTAATTGATCTAAAACACCTTTAACAGCTTTAACGTTTGGCAGTGCATCGTCAACAAAGTACATATCATTATATCCCTCTGCAAACTTATCTAACATCCACATTGCTTTTGCTTCACCAGTACTATTACCTAAACCAGTTATGTTTTCTATTGGCAGGTTAACACCTTCACTTTCAAGATAAGCTTTTATTGCTGGTGCACTTTCAGCAGCTCTAGCTGTTAATATAAATACATTTTCATTACCATACTTTGCTATTTGATTTTTTAGCTTTTGCATTAATGGTCCTGGTCTACCGTTTGTTACTTTGTTAAAATCTGAGAAGTCCATTTTCCAACCTTGCTTAACTAAGTTGTCACCTACAAAAGGCCATTGATCTGATGCTATTCTTTTAGTTTCACCATCTTTAGTTGCTATAACAAAGTTGTCACTAAAACCAGCCGTTTCATCAAAATCAAAAGTACTCATACCTCTAGATTCTAAACCACTTCTTCTAGACATCTTCACTGCATTGCCAACGGTTTTTAATCTATCTATTTTCTCTACCTCAGTCATTTGATTTAGCTCTGACTTATTAGCTATACCATAATCTAACAAAACTCTATTGTTTGCTTTTTTAACTTGATCGTAAGTTTCCTTATTATTTATTCTTTGTGCTAGCATAAACACGTCAGACTTAGGGTTTACGCCAAGAGCGGACTTAGTTATAATACTATTCCACAACCCAGTATTGTTAGCATCGTTAAATATTTCTCTACTACTGTTTTTAACTGTTGAACTTGCTTCAGACTCACCCATCTTATTATTAACGTCAGCAGCAATACCATCTAGATAGTCTAATGATTTATTAGCATTTATCTTGTTGTATATAACTTGATCCATAGTAAGACCAGTTCTTAAGTCTAAAGTTCTATTAGCGTTACCTAAAGCAACTACAAACATAGCCTCACTGTCCATACCTATAATAAAGTTTGGTGTTCCAGCTGTTTTACCTATGTATTTTGCTAAATCTTTATCACCATACTTATTAATAAACTCTTCACTTAGTTTACCTGTTTTACTATCTAATACACTTTGAGCGTCTGCGTCTAGCAATGACTGTGTATATTTGCTTGATATTATAGGATATGCTGTTGCAAATGTATTATTAACTATTGATTTTAAAACGTTACCATTAAAGTTTAATAGTTGTATATTGTGCTCTGATTGATAAGGTCTTGGCTTACCTGTTCTTGCTCTTACTTGAGTTTCGCTGTAGTCTAGTGTTACAGAAGATAACACAGCACCTTGTCTCGATAAACCTCCACTAGCACTTGATTGTGTTTGTAAAAGAGTAGATACATAAGCTAATCTACCAGCTTTTTCAGTGGCGCTTATACCATCTTCATTAACATACTCGTTTAGCTTGTTGTAAAAATAATCTCTAGCTTGTTGTATTGCCTCTCTTTTTTCTGGTGTTAAATCTTCTTCTATTTCTTTTGCTAAAGCTTTTAACTCTGAAGGTGTAGGGTTTTTTGGATCTTTTAGCTTTTTAATTTTATCTAATATCTTTTCTTCCAATGCTGTTGTAATAGGTGTTACTAGTTTTAAGTCACCCTTAAACTCTCCTTTTCTATTACTATTAGGTCTATAAGATGGCGTTACATCACCTGCTTTAAAACCATCAACCTTAGTTACGCCGTCATCGTTTGTTCTTGTTCTAGGTGTTTTTAAACTAGCAGCACCGGTAAAAGTTGTTGTCATCATACCCAAGTCTAAAAAGTCAGGGTCTAGAAAACTACTAAACTCACCTGTTCTTCTTTGATACTCTTCAAAACCATCTGTTGTAGATGTGTCTAGCCTTTTTACTTTGCCTTTAGTTATTTTTTCTAACATCTTGTCAAAGTTGTCAAAAAACTCAAACCCTAGTTTCTGTCCAAGTGTAGCGGCTTCTTTACCTATAGACTCTCTAAACTCTTCTATAGTAACGTTTTCGCCTTGCTCTGCGTATAGTTCTTTTATTTTTTTTATGATAGGTTTCATCTGCGCTTGCTCCTCCTTGCTTAACGTAGACATGTACTGATCTAATATTGGGTTTATATCTGCACCTTCTAAAACTCTATTTTTATCATCTCTTAAAAAGCTTTGTAAATTATCTACGTTTTGTTTAGATCTTGAGCTAAACTTGCTACCAGGTTCTCTATCTATAGTTTTACCTAGTACAGATAAGAAGTTGTCAGATACTTCAAAGCCTCTTAGTTCAGCTAAATCTTTAACCATTTTCATAGTAGCTGGATCTTCTAGCACTTCCATTGCAGCATCAAATCCAAGCTCAATAGATATTGCTTCAGCAATACTTGTTCTTCTTGAGTCTGATCTACCAACGCCAGGTGTTACTGACTGTGGGTTTACAAAGTAGTTTACCCAGTCTTCTAATACTTGTTTTGTAGCAGCTTTTTTCTTAAACTCAGCGTTACCAGCTGTCTTGCTTTTAACTGTTAAGCTCATGTCAGACTTTTCAACGTTCATACGTTTTTGCTTACCATCTACATCTAAAATTGCTTCTGTAAAATACTGAAACCTTTGGTTAAGAGTCTCAAGCGACATTTTGCTATACACAGCTGGTCCGTCGTTTTGTAAAAATGTTTTATACCTAGCACTTTTTGGTGTGCCAATTAATTTCTTAACATCATTAACTAAGGCATCTGCAAACGCGTCTTGTAATCTTTTCTTAAAACCATCACTGTTTATATCACCTGCTGCTACAGTTGCTGTTACAACAGTGTTTAAAACTTTATCAAAAAGAGGATCACCTTTTCTTATATTTAACTTTTTTCTAATAGATACAACTTTCTTTTTAAACTCATCATCAACCTCTCCAAAAACACCTGTTGGTTTGTAGTTGTCAATAACATTAGCAGCTTGGTCTATATTAACTTTAAAACCTAGCCCACCAAAATCAACGCTAGACTCTATACCCATGTCTTGAGCTACCGTACCAGCCCTTGCATTTAACCTATTACTTGCAAAACTATCTAAAGTGTTTCTTGTTTCTACTCCTTTTTTATTTATAGTAACTTCTGAGTACTCTTTTTCAATCATAGTTGAAAGATCCATTAGCAACCTGTCTTTATACTCTTTTCTTGTAATACCATTTAACTCACTTTCGGGTATATTATCATATAGTCTTCTAGTAATACTCTCTATTATGCCACCAGCTTCTTCACCTAGTATAGATTTTTGTAGATCTACCTCTCCTCCTTGTAACATCTCTCTTACAAGTTTTTTACTATCACTACTACCTTTTACTATATCACCTTCAATTTTGTTTCTAGACTTAAAGCTATCTAAATTTCCTTGTAAGTCACTACCTTTAGGCGCTACAGTTCTACTTGATTTTTTTAAATCTTTACGGTTAGCTAACGTATCTTTTCTTTTGGCTATTCTTCTCTTTGCACTTTCAGAAATTTTACCTTCGTTAAACTTACCTATGAAGTCAGCCATAAAAAACGTAGCGTCTTGATTTTTTGTTATTTTAAAATCACCATCAAACTTAGCGCTAACTCTATTTGAAAGACTTTGTCTTTCTTTTTTTAACTTAAAAGTTTCGTTTGGATATATCTCTTGAATGAATATTTCTTGTACAGCTTTAGCATACTCATCTTTAGCTTCAAGACTTTGCGCGGAGTGTGGTAGGTTTGGGTTGTACCAACCTTCGTTCATACCTCTTCTTTTAGCAAGCTTATCAACAGATGAATATCTATTACTTATATCTATTTCTAGCTTGTCAGAAAAATCCATTAGTTCTGCCTCTGTAAAAGAAAGAGCATCTATAGCATGAGAAACTTCATGAGATATAACAGTACCTTGGTTTATTACAGTTTCAGCTGTAAGTTTACCATCTACATTTAAAGTTGCTTTAACACCTTTTTCGTCTAAAGTAATAAACTGACCATTAGATATTAAACCGTTTAACTCACCGTTTTTAAATTTTTGTAAGTTTTTTTCTTTCTCAACGTCACTCATTGTTTCATCATTGAGTATAGCGTCTTGAAGTTCTTGTTTATCTTTAGCGTATGTTATTGTTACTTCGGATAGTTCTTTTTCAGTCAATATAGTTTCACCAAGCTTTACTTGTTTGTTGTAAAACGTGGTTGCTTTGTCCTGAGCTATTAAACCTTGCTTACCCATTGACTCCCAAACTAATCTTTCTTTTTTTAAATTTCTTTTACCTTTGTAGTTTTCTTTCCCATAAACTGCTTGGTCAACCACTAGTTGGTATTTACCACCTCTATTAGCATCTGTCTTTTTAAATAACTTAACCTTACTGTCAACAGCTTCTTTTTGTAATGCTTGATGTATTTTTATTAATTGATCTTTCTTTTTAGATGGCCAACCTTTTTTATCTTTTAATTTATTTTCAATTAAAATACCTCTTCTACCATACAAGTCGTTTACATCAGCACCATCAAAATCTACATCAGTTAATTCATCTCTCAACTCTTTAGCATCGTCTAATCTTGATTTAAACAAATCTTTTTCTTTACCTTCAAGTGTTGCTAAGTGTTTGTTTATTGCTTCTTCTTTTTTTGTGTCTGTATCACCAGGTTTAACACCAGCTTCAGCGTTTAATCCTTTTAGTGTGTACGCATTTTGAGCAAGCAGTTTTAAATTCTTTGAACCACCAATCATCATTGAAACTTCCATTTCAGAATTTATATCTCCAAATGTAGAAAACTCTTGTTTTATTCTTTGCTCTATACCAGCTCTTTCTGTTTTATACTTTGCTGTTGTAGGTAACGCAGCTAATCTATCATGTAAAGATTCTATTCTAGTTATAGTTCCATTAGCAGCTTCTCTTATCGGTTTACTAGCGTAGTGTGAAGTTGCGGCTGTATAAACGTTTCCTCCAGCCATCATACCACCAGTAGCCAAAGTACTAACAGCAACATCGTCCCATGTCTCATCAAATGTAAAATCTCTACCTAGTATCATCATATCAGAAACGTTGGTAAGACCTTCTATAGTTAGCTCCTCAGCTAACTCACCAAGTTGATCTCTTACTGTTGCGCCAATAAAAGATTTTCCAGCACCCCAACCACTTTGAAAAAGCATTTCACCAGCTTTAGCTCCAGCTGGTCCATTTATAAACTTACCTGCCCAACCAGCGGTACCTAAGCCAACAGTAGCCAGTGTGTATTGAACACCAAATTCAATAGCACCGGCAGCAAAAGCAGAACCATACCTTTGATTCATACTTAAATCTCCGTTCATTATTTGCTTTTGTAAACCTATCTTAGCTTCTTTATAAGCATCATAATCCATGTTATCCCTATTCATCTCTAGGTTTGCTAATCTTTTTCTAGCCATTTCAGCTGATTTAACAGCAACCCCACTATCAACCCAAGAACTTGCAGCTGAGTCTAATCCAAAAAAAGCAGGAGATGCAAGAGCACTACCACCAGTAGCTACGGTTAAACCTATAGCTGCTAGCATGTTTGGCGCCTGATCTCCAGCGTTTGCAAGCATGTATTCAAATTTCTGTCCTGAAGCAATAGCTTCATCATAAGTAGGTACTAACCTGAGAGTTTCTTGTTGTCTTTCTTGTATCTCTGCTTTTTTATCAACAGCCCAAGTACTACCAGCTAAAGCAGGTATACTTAAAGCCATTTGAGAAACTCTATCCGAAAGTTTTGTTGTTAGAAGGTTTAAGTTACCATACTCTCTACTTGTTAAGTCAGAAGACTCAGCGGACTGTACTTGAAGCATGTTGTATTTTCCATAGTCAGATACTATCTTATCTTGAACTTCTTGATAATCTGTTTCAACTTTTTTCTGATAAAAATTTAATAACTTAAGTTCTTCGTTTACCTCTTTTCTGTCCTCGTCTTCACCACCAACAGCAACATAAGCACCATTTACAACTTGTATACCTACTTTTAAATCTACAGCTTTTGTGCTAATTGTTTCAAGAGTTGATTGAATTTCTTTTATTTTTTCGTCAGCACCTATATTTAAGTTTCTAACATCAACATCAAGCTTTTCCTTTGTTTTTTCTAGTTCTACTTCTTGCATTTCTAAACCAGCATCTAAAGAACCTCTCATACTATCACCAACCTCATCATCCAAGTAAGCACTCATCATGTTAGTAACATACTTGCTTTCCATGTCTTGCTTATGTGCTTCAAAACCTTTATTGTATGTACCTTCTTTTGTTCTTTTTGCTATTGCTTTTTTTACTTTAACAAGATCTTCTGGTGATAAAGAATTTTTTAAACTTGCATTTTTTCTACCATTTAACCCATACATTTCATTAATATTAGGTTCTCCAGCTTCAACCCACTCCATAATTTCTTCTACAGCTTTGTCATCAAGCTGAAAATCTTTTAAGTCAGATTCCATTCTATCTGTATATCTAGGGCTTTTTTTGTAAGATAATTTAACCTCTTCATCTGTATAAGCACTACTAGAATTTTCTACATGCTCTTCTCTTTTTTTAAGGTAATTAGCTTTGTTTAAAGTGTTTAAAGACTCTAGCTTAACAAGATCTTCTTCTGTTGTGTATTTGTGTATATAACTTCTAATTAAGTTGTCATCTAAATCATATTTTACAGCACCTTCTTGATCTCTTTTATACATTTTTTTACCATCAACCTCAACTACCTCATCACTTCTACTAAAATAATCTTCAGGATCTCCTTTGAAATCTATATCAGTTGCCCAAACGTGACTAGCCATATTAACAGGTTCTCCGTTTCTAAGTAATGTTTGACCAGTTCGATCTAAAGAAAAACCAAGAGTTTTCATTCTAACATCATCGTTAAATGAATTTACATCAAGATTAAAACCTTTACCGCTAGCGTTAGAACTAGTACCACTTACAGATGTTTTTCCTATATCTAAATTTCCTAGAGCAATATCTTTTCTTAACACTTTAGGATCTTTTGCTCTTTCAATCATTATTGACTCAAACTTTTTAACTTGCTCCATGTCAGAAGAATCAAACTTTTTACCATCAGGCAAAGATATAATACCATTTGAATTAACATAAGCTCCTTTAAACTTAGGGTTTGTTTCAATTGCTTTTTTTACTAAAGCAGCGTCTTTTCTTTTAGTTTCAGTTTCAAACTTGTGGCCAACTTCTTTCACAGCATGACCACGTATCTCATGGTCATAACCACCTTGTTTATTTGCTTTAAATATACTTTGTATTAAATCACTTTCTGTTTCTCCAAAATTAGGGGCACTAGCTGGTAAAAGCGTTGAATAAGATTCTACACCACCAGAGTAGTTAGTTTCCATAGCCGGAGTGTAAGTGCTTAGTTTTTTAACGCGCTCTTTATTTTTACTATGACCTATATCCATTGCCCAAGATTTAATTGCATTCTCAGGTATACCAGCCTTTCGCATGTTGTCTATACCTACTTGTAGTTCATCACTCATTATCCTTCAAATACAAAGTCAGCCTCAGTACCACCTTTAGCTATATGGTCAACTAAAGCTTTAGTTCTTGGATCTCCATAATCATTTTGATCACCTTTATCATTATTAATTCCAAATTCGTTAAAAATTTCATTTCTCATAGCTGCTTTGTTTTTAGGTAGCCTAGACACTATTGTTGGTCTTGGTGGTCCATTGTAATCTTCATTGTCATAGTCACGCGTAACGCTTGGATCACCTTGGAATATAGCGTAGTTACCTGTGTCTGTTGCACTGTAATTTCCATCTTCATCAACAGCTCTTATATAACCACCTTGAGATCCTTTAGAACTGTTCTTAAAAATCATACCATCTAATTTTGTAAAGGCATCTGAAGTTATAGTAGCCATTGAAGTTATTGAAGTGATATTATCAGCCTTTGCATTCATAGCTTTTTCTGCATCTGATAGCTTACTATTTTTTAAATTCTGTAACTGCATTGACCTTGAATGTTTCAAAGTTGCATCAGCTCTTTTGTTTATCAAATCTTTTGTCTTAGCTAAAGCTGCAGCCTTTGCTTTCTCTTCTCCTGCTACATGCTGTTTTTGAGCCATTTCATAGTAATAACCTTTAACCAACTGCTTGTTTAGCTTAGGATCTTTTTCAATTTCATTGAACATCATTTTTCTATCTTCATCATCAATGTTGTCATACCAATTAGCCTCACCATCTTTTGGTTCTATAGCGTAAGTATTGTTAGGGTCTTGTGCCGCTATCATTAATGCTTCGTCTAACGGTCCACCTTCCTGCATAAAATTACTTTTAAACGAACCAAAGCCCATATCGTCATGAGTAAAAGAATGCAGTGACTTATCACTAATTATATCGTCATATCTAGCTTTTGTTTTGTTTTCATCAAAAGCAGTACCATTCATTCCATCGTTGTGTAATGTAACTCCGTAATCACTGTTAGCTTTTTTACCAGCAACATCAATTTGCTTGTCAAACATTTTTGTAATTTCTGACTCTGTATACTCTAGACTTTTTTTGTTAGTATCGCTTTCAGGTTGGCTCTCATCATACTTTGGGTTTGCTATTTTGTATATACCTTGTCCTCCTTCTATAGGATCTTTATCATAATCTAACTCATACTCACTAGCATTTGGGTTCATGTATATACCCATTATATTTTTTTCTTCTTCTGTTAAAGATTCACTAAGTAAACCATTGTTATAAGCTTCTTTGTTACCATCTCTTAATTCTTTTTGTTGATCCATACGTTGGGTCTGAGCGTTCATCTTAGCCATAACTTCTCTTTTACAACCCTCGTCAGCAAAATTACAAGCATCGTAATCCATCTTCAAACCTTCTATAGCGTCTTTAACTTTACCATAATGCTGTTCGCTAAGATTCATGCTTGAAGCATTACTAGCCTCCATGTTCTCATGCCATTTAGCATCTAAGTCTTTGTTACGTAATTTTTGCTCTGCAGTCTCTGCTTTTGTTTCAGCTAGTTGAGTTTGTTGCATTTGCTGTGCAGCGCCAAACAAACCATCTAAACCACTCGACTGTTGCTTAATTGCATTAGCAGCTCCATAAGCTACTTGACCCGCTCCTTTTATTAAATTTGCATCACTTGCCATATTGTTTGTTTTTATTTAGGTTTTAAAAAAGTTCCTCCACCGGCTATATTAGCTTGCCCTTGAGCTCCAGCACCCATCAATGCACCACCAATCTGACCAACACCTTCCATAGCTTGTTGCTTAGCAGCGGCTCTAGCAGCGTCAGCACCAGCTTTTCTTTGTTGTGACATACCAAGTAGTGTACCTGTTTTGTCCATTGTCATTTGCTGAGAAGCTTGTTCTCCTGCAGCTTCTAACTGTTGGTTTTTACTTGCTTCACCCATAGCTAGTTTTTGATTTTGTGCTTCTTGCATACCAATACTAGCAGAAGCTTTTTGAGCAGACATTTGACCTTGGTTAGCCATTGCTTGAGCTAAACTAGCAATACCAGAACCTCCAGCAGCACCTTGCATGCTTTGCATTATGTTAGCTTGGTTTTGTTGGTTTTGTTGTGCTTCAAAATTAGCTTGTTGTTTATTAACAGTCATATCCTCAAACTTGTTTTCAAGGTTTGCATAAGCATTGCTAGTATCTAGATTTTCATAAGCAGCTTTATTAGCGGCTAATTCATTTTTAGCTGCAGCTTGTTCTGCTATCCTAGCTTTTCTACCTTGGTTAGCCATTATTATTTTACTAGCACCGGCTGCTACTCCTACCGCTGCTGCTGCTATTAAAAACGACATATTCTATTTTTTTTGATTAGTATACTTTTCATATTCTTTATAATTTTTTGAAACTATTCTAGCTTCTAGTTTATCTATATCTTCTGTATTATCAGGGTTTTTATGTATATTAACAAATATACTATCCTCGTGAGCATATATAACTCTTTTAACACCTGGTTTTGAAATAACATAACAAGGCGCTAAATAATCTTCTTGCGATGTTTCTGTTACTACGGTTAAAGAACCTGTTAATAAGAACCAGACATGTAGGTGATTGTGTATTGCTCCTACAACTAGAGTGTCTTTTTTCATATCCATTTGTCTTACATATACTTGATCTGCAAATGAATGCTTTAATGGAAACTGTTCACAGTGTACAACTTCTCCTTTGTCACTGATTATGTTTTTACCATCTGTATTTTCTATTAGTAGTTTTTCAAACTCTAATATCTTGCTTCTTTCTACTAAGCTGTTAGACATATAATATAATTTAAGTATATATTATAGTTACACTTTTTATGATTTATTTACTACTTTCATGTGTGTCAGCGCTAACAGCAAACAGCTCTGAAGGTACTGTCGCGTTGTTTCTAAACGTTGTTTCAGCATAGTAACCTTTTAAACTAGACACGTTTACACTTGCATCTTTACTAAACAATATAAAATCACTAGTACCTGGGTTTTGCACTGTAGCTATTATATCTACACTAACCTTGTACAAACCTTGATCTAAAGCTGTCACAGGTCCCATTTCAACTATACTAGCTTTAGTGCATTCGTTAGCTGTTACAGGACAATAGTAAGCTGTATCACCTACTTGAACTGAAGTATTTAATGGAGTTGTAAATGTTAATATTAATGTTGGCATATTGTTTTTTTGTTATAATTAACCTTGTATTATAAATAATGTTACTGTTGATATATTACTGGTTACAAAACCAGATTTAGTTAATTTGTATGTAAATGTTATTTGTTGAGTTTGAACATCAGGTGCGGTAAATACTACCGACTGACCACTAACAGCTAGGGTCCCAACACTAACATCTGATTCTACTACAACAGTACAACCACCACCAAGTGTTGTATCGTTTCCTGTTATGTTTAAAGAAGTTGCTCTTCCAGCGTATACAGATATTGTATCGGCAACCGTTTCAAGCGTTGGTGTTACTGCTGAAACTGTTATGCTTCCAGCAGCGCTTCCACCTCCAGCAGTTGTAGCTGTTATTGTTCTTGATGCAGCAGTAGAAGCACTTGTAACCACAGCTGATTGAGTATCTGAAGCTGGTGTTATAACAAAACCACTACCACCACTAATA
>TARA_R110001599_G_scaffold342_4_pt1 | contig 13360 bp, 9 predicted proteins | sample TARA_R110001599 | Tara Oceans TARA_R110001599 (sample SAMEA4398360) | marine metagenome | biome: Polar Biome; feature: [MES] marine water layer (ENVO:01000295) within the mesopelagic zone...; material: water (ENVO:00002006), including particulate matter (ENVO:01000060) such as...... | reverse complement strand
TTAATCTAAAAATAGTCTTCTTCTTGGACTTCTTCGTTATCACTATCTCCTAAGAAAGCGTCGTATTCTTCTTTACAGATAGAGTTGTAATCTGGTTGCTCTCCTTCGGCATAATAGTCTGCTTGTTTATCTTTGTTATACAGATACTCCGCCAACCTCTTTCCGTTAATCTTATATTTAGTGGAAGCATTACCTCTCTTAGGGTCTAGGAACTTATAGTTATTACAAGGTTCGTCTGGGTCTTCATTCTTCTTAAGTTTGAAGTAGTTAATAAATTCTTCTGTGAAGTTCTCTTTGTTCTTAGTAGTCTTATAACCTTGCTCTACACAGCACTTTAGGTAAAGTTCATACCAATCACTAGTAAATCTGGTTTGGAATAAGTCAATACTAGACTTACCCTCTCCCCAGTTCCTAACCAACCACCTAGTAAATTTCAACATAAGCGGTTCGCTTCTCCTCATTAGGTTATTAGTATATTCATTCCTAACTCTGTTTCTCTTGAAGTCGTATAGTGGTTCAACCTCAACCTCATTATATAGGTAATCTACAAACAAACCCTTACAATATTCATTCTCCATAACTTCTGCTAGTTCGGTAAAATACTCTGGTTTCGTCATATGCTTATCTTCGCACATATAAAACGCATACCTTCTCTGTGTTTCTCCTACACTCATTACAAATTCCTTATTCGTAAATAACACAAGTCCCAAACACATACGCATTTCTACACTATCCTTATATTTCGCTTCTCCTTGCCTCTTCTTATCAGTAATTAGGGTCTTCATAGCATTTTCATACTTAGTAGTATCTCCCATAGAACTCTCATTAAGAGCAAGAAGCAAACACTTAGCAATACTAGTATTGAACCTACCTAGGACTTTATCATAATCGTCCGTATTAGTATAGTATTCTGCTCCCATAATATCATTTCCTAAGAACCCAAAGAACATATCTTTTCCTACACCTTCAATACTCTTGAATACTAGAGCAACCCTAGGTTGGATACCACAATATCTTACCCTATGTGCTATCCATTTTAGTAAGTAGTCATACTGCCTCACACAATCCCCACCACTTAGGTAGTAGATATGTTGTAGCAACTTACGAATATGATAGTATTTATCACCATATAGTTCTTCACCTTCTACTTTCATTTCTTCTACCTTCTTCTGTATATCCTCATTCATTCTAAGTTCTTCTGCTTTCAAACCTTCAAAGTCATTCTTAACTGCGTCATTATGTAGTCTATTGATAATATCCGTATCATTCAGTTCTTCAATCCCATTAGGTAGGAAATCTTGAATATCATACTGAAGTCGGTAATCGTCTGCTAACCATTTCTTAATAAACAACCCAGTCTTCTTAATCTCTTCACCAGTCTTAGGGTCTAAGTCCATATAGTCATAAGTAATGTTCCTATATCTTTCCTTAACTAACTGGGTCATATTTCTCTGTGCTGTAATTTCTAGTTTCTTATTCTCTTCTATGAAACTTGCCGAAGTAGAACCAACCAATTCATAATTCGTAAGTTCAAACAATTCCTTAATCTTATCATATTCACGAATACTATTATATACACAATCTTCTACCTTGCCTTTATCCTTCCTACTTAGTAGTTTGAATTGTTTAGAATTATACTCATATAGCATTTTCCAAAGTGTTTTCTTATGACTATCTGTAGTAGAAGTATAGGCATTAGTCTCACACCATTTCCAAAGTTTAGTATTCTCGTCTAACCATTTCTGCTTACTATCTTGCCCTTTATATAAGTCCCAGCACTTTATAGTAAATGCTTGGAAACTCTTATAATACTGGTCTTGCTTACTAGCATTAGGAATTTGATAATACCACGATAAAGCAAGTTCTTTCCACCTAGTATGGTTATAATCTGCTACGAACTTATTAGTAGCAAGAGCGAATAGAACCTCATTAGCAAGTTTGATATTAAGTTTCATTTTGGGACTTCCCCAAATCTGTTTCTTACTAGCGAACAACCTAGCAATTTCCGCATTATGTTTCTTTATCTGGTCTTTACTAAGTGCTAAGTTCTTAGTCATAGTAGGCATTTTAAACCCTAACTTATTCTCAATCAAAGAGATAGGTATAATTGGTATCTTCTTATGGTCTCCGTCCCAATTCTTAACTGGTATATGTTCTCCTTCCTTATTATGTCTTCTCTCAAACAAGACACCATTATAGATAATATCAATATCCTTACCTCCTAGTTTATTCTGTCTTACATATTTACCAATATCTACCTTATCCTTCCTCGCCCAGTAATGCTTTCCCTTGCCTCTTACTGAAGTCGTATAAGGAAGATTACCAAAATGCTCCTTAACTAAGTCGTCTCCTTCCTTACTATCTGTATCAATAACAAAGAAAGGACTTCTACCCATATCTATTGAGAAGTAATGTAATGTATCGTCTAACTTATTATCCATAACCCACTTATCTTGTGCTATGACCCTAGGTATAGACCAATTCGTCCAACGCTCACCCACATTATAGTTAGGACAATCCCTATGGGTTATATGTTTATATATAGGTCTTTTACCAGTATCACTAAGTATTAAATGGTTCTTAAGAAATACTGAAGTCTTAGTCATTACTAGGTTATCAACTGAGTTCATATCTAATATATCATTATATTTATATTTATGACTTTTACCTTTATAGAAGTCGTCTATCTTCTCAGTCATTAGACTTTTCATATGGTCTCCAGTAATACTATTAGTAAAATCTTCGTCAATAATCTCATTAAGTAAGTCTTCTACTACATTATCTAAGATAACTTTAGACTGAGGAACTTTAACTGCTTCAAGACCATTCTTAGTTGCTATACTATTAAGACCTTTCTTAACCGCAGTATCCTTTATACTAAGTGGGATAACCTCCCCAGTAGAGGTCTTAGTAATTGTATGTTTCTTCTTAATAACCTTTTTCTTTGCGTTCATTTCTGTATATGCTCTACTCGTTATGTCTTTAATATCTTTTCCACTATTGCTACACGCCATTATAACTTAAGGACGGATTTTTCCATAGGACAAACTAAAGCGATTTTTTTTCCAATTTTTTTTTTTTTAGTGTATGGTAGTGTATGATTTCAAGATAGAAACTTTAATAATCTGTGCGTCTTAAGTTGTATTACAAGATTAAATTGTTCCTAAGTTAGCACTTCCTCCTCCGCCAATTGACGCTGGGTCTATACCAATCTTACCACTTACTCCACCAGCAATAGTCTTAGCAACTTCCTCTGGTTTGTCTTGTAGGTCGTGGACTAATCCAGCAATCATAAACCCAGCACCTACTACCTCCGCAACTGGGCCAAGACTTCCTAAAGCGACTTCAGCAGTTCCCATAGTTCCTAATTCTGCTAACAGACCAGAACCTACTTCCACTCCCACCTTTTCACCTACCTCAGCACCTACCTCAGCACCTACTTCCGCTCCAGTAGCAACCGTTCTTCCTACTCCAGCACCTTCTTCGCCTCCAGCAACTACTTCTCCTACATTAGTTCCTAAACCTCTACTATCTAATGGTAGTCGGTCTGGTGGGATTTCTCCTATGTTCTGTGTAATACTTTGGGGTTGTGATACTGGTTCTCCGCCAGACTGAGGTAATCCTCCAGTTGGTTCTGCTTCTGCTTCTGCGGTAGTCCCTCCTTTGTAATCCCCAGTTTCTCCTACTTGTCTTTGGATATTCGTATCTGCTCCTCTACCTTCAGCACCTTTTCCTCCTTGAGTATTGAAAGGTTGTCTAGTTAGGTCGTCTGGTGGTCTGGTAATGTAGGGGTCGCTTATACTATTAGTTGCTGGGTCGCTTACAATATGAGTAGCACTATCTTGGATAGCACTATCCGTATAAGTAGTAGGTTGTAATCTTCCTTCGCCTTCCAAAGTAGGTTCTCTATACTTAGGATTTGCTCTATCAAAGGTAGTTTCTATTTCTCTTACATTACTCTTAGTTCCTCCTACTCTTACATTATCGCTGTCTCCTTCTAACAAATCCCCACTTGCCGTCCCACTTCGCATTCTGGTATTTTCTGGTGGTAGTAATTGCTTAGTAGTTCTAGTTTCTCTAATAAACTGGGGTTCTACTGTTCTTACTCGGTCGGCGGTTTGGTCTGCCCCTCCTAGTGCTTGGTCTAAGTCTGTTGCTCCAGCGTGGTGTGGTTTATCAAAAATTCCTTGGTCTTCATAATTATAACCATTCAACTTAGTAGAACCTCCTATAGTTTGGTCGGCACTAGAAAAACTGGAAGTCTCCATAAAATCTCCTTCTGGAACTCCCCTAACTGAAGGCGGTTGGTTATCAAGGGGTTCAAAAGCGTTAAACCCAGTTTCTCCTTCTTCTGCTTTAAAGTCTGGAGGTGGTCTATATCCTAAGTCTGCGCCTTGTGGTTGTCTTACTACATTCGCAGTTTTCGCTACATCGGCGGATATGTCCCCACCTTCTTCAATACCTCCAAAGAATTGACTTACTGCGTCGCTTTCTGCTTCTGCTCCAGTAGTAGGTGCTTGTGCTGGGTCTGGTGCTGGGTTCGCTTTCCTAAGTGCTTTCAAATCTTCAACAGAAGTGCTTTCTCCTTCGGCACTTGCTCCTTCGGCACTTGCTCCTTGTGCTTGTCCTTCTGGTTCATTTTCAAATTTTTGGTTAGTTTCTACTGCTCCTACTCTATCATTTTCAGCAACTCTCGCCTTTAAATCTTCTAAACTTTCTTCTTCTCCTTCGGCAGTTGCTCCAGTAATACCCCTTGCTTCACTTTCAGTAATTCGTAAGTCTGGGTCTATCTTTTCTCCGCCTCTTGTTGCTCTTCCACTTCTTTCAAAGTCTTCTCTTGCTTTACTAAGTTTCTCTGCTCTTGCGTCTTTCCACTTCTTAAAACCTTTAAATGATTTGTGAATTCCACTAAGTCCTATCCCAGCAGTTCCTACTGCTCCTCCAGCAAGTTCCATTTGTTCTATAGTTTTATTGAATTCGTCGTCAAACTGACCTTGTAGGTTTTCTGCTAAGTTGGAAAGAGAAGCGGTCATTTGTTCGTGTTGAAGGTTTAGGTCGCCAGTAAAACTATTCAGTTGGTCTAAATAACTCATTATATAATATATATATATATTATTATATTATGGAAAACCCTAAGAAACCAAAAAAAGAGATTGACTTAGAAATATACCCAGTAAAGGTAGATAAGAAGCGACTAAATGAAGGAGATAGTAAATATCCTCTAAGTAATTCAACCCACTTACACCTAATCGTAGGTAGGGTGAAGGCGGGGAAAAGCACCTTACTAAATAGTCTGTATATGTCTAAACGATTTTTTGCTAAGGATTTTAAGGTAAAGATACTAATATCTACAACCGCTCATAATGACGCTGTTAATAAGTATATGATTGAGGAATTTGACTTTGTATTTGATAGTTATAGCGACGAGTTAATGGACGAAATCCTACATATGATAGAAGCAGACGAAGAAAGTGGTAAGTATCTCATAATCTTTGACGATATTATAGGTTCAATAAATTTCAAAAGAACTGGTAAAGTGGATAAGATTAGTGAATTAGTTAGTCATTATAGGCATATAGGCAATAAAGACCAAGAAGGTAGAATAGCAATCGCAATCGCTTCTCAGTATTTCAAGTATTTTAATGGTATCTTAAGGACTAATAGTAGTGGGTATTACATTTTAGGAGAATTCCCAGAAACAGAGGTTAAGAAAATGGCGGAAGACCTAAGTTATTTTGGTGGGAGTAAGAAGAAGTTTATGGAAATATTTAGACAAAGTCGTAAGAACCCACACGATTTTCTATATCTCTCTGTAGAACACTTAGAAGCACGGAGAAACCATACAGAATTACTTTGGAGTAAGGAGAAGGGAATGGTTAGTGATATTACCGAAGAAGCAGATATAGACTTAGAAGGACTGGAAAATTAAAGTTTCTGTCTCAAAAACATACACTACCATACACTAAAAAAAAAAAAAATGAGAAAAAATATCCAAAATAATATATACTAATATAGTATATGACCGACTTAACTGAAATAGTCTATCTAGACTGTAATAGGCAAAACTCGGTAAAGAGTGAAAGTAATACTAATGAATGGGAATATAGGATAGGAGAAGAAGGACTGGTCTTACCACAAGGGACACAAGTATCAATCCAGAATAGTCTAATCAATAAGAAGGGACTTACTGGGAATTCTATAGTAATTGACGAAGATATAGACGAAATCCTATGTATAAACTATTATAAGACTGATAATGAGAATTTCGCACCTATAGGAGCAAAAAAGAGCAACCCTAATGACGACGCACAATACGAAAGTCTCTATGACGATTATACCGCCCCAGCACTCGCCCATAATTTAGTAAGGAGAGATACAGCAAAACTAGATATACCAGAACTCTATAGAGGACACGGAAATTACCTACCTCCAGAAACTAACGGAAATCAAAATAGTAAAGATATAGGAAAAAGCGAAGCACCCCTTTCAGCAGTTCATTTAACCGTAGGAGAAAACTTCGCAGATACCCAACCTACTGGTATTACACGATGGACGGATTACTTTATTGAACCTTTAACTAAGGAGATAGGTGTTTTTATTCCTAAGGGCGTTTATGGAGTTAGTCAAATGGCGAAGTTAATAGAAGACCAGATTGACGGAAAGTTAGTATATAATAAAGTTAAGCAAAATGATTTTTCTACGGATTATATAGAAGAGAAACTACTTAACCTAACTGCTAATTCTCCTAAGACTACTAACTTTGATAATAGCACAACTTATATACAAAAACTTGCTATAGATACTAACGACGGAGTAAATGCGGATAATGACTGGACTAGACCTTGGTTAGGAACTTACCAAAAACATAATACTATGATTACTTGCCAACCTAGCGACGCACTAAACCCAGACTTTACTAAGATTTACTTTGCTACAAAGTCCTTCCAAACTGGAGTTAGTGGTGCTGGAACTAATGCTGACCCCTATGTATTAGCAACTACTAACTTACCTTCTACTGGAGTTCTCCTTTTTCCAGAAACTATGGAAAGAGTATTTTACGGAGGTTGGGTTATAACGACTGCTTCTCCTACTGGAACTGGGCAACCAGTAGAATTCGGTGGAGTTATAAGATTTGATAATTGTATAAGAGGTTATGAAGGTTCGCCTTATATTCAAGGGTTATTAAAATCTGGGACTTACGCACAAATAGATAGGAGGGCATTTAACGAAAATGAGCGTGGAACAGATAGTCAAAATCCCGACTTTGAACCACCACTTAGGGTTTTCCCTAATGGGGAGAAGGAAGGTGCTGGACTTTTTACAATTCCTAAGTATGTTAATGATATGAGGAAAGTGTATATTACAGCACCAGCGACTACTTCGGCAGACGGCATACCTACTGCTTTAGAGAAGTATAATAGTAGGAAAAAGTATCTATATTCTATGAATGTAGATATTGTTGAATATAACCCAAGACCAGCACCTAACCCATTTACCCCAGCACGACCGAGTGGGGTAGGAATACCTCAACTAAATCACGGAGACAATTACTATTTTGTAGAAGACCCAGTCCCCATAGAAGGTCTCCAAACTCAACCAAGGGCGGGACTTATCAGTAATACTGAGTTTGACTACAACCCTCTTAGGAATGGTTATTATTTAGGAACTCCAGACTTTAGACTAAATTGGTCTCCAGAAACTTCTTCATTTAATATGAATAATCTACACCAACCTTGGAGAATTCCAGCATACGATAATTATGGTAATCAAATAGAGGGGGCGGGGCAAGAAGCAGTAATGATAAAAAGGGCGAATGAGAATAGTAAGAATGAATTTTTTACGGACAACACCCCAAATCCTAACTATATACACCCAGCATTTCAACGAAGTTTCCAGAATACAGTTAGTAGATATGGTGGTATAGGTGTTTATAACTGGGCGAGGAATATAGCAAGAAAGTTTGGAGATATAGATTGGACTAATCCTAAGGTATTTAATCAAGATAAATTACATTTACTAACTTTTAATGATTATTTTACTACTACTAGTAAGGCGAAAACTGCGTGGAATTCTAGTATATGGGCGAGATTAGGATTTACTTACGGACAAATGTGTAATGAGGACGCTTACGAACTTAACCAGTATTACGACCGACCTATCCTAGGAGATTTACCAAGTGATAATCCTAGACTTTGGGGAACTACTACTAGAGTGGACTTAGGAGTTGGTGCTAGTCCTGGAATTGCTACTTCTTATAATCCTACTGAAGTTTTGGTTGAAGGTGAGAGAAACCATATAGCACCAAGAACTTATAATAATATGGATATCAATACTCCTTGGAATGTTGCTGGGACGGAAATTCCTTATAAGAGTAGTGGTGGTAATACGGAGGACTATGGAGGAGATATCAATAATATCTATTCCTACTTTAGTAGTATGTGGAGAGAAATGACTGCTACTATTGTCCTAACTAAGGGAAGACCATTAACAGCACTAAATCTTCCTACCTTAAACGAACAAGGTTATTATATCATAACAAGTGATATTTTAGAAGCACACGAAGATAGTTTGAAAAATTCTAAAGGTATGGGTCTGTTAGGAGTTGTCCCATTTTCTCAACAAGCAACTAACGATTTTATGAGTAATACTGAACCCTTAATACATATCCTAAACCAGAAAAAGATACTAAATTCGGTAAAATTCAAAGTCCTATACCCAAATCTCCAAAATCCAGAAATAGACCCTCACTCTAGCATAATTCTAAAAATCGTAAGACCAGTCCAAGCACAAAGGAAAACTGACCCTAACGAACAATCAAACCCAGACCATAAAGCAAAAAAAACATAACTCTAACATATTTAAAGATATGACTATATGAATATATAACCAAATGGAGGACACTAGTTTTCTACTTCGTAATTACGAAACACTTATCAGTATGGGTCTAACTACTAAGGAGGTTATTGCTGAGAAGTTAGGAGAACAACTGAAAAGCGATTTTGATAAGATACATACTAACTATTTGAAAAGGAAGGAAAATCAACTAAATTACTATCATAAGAGATACAATAGTGATACAGAAGTAAGTAAAGAAAATAAAAAAAAGAGAGCAGAAGCATATAGAATTAGGTATAATAATAATGCCGAATATAGGGAAAAACAGAAGATTAGAATGCGAGAATATAGGGCAAGACTGAAGATTATAAATAATACCTAATCTTCGTCGCTATCACTTAGGAAATCGTCATAATCCTCCGCTGGAGGAAGATAAGCATTAGCATAGCAACTTTCACATTTAAAATAGAACTTTGCCTTACTACTAGTTTTGGGGTGATATTTAAATTGCTTACATTCACCACATAATACACGCTTTTTTACTATACATTTATTACACCTTAGAAATCGTCTGGGGTCTTTATACTTTGTAGTTTTACTAATCCTAAGTTGTCCGCAACCTAGGCATTTTTTAAATTTTCTTTGTGCTTCGTATAATTCTATCTGTTTTATCCATTCTCCTATCTTTTCACGAATTTCTGGGTCTAGGTTTTTGACTTCGGCAATTTTCTCTAACTCACCAACACACTTACTACCTAAGATATACAATTCACTATTAAATTCTAATATAGTTAAATGGTGTAAATGGGGTTTTCCGCATACACATTTATAGTTAGGGATATCGTTTTGTTCTTCATAACACTTAGGATTTATCATATCTTTATATTCGCAGTTAGTATGACTACAAATTGTTTCTAACTCCATATCCATAAGCACCTCCCAGTCATTATATCCGTCGCCTATGCTTTTTAGACCTTGTTTCAGTCTAATATACCTATCTTTGTCTATTTTTCCTATGTTTTGTTGTTCTTCAGTTAATACTATATTTATACTACTAGTCGCCATAAGTTATGCTATAGTTATGTTTTTAAGTATCTTTTTTCAATAGTATATATTATGAAAGTATCTAAAAACATAACTATACCTAACTATAAAATGGATAATAATAAGGAAATCGCTTTAGAAGTCTGTAAGTGCTGGGTTGGAGAAATGATAGTAGATAGGATAAGAAAATGCCTAGAAGACAAAGAAGACCCTATGAGGTTAGAATACATAGATATACTAAGTAAATTACAATTACAAATACAAAAAATAAAAATCCATAACTTAGAACATAGGTCGGCAAGTCCCTAAAGATTTAGAAAATCTTTTAAGCAAAGGGGTTATGGGGATACTCCCCACTAGGAAAGAGAATAGGATATATGAACCCCACTCGCATTACTACCACTAACATTACCAATTCGTAAGTAGCGTGGTGGATTAGTCATATTAGGACTTGTTAGGTCAAAAAAGTTAGTAGTAAATGCTGTTCCTACAAAATGGTTATCACTTTTCGCAAGTAATCCTACTTTTACCCAATCTCCAGTTAGGGTTTTTTTATCGCTTCCTATAACATTTAAGTCTAGGTTAGTAGTAGAAAATCCAAACATTTTACAATTAGAAAATCCTTTAGTATCTAATACTAAATCGTTTGCTTGATTATTGTTAATAGCAACATTAGTTAGTATTTTTCCGTGTCTTTCACTCATATATATACCCACAGATAAAAAATAGAGGTTTTAAAGGAGAAATTCTCCTTAGTATATATCTACGATATTATCTAAGTCTGGAGTTATGGGTCTTTCTTCTTCTTCTTCTTCTTCTGGTATTACCCTAAAATCATTAAGTCCGTATTCTAACTTAGTTAAATGATTATCTGTTAGTATATCTTCTTCGGTAATAGTATCTAGAACACTTTTGAAGTCATTATATTCTTTCATACTTGGTGCTTTATCCAACCAATTATATTTTAGTTCTTTAAATTTATTGATTTTATCATTACCTTTTTTCATAAGTTTATTGTATATGTCTATCTCTCGCTTTTCGTCCAATACTTTCTGCCTTAGTAATCTTTCTTCTCTCTGCCGTGCCTTATATGGATTAGGTGCTGGGATACTAACTTCCTCGTCAGTAATAATAGTTCCAGTCCGTTTCTTCTTAAGTTTTTCCCTACCTTTAGCAAGAGCGTCCTTCTGCCTCTTACTAAGTTCTTTTTTGGGTCTCTCCTTCTCAAACATAGTTTCACTCATATATATATATCCTAAGACATTTATTTTACTTTCCATACTTCTCTGCTAACTTTTTTAGGTTTATATCTAATCTTTGTCTTTTCTTCGTAATCTGTGTAGAGGTTTTCCTATTCTCTCCAGCAGTCCCAGTTTTCATTTTTTCTTGAAGGGTTTTTAGTGCTGTTGCGAACTTGTCTTGTAATGCCTTTCTTTCCTTAATATACTTATCTTCCTTCGCCTTTGATTTTTCTTCGCCAGAAGTAGATAATGATTTACTTAGTTTCTTAAACATTTTATCAAATGCTTCTTCTTTGGTCTTATACTTAGTATCTGGACTTGATTTTACCTCTTCTGCTAAGAAGCGTTTGATAAACTCCTTAGATACTCCTTTTCTTGTGTATTTATCTGCGAACTCTTGTTTCCCTTTCTTAGTAAAAACACTTTCATTAGTATCTTCCACTTTCTTACCTTCTTTTCTTGCCTTTGCCCTTTCTATACCTTTTAGTAATCCAGTATTGAGTTTTGCTTTCTGTGCTTCTGTTGCTTTTCCGTCAGTCATTTTGCTTTCTTTCTTCCTATCTCTGCCTAGAGTAGATTGTGCCGAACGGAAGATTTCCTTAGGAACTGGGACTTTTTCCCTTTGGTCTTTTACCTTTGTTTGTTTCTTTACATTCTTAGAAAATACTACCTTTTTCATTCCTTTCTTCTTCTCTTCTTCGTCTGGTGGTTTATAATCTTTTTCCCTCCTTACTTTTCCACTTGTAGCAAATTTACCAGTAAGTTTCCGCTCCTTACCACCTCTTACAAATGGGTTTGCTCCTTTCTTTTCTACTAAGTCTTTTTTGGTGGGTTTAGGATAAGTCCTTTTACCCTTCTTAGGTAATCCTATAATATCTTGGGCGGGGATAAGTCCTCCTTCGTTTTCTGGAACTGGTATAGTAATTTCTGGTTCGTCTCCTTCTATTAAATCACTTTCTCCAAAGAAATCTCCTTCTTCTTGCTTAGACGCTTGGAAAGTCCTATAGTCTGTATATCCAGTTCTTTTCGCTCCTCTTCTAAAATCTGGGTGTAATTGATTACCACCAGAAGTATCAGTTTTCTTACTTCCTATAGGTTTCTTACCCTTTTCCGCAAGTTTCCTATTATGAGTAGCAGTTTCACGAAGCACTCCAGCAAATTCGGTCATAGGTTCTGGGTAGTTCTTACTTCTTTGATATTCTTGACCGAAGTTATCTCCGTATTTTAATGGTATTACTGCGGATACTGGAACTGCTTTACCTTTTTCACCTTTTCCCTTCTTTCTTAACATTTGTGGTTTTAGTGATTTACTAAGTCCAGTTCCTTGGGGTGCGGTAGGGTCTATAGGATTTTCGTATGTTCCGTCCGCTAATGCTTGTTTTAATTGTTCCCTATCTCTTACTAAGTCATTCCTCAATATAGTTGAAACCTCGTTAATATCTTGTCTATATTCTATCTCTGCTTCGCTCATAGGTGGTTGTGGGACAAACCTAGGAACTGCTTGTTTTATGTCTTGGTAGTTTTGAGGAATTGCTGTTTGGGAATATGCGGATTGCTTTGGATACCTAACCAAATTCATATTAGATTTTGCCTTCCTACTATCCGCTCCTACTAAGGTAGATTTTGCTACCATACTTTTTGCTTCTTCTATTGGAAAGTATAATGCTCCTCTTCTTTTTTTCTTTGGAACTTCCTTAGGAGTTGCCTTAACCATTTTAGGGAATTCACTATAGGATATACTTACATTTGGTTCTACTGCTGGTCGGTAATCCCTACTTAGTGGTTCTGTTGCTTTCCCTTTCTTATTTAAGTCAGTTTTTCTAGGGTCTGTATAGGGTGCTTTCTTAACAAAGGGTTTGCGTTTCTTCTGTTCTTCGGCACTTTTAATACTAATCTTAGGTGCTACCATACTAGTTGGGACACCACCATATATGCTAGTGTATGCTTCATAAGAATAACCAGAAGAAGCGAGATTATCTAAGTTCTCATACATTTCTCTCTCATTAAAATCGTCTATACTTTCTGTAGGGAAATATCTAAGTTTATCACCTCTGTCGTCAGTAGGATACCTACCACTAGTATCTTCAAACCACTCGTCTAGTGAAAGTAAGGTAGGGTCTTGTTCTAATCCGTCGTCTTCAACACTTATTAGTATCTTATCTCCAGCACTTCTAGTATCTTCTCCTTTAAATTCGTCTGGTATTCTAAATCCAGTTGGGTCATAAGAAGGTTTGCGAGGT
>TARA_R110001599_G_scaffold6714_5_pt1 | contig 13361 bp, 10 predicted proteins | sample TARA_R110001599 | Tara Oceans TARA_R110001599 (sample SAMEA4398360) | marine metagenome | biome: Polar Biome; feature: [MES] marine water layer (ENVO:01000295) within the mesopelagic zone...; material: water (ENVO:00002006), including particulate matter (ENVO:01000060) such as...... | reverse complement strand
GCCGGTGTCTTTTCCGACGAAGCCGGCCGGATCATCCTCCATTATGGCAATAGCGACTGGGGCGCGGGCCGCTTTCCACATCCAAGAGGCCGGAGCTGGCTAAGCCCTGCAGCCTGGACCATCGGCCTGCAAAGCCGCCGGTTTTTTGCTCGGGCAAAGCGGGACATGGGGCGCACCAATCTCGGCGAGTCGAGCTTCGGCGAATATCTCGACCAGTCCGGTGCGGGGCAATCATTTGTCGATAATGTCCTGTTGCCGATGATGTCGGTAACCTGCACCTGCGACTATCGGGCGGTGCGCGATTATCCGGCCGACCTGATGCTGGAATATCTGACCTGCGGTGTCCACGAAATCGGGATCATGAGCGCCGCCAAGGGGGTCGATGACATCGTCCCGCGCATGCTGACCGACGTGGAATTGCGGACGAACAGCCCGGTTGCGTCGATCGAACCGGCCGGAGCACAGCTTCGACTGGTCACCGGGGCCGGAGAAGATCAGTGTTTCGATCAGGTGGTCGTGGCGGCCCAGGCCCAGCAGGCAGCGGCGATGCTTTCGGGATTTGACGATCGGCGGGCATTGCTGAACCGCATTCCCTTTGAAAAGTCGACGATGAGCGTCCACACCGATCCGGATATTCTGCCCGCCCCGGCAGACGGCCTTTCTCCGGTCAGCTATCACGTCCCGCAAGGCAGCAGCAGGGCCGAAGCCTCGGTCAACCTGACCAAGGCAATCCCCCGCCTCTCCGGTCAGGAAACCGTCTTTCAGACGTGGAATCCGATGCGCAGAATCGCTCCCAATCGGGAATTGGCGCGAGTCGATTTCACCCGCCCGACGGTAACGCGAGACAGCCGTAAGGCGGTCCTCGCTTTGCGCGAGCAGCAAACACGGGCCGGCAACCGGCTGTGGCTATGCGGTTCCTATATGGCGGAGAAAATCCCGCTTCTCGAGGCTGCGGTCGACTCTTCGGTCACGGTGGCGAGACAATTGGGTGCGACCATTCCCTGGGACGTCAGCGTCGCCGCTGCAGACTGATCCGGTGTCCGAGTTCCATGATCTCGCAGAACTGGCGCTCAACCGCGCCGGTCAGTCCTGGGGCAATCTCGGCTACTGGAAGAATGCGAGCGACTATTCGGATGCCTGCCGCGCACTGGCGACCTTGCTCGGAGAACAGGCCGCGCTGGATCACCATTCGATCGTTTTCGACGCCGGATTTGGATGCGGTGACCAGCTCTTGCTCTGGCTGGAGCATTTTGGAGTGTCGCAAATATCCGGCGTGAACCTGTCGCGAAGCCAGACCGCTCACGCCAGGACCCTGCTGGCAGGCAAGGGCCAAGCAGATGCTTCCGCCGCGATCCGGCGGGGTGATGTCAACGATCCCGCCATTTGGAAAATCGCACTGGACGGGACCAAACCCAGCCATGTGCTGGCGCTCGATTGCGCCTATCATTTTCCTGACCGGCTGGCATTCTGGGGGCTGGCCGGGCGGCATCTTGCACCCGCCGGCCGACTGGTTCTGACCGACTTCATGCTCGATCCGCGGCACCGGACGAAAGGTTTCCGCCACCGGCTTCTGTGCTGGATGCTCAAGCGCGCGCGTATTGCCCAAGCCAACATCGTGAACGAGCAGATATACCGGGACCAGCTGGTGCAGGCCGGCTACGGGGGGATCGGCATTCTCGATATCAGCGAATATGTTATGCCCGCCTTTTCCGCGGGCAGCGACCGGAAACTGACATGGCCGGTCCGGTGCAAATATGCAGTGACCAGTCGGTTCCTCAAATGGGCTTACCGCCGCTCGATCTTGCACTATTGTCTTGTCAGCGCGACCAAGGTCAGCGGCAGTGACAGACATTGAGGATCAGCGGGCGTCGGGTGCAGAAACGCACCGGCCGCCCGCGATCTCGTTGCGGTTCAGGCTCGGCGGAACAGATGCGCGACGATTCCAATCACGAAAAGCACCAGGAAAATGTAGAATATGATCTCTGCGATTCCGGCAGCTGCGCCGGCAATACCACCGAAGCCGAGAACGGCGGCGATGACCGCGATTACAAGAAAGATAATGGCGTAACGTAACATTTGAATATCCTCCAATAGGTCCACAGATTACGCACCGGCGCCAGAAAGGTTGCTGACACCATATCCAACCGATGCGGATGTCGCGACCGCGGCAAGGCTCGCGCCGGATTTCGCATGGCGATCCGGTGAATGGCGGTCAAAACATCCTATTGCAGGAAGCCCGCGAAGGATTTACAGATTGAGCTCTGGGAGACCTAAAGATGGTGCAAACTACTCGATCGCCAGATGGCGAAATACAGTCTTTCGCTTCGGTACAAGCCAAGCTGGCTTCTTGTTCCAAAGTTGTAGGGGAAGCCTTTTTCCCGGTCATGGTGGAGGCGCTGGCAGAAGCTCTTTCTGTCCGGTCTGTATTCCTGTCGACGCTCCACCCGACTGACCCGGGCAAAGCGTGCACGGTCGCGGTCTGGGACAACGGCCCGGGAGAGAATTTCGAATATCAGCTGGAACATACGCCATGCGCCAATATTGTCGAACAGGGCGCCTGTTGTTTTCCGGATAATATCGTCGACCTGTTCCCGCAGGACCACATGCTGAACGAAATGGGCGCGAAAAGCTACATCGGCACGCCGCTGCGCACGTCGTCCGGCGAAATACTGGGTTTGCTGGCAGTCCTCGACGACAAGACCATTGCATACCCGGAGCAGGCAACTGAAATAGTCGAATTATTCTCCGGCCGCGCAGCGGCCGAACTGGAGCGACTGGCCACGTCCTCGCTCAACGAACGGCTCGGAAGAATCGTCGAAGATTCCGTCAGTGAAGTCTATGTCTTCGGCGCCGACAACTATTATTTCGAGCTGGTCAACCGCGGCGCCCGGGAAAACCTCGGCTATTCGATGGAAGAGCTTCGCCATTTGACGCCCTGGGACCTGAAGCCCCATTATAGCAAAGACGAATTTGTCGAATATGTAACACCGCTGCGCAACGGTGATGTCCCCAGCCTGCTGTTTGAAACGGTGCACGAGCGGAAGGATGGTTCGCATTATGATGTCGCCGTCCAGCTGCAGTTTTTCCCGGGAGTCGAGAATCTTTTCTATGCCTCGATCACCGATATAACCGACGCCAGGCGGGCAGAACGGGCGCAGGCCCATCTCGCCGCGATCGTTGCCTCTTCGAACGAGGCGATCATCTCCAAGACCCTGAACAGCATCATCACCAGCTGGAACGACGGCGCCGAAAAAATCTTCGGCTATCCTGCCGAGGAAATGATCGGAAAATCGATCCGCCTGCTCATTCCGCCCGAGCGACAGGAAGAGGAAGATGATATTCTCGCGCGCATGAACCGTGGCGAGAAGATCAGCAATTACGAGACCGTCCGCGTCGCCCGTGACGGGCGACGGGTGGATGTGGCGGTCAATGTCTCGCCGATTTACGATGCCGCCGGCAATGTCGTGGGGGCTTCGAAGATTGCGCATGATATCAGCGAGCGGAAGCGCGCGGAAGAACGTGAGCGTCTGCTGATGGGAGAGGTGAACCATCGGGCCAAGAACATGTTGACCCTGGTGCAGGTCATTGCCCGGCAGACCGCCGCAAATGACGCCACGACCTTCGTCCAGCGCTTCGAGGAGCGCATTCTCGCGCTCTCGGCCAGCCACGACGTTCTGCTCAACAGCGGCTGGCAGGACATACCCCTTCAGGAACTGGTGCAATCCCAGCTTGCCCATTTCCGGGACACATTGGGATCCCGGATCAAGCTGATGGGTCCACCCTTGAAAATCACGGCACCTGCGGCTCAGGCAATCGGCATGGCGGTGCACGAACTCGCCACCAACGCAGCGAAATATGGCGCATTGTCCAATGATGACGGCATCATCGAGATTGACTGGAAAATCGAGCAAAGCGGCGAAGCAGAACCCGACTTCTCGATGCACTGGACCGAGCGCGGCGGTCCCATCGTCGAAAAGCCGACTCGCAACGGCTTTGGCTCCACAGTGATCGACCGGCTGCTCGCGGCCAGCCTTGAGGGCGAGGTTGATCTGGAATGGCAGCCAGCCGGCCTTGTTTGCCGGATATCCTGCCGGGCCGCCAAACTGCTCAGCGGTTCGGCGGCGGCCGGCCGGGACGCAAACGCGGTCATCCAGTTGCGGAAACCGCGTACCGAGACTACGCGCCGCATATTGGTGGTGGAGGACGAGATCCTGATCGGCCTCGAGATCTCGGAGGTCCTGAAAGACGCCGGGTTCGATATTCTGGGTCCGGTAACCACCGTCGGCGGGGCGCTCGAGCAACTCGAAAACGAGCTGTGCGACGCTGCCGTGCTGGATATCAATCTCGGCAAGGAAACGTCCGAACCGGTCGCAAAGCTGCTGTCACAAATGGGAACGCCCTATCTTTCTGTCTCGGGACGCAGCGCCGAAGACCGTCCGGCAGCATTTTCCGGATCCCAGCATCTCGCCAAGCCCATTCAATCGGCGCTTTTGGTAAAAGAGGTCGGGGAGATGCTGGCCGCTTCGGCTCCGTCCTCTGCCGGTCAGGCCCATTGAGCTGGAAGATCACCCGGGTCCGAAGGTTTCGAGCAGAAATATGCTACGGATATCGACAATCATCCAGCGGCAAAGACTCCGCTGCTATATGAAAGCAAATATCGGAAGAAACGAACGCTGAATCCGGCTTTGGGACACGATGACGACCGGGTCTGCAATGCTGAATCCGTGGCCAGCCAGCTGGCGGAAAAATTTCAGGCTTTGCTAGCGGCGGAATGATCGTCGAGAAGGCTGCGCATTTGAAGCGTGGCCTGACTGGCGTTTACTCCGGCCAGGAACTGGATTTCCTGCAATTCGTCGCCAAGCGCCAGTGACGACATCTCATCATCGCTGAGAAAAGCCATATCCCAGCCTTCAAACAACCGCTCCGAGACATTGATCAGATCGATCAGCCGCACGTCGACATGTCGGAAATCACAGCAAATTCTTTCGAACGCCTTTTCCACCTCATCCTGCGGTCCTTCCAGAATCTGGATGAAAACCCCGTTCACGAACAGAAGGCTGCCGGTAAGGTGTGACAATCGGTTCTGCTCGGCGGCGCCTTCTGCAATTCTGCGGACGGCTTCCGCCGGTTTCTCGCCGCAACATTCGATGTCGAGCGCGCTGGTGTAAAGCAACCGCGAGAACTGCTTGTCGGATGTATATGCGTTCATGCTGCCGCCTTGCTTGTCTCGCGTTGGAACAGACCGATAATCTTGGCCGCATCAATCGGACGGCTGATCAGAAAACCCTGTACGTCGTCGCATCCGTGCTCGGCAATAAACGCCATCTGTTCGTCGGTTTCGATACCTTCGGCCGTTATCTTCATCTGGAGGCTCTGGCCGAGCTGGGCAATAGCCCGGACTATCGAGGCGCTGCCAGCATCAGCGGGCAGTTGCTGCACAAAGGACTTGTCGATCTTGATCCGGTTGATCGGAAAGCGGTGCAGATAGCTCAGCGATGAATATCCTGTTCCGAAATCATCCAGCGAGATCCGGATCCCGAATTCTCTCAATTTGGTGAGTGTGCACATGACAATCTCGTCATTGCCAAGAAGCGCGGTTTCGGTGATTTCCAGTTCCAGCCGTGCGGCGGGGAAACCCGAATCCTCCAGTGCCTGGAGAACGGTCTGCGGCAACCGCGGATCGAGCAGTTGCACGGGCGAAATATTGACGGCCAGATCAAGATGCCCGGGCCACGAAGCGGCATCAAGGCAGGCCTTCTTTAGAACCATGGCGCCAATGCGCGAAATCAGACCGAGCTCTTCGGCGACCGGAATAAACTCGGATGGCTGGACATTACCCCGTTTCGGGCAGGTCCAACGCAGCAACGCTTCCGCCCCGGTAAAGGCGCCGGTGGCAGAGTCTATGACGGGCTGATAGGCGATCTGGAAATCTTCGCGCATGCAGGCGCGTCGAAGATCAACCTCGAGCAACCGGCGGCGCTGCGTGGCCTCCTGCATGGTTAGCTCGAACAGCCGATATCCCCGCTCGTCGGCCCGCTTTGCCGTATAGAGCGCAATGTCGGTATATTGGACCAGTGTTTCGGGGTCGCGCCCGTGATCGGGCGCGAGGCTGACTCCAACGCTGGCGCCAATTTCCGCGACTTGCCCTTGCATGATATATGGTCGCCCGAGAATTTCGACAATGCGCGCTGCCAAAGCAGCCGCTTCATCTTCCGAATTGAGCCCGTAAGCGATTACAGCAAACTCGTCTCCGCCAATTCGTGCCACCATATCTCCGCGGCGGACAGCGTGACGCAAGCGCCAGGCAACTTTCTGGAGAACGATATCGCCAACCGGGTGGCCGAGTGTGTCGTTGATCGGTTTGAAGCTATCCAGATCGATCATCAGCAAGGCAAAGGGGCGGCCAAATTTATCCAGCTTGCCGCATTCGATCCGCAAGGCCTCCGTAAAGGCCCGGCGATTGGCAACTTCGGTCAACGCATCGTGGAGCGCTATATGCCGAAGCCGCTCGTCCGATTTCGATTTTGTGCGCCGTTCGAGCAGATGGGTTGAAAGACCGGCGCCGATGATGAACAGGGCAACCATTGCGACCGCTGCCGCCAACGCCAGAAAGACATCGCTGTCGGCACCGGCCTGCACGCCCGGCAGCGGGGTCACTGTGAAAGCCGCCATGCCGGTAAAATGCAGGACGACAATTGCCGCAGCGAATGATCCGGCAGGCAGAAGAATATTCTTGCCGTCGCCCGTTTTTCTCAACCGGTCGATGGTGAGTGCAGAAAAACCAACAGTCAGGATCAGAGAGGCAATGACATATTCCGGCAGCCATCTGACGATACCATCGGCGCGATAAGCGAACATGCCGACATAATGCATGGCGGCTATCGATAGACCGATGATCCCGCCGCCGGTAAATACGGAAATGAACCGGTTGCGTGTCCAGGCGACCATCAGGCCCAGCGCGATACCGCCGACCGCGATCAGCGCCGATAACACCGTCAAAGTGCCGTCAAGGGTCACGGGAACGCCCGGACGGTAGCCGAGCATGGCAATGAAGTGCGTGGCCCAGATCGCCGAACCCGCGGTAAAGGCAGACAGAAAGCACCACTGGAACCGTGCTGTCCCGCTTTCGATGAAGGTGCGCTCGAACAATTTCATCGACGCCAGACAGCCCACCAGGCACATCAGGGCGGCCAAGACTACGATCCAGAGATTATGTTCGTGATACAGGCAAGTCAGTACGCGCATTAAAACTCCTTGCGTCGTCATGGGAACTACGAGGTTGATTAACGGTGGCATCGGGCTGTGGTTAACGGCTCATCATGCGCGGGGGCGCGCTGTCGGGCCGAGATTCGCTATTCCACTTTCCATCCGCTATCGGTCAGTCTGCACAATTGGCGGGGACCGACCTTTTCCGCCATGGTGGATATCTTCCCTGCCGACCCAAGCAGGGCGTGCGAAGCGGACCCGCGGCAATTGACATTTGCGAAGCAGCGAATATCTGTGGTGCCACAAGGCTCTGAAACATCGCTCGAGCTCATCTTGCATCCGCAACATTCCAAAGGGACGTTCTGGCAGGACTTGCGGTTTGAGAGTTGCCGGATCAACTGATGCGAGAAAAAATTTGTTCGAACGTTTGAAAGTCGCGTCACAATATATACTGCCAAAGCGGGGCCTTACCACCTTTGCCGGTCGCATTGCCGCCGCGGAACGGGGCAAGCTGACAACGCGGCTGATAGGCTGGTTCGTCGGCAAATATGCGGTGGATATGAGCGAAGCCCGGAATCCGGACATCTCCAGCTATAACAGCTTCAACGCCTTCTTCACCCGTCCGCTCAAAGCCGGCGCGCGACCGATAATGACAGCAGATTTTGCCTGCCCGGTGGATGGCGCGATCAGCCAGCTTGGAACTATTGATGACCACCGCATCCTTCAGGCCAAGGGCCATTTCTTTACAACCACCGAGCTGCTCGGCGGCGATGCAGCACTGGCGGCAAAATTTCGGAACGGCAGCTTCGCCAATCTGTATCTGTCACCCAGGGATTATCATCGCCTGCATATGCCTTGTGACGGCAGGCTGACAGATATGATCTACGTGCCGGGCTCGCTGTTTTCGGTCAATCCCGCCACTGCCCGCGGCGTGCCCAATCTTTTCGCGCGAAACGAGCGGGTGATCTGCATGTTTGAATCACCCGAGCACGGCACGTTCGCGATGGTCCTGGTCGGCGCCACCATCGTCGGCAGCATGGCGACGGTCTGGCACGGCGTGGTCAAACCAAAGCCGGCGAACAAGATTACACGGTGGACCTATGCCGACGAGAATATCACGCTCGAAAAGGGCGAGGAGATGGGGCGGTTCCTGCTCGGCTCTACGATTGTCATGCTGTTCCCGCAGCACAGCATCGCTTTTTCAGCCGACTGGGCTCCGGAGAGATTGGTGCGTCTCGGCGAAACAATGGGCGAGCGGCCCGGTCTCTGAAATAGTGGTGACCAGCATTCGCATGGGGGGTTGCTGACGAGCGAATAGTGGCTGCCATCTCGGCTTCTACTGACTCCGATCACCGCTATTCACTGGCCTCGGGCGCTCCTCCGATCAGATAAAATTCTTTTTGCCGCCCGTCGATATATTGCACCGTCTTGCCATCGAAAAACGCATCCTCTTCGGTCTTGAAGGAGATTTTTTGCCGGCCCCATTCGGGCACCTCCATCGTGGCGCTGAGTTCGATTGACCACGCCGTGTGGGGGTATAGGCTATGTTCTCCGCGCGGGCCGGGGTTCTGGTCATCCCAGAAACCGATGGCGGCGCCTGCCCCATGGCCATGATAGCCGATCGGGTGCGAATAAATACTGGGCTCGAGCCCTAGCGCGATCGCCTTGTCACGGGCCCGGACGAGAATATCGTTGCCGCTGTCGCCCGCCGTGAATGACGACGTGAGTGCATCCTGCACCCGGTTGCTGGCGGCAAGACCATCGCGCAGGCCTTTCGGCGCCTGCGTCTCGCCGTCGCGCAGGACATAGGCGTTCTGCTGGGTATCGGTGTTCAACCGCAGATATGTAATCCCGAAATCCGTCCAGAGCATATCGCCTTGTTCGATCACCGTATCTCCGTCCAGTTGTTCCTGCACGCCCTTGCGGCTGATGGCTACCGATGGATGGAACCAGGCTTCAACCCCCAGTTCCGCGATCCTCTCGCGAAACCACCAGGCCACGTCGTCGGTCGTGGTAATCCCCGGCCTGATCACCTTGCCGGAGAGCCCTTCTCCGATAATCGCGTGGGCCAGCGCCACGATCTCCGGGTAACGCGCCATTTCCGATGGCGTTCGCGTTTCGAGCCAGCGTATCGCCAGAACTTCATCACGGACGACCCGAGACCGGAGCGCAGCGGGTAACGCCGCCATCATCTCTTCATGAGCGCTCAGCGTCATGCCGTCGGCATAAGCGGTCAGTTTCGATGAATTGATCGCAATCTTTTGCGGATTGCGATCGGCGATGATTTCAGCGAGCCGAAGCCATTGGTCCGGCTGCGTTTCCGGCGTCCAGGCAGCCTCGAACATATCACCCAGACCATAGCGGCTGACCGTGAGCCGTTCGACCGGCTGGCCCTCACCGGGATCGAAAAACACCAATATCGTGCGGCGTCGGGCCGAGAAGCTTTTGGCATCGAGCATCGACGCAACCACCGGATCCTCGAAATTCTCGCGCGCCACCAGGACCCACATGTCAACGCCCTGTTCGCGCATTATCATCGGCAGAATCGTGTCGAGACGCTCTTGCAGCCAGTTGTCGAGGAGATCCGCCCGATCGCGAAGCGGCAGCACCGCCGGGTAAGCGGTCCTCTCGGCGCCTTCCTCCGCAGCGGCTGGCATGGCGGGCGTCGACAGCAGCGTTATCGCAAACAGCATTTTCAGCGCGGCGCCGGCAAATTTCCCCGATCCCGAAAAGCCGAGAAACACCGATCGCATTCCGGTATCGCGTTGGTTCGTCACCCTCTTATCTCCTGCTGGATGTGCTGCCAGTTACACCTTGCACCTGTCCGCTTCCTCTTGCGGTAAAGATTGCCGGGCGTCCAGCCGCCACTGAACGGCCCGGGCCATTCCGAACCTGAGCGGCGTTCCGCTTCTCCATTGTTCCAATGTCGCTATTCCGGCGATATGGTCTACATCTGATATTGCGGATGATTCAGGCAATAATGACCGGCGCACCGGTGCGGTCAGGCCACGGGGTGAGAAACGGGCGGCGACTGGTCGGAGCAAAAGAGAAGGAAGAGATATGCTGATCGGATTATTTGCGGCTGTTTCGGCAGCATTGGCCATTGCCGCGGGGGCGTTCGGGGCCCATGCAGCGCCGGGACAACAGGAAGCGGATTGGTTGCGAACCGGCGGATTGTACCAGTTGATCCATGCCGTGGCCGCACTGGCGATCATGGGCGTCGCCAGGGGCCCGGCGATCCTGCTTCTGGCCGGCTCCGCCGTTTTCGCCCTGACATTATACGCAATGGCCTTTGGCGCCCCGCGATGGCTGGGCGCGGTAACGCCGGTTGGTGGAACCTTGCTGATCGGCGGATGGCTCTGGGCGGCCTGGATCTATTATCGCGGGTAAGACGAGCAGGTCACGCCGGATTTCGGGATGTAGCGGGTCAAATGCCGATTTCAGCGAGTGGGGATGGTGGCTCCATTAGAGCCTGTTTGGCGACCTTGCGCGGTGATCAGCGATCTGTAATATGGTGCCCAGAAGAGGACTCGAACCTCCACATCCTTACGAATACTAACACCTGAAGCTAGCGCGTCTACCAATTCCGCCATCTGGGCCCATGCAGGCGGTGATCGTCTCGATACCACCTGACAGAGGCGGGCGATTAGCCTCTTGGTGGCTGAGCTGTCAATGATTCATATCGCGATTCATCGGACAAATGTCCGTGCCCCGTCGGCGCGGCGGCGCGGGGGAGCGAGAAGCGCTGCCAGATCGCGCGGAATATGCTAGTCTCGGGAAAGAATCGGCTGTTGCTTCGCCCGCCGCGCTGGGGCAGAGGCTAAGCGGAAACCAAGGCATGAGTGGAAGATGAACATGGATCTCGATGGACGTTTGATTTGCATATTTGGCGGCGGCGGTTTTCTGGGCCGCTATGTTGCCCAGGAGCTGCTGGCGCGCGGTGCGCGGTTGCGGATTGCCGAGCGCAATATCAAGAACGCCATGCATATCAAGCCGCTGGGCAATCTCGGCCAGACACAGTTTGCCAGCGCCGACATCACCAAGCCGGACAGCGTCGCCCGCGCGGTCCGGGGCTGCGATGCCGTGGTCAATCTGGTCGGCGTGCTCAACGGCGATTTCGAGCGTATCCATGTCGACGGCGCGCGCAATGTCGCCGAGGCCGCTGCGGCGGCCGGTTGCAAGACCATGGTCCAGCTGTCCGCAATTGGCGCCGATACCGCTTCGCCGTCGCGTTATGGCCGCAGCAAGGGTGAAGGCGAGCGGGCGGTGCTCGAGGCATTTCCCGACGCGATCATTCTGCGACCCTCGATCGTCTTTGGTCGCGAGGATGAATTCATCAACCGCTTTGCCGCGATGATCCAGATGCTGCCGGTCGTGCCGGTGATCGGCAGCGCGACGAAATTCCAGCCGATCTTTGTCGGCGATGTCGCCGATGTCGTGGCGCAGGCGCTGAGCGATCCCGCGCTATACGCCGGACAGACATTCGAACTGGGCGGTCCGGAAGTGATCAGCATGGGCGATCTCAACCGCCGCATTGCCGCGATGACCGGGCGCGAGCGGACTTTTGTCGATATTCCGGATTTCGCCGCCAAGATGATGGCGACTGTTCTGGGACCGCTGCCCGGTGCCCCGATCACGTCGGATCAGTACAAGATGCTGCAGAAAGACAATGTCGTGGCACCAACGGCCAAGGGGCTGGATGCCTTTGGTGTTGCGCCGACCCCGCTCGCTGCGGTCGCCAGTGGCTGGATGGAGAAATATACCGCGCACGGCCGCTTTGGCGCGCGTGCGAAGGCAAGCTGAGCCGCTAGAAAAGCGTGAGCAGCGCTATGCCCATGGCAACGCGGTAGACGACAAAGACCATCATCGAGGCCTTGCGCAGGAAGCGCATCAGGAAGGTCATGGTGGCGAGAGCCGCGACAAAGGTCAGCGCGCCGGTGATCAGCGCTTCCTTGAGCAATTCGGTGCTGGCACCCATCAGATCGGGAATGATCAGCACGCCGGCGCCGGCCACCGCCGGAATCGACAGCAGGAAGGAAAAGCGCGCCGCCTCGACGCGGCTGTAGCCGAGAAACCGCGCTGCGGTCATGGTCACGCCGGAACGGCTGGTGCCGGGGATGAGCGCCATCGCCTGCGCGAGCCCGACGATGATACCGTCCTTCAGCGTCAGCTGCTCGAAGGATTTGACCTGCCGTCCGAAGCGGTCGGCGATGCCCAGCAGGATGCCGTAGATGATCAGATTGGCACCGACCAAGGTGGTGCTGCGAAAACCGTCGAGATAGCCGCCGGTCTTGAGGAACAGACCGACGATGACCGCCGGGATCGTGCCGATGATGATCCACCAGAACAAGCGCCGCTCGGCCGGGGCCTGGCCGATACCGATGGTGGCGAGGCCGCCCTTGCCCAGCGACCAGACGTCCCTGAAAAAATAGGTGATGATCGCGAGCAGCGAACCGACATGCACGGCAATGTCGATCATCGGCCCCTGGTCGGCATAGCCGGTGAAGACCGGCAGGAGGATCAGATGCCCCGACGAGGATATCGGCAGAAATTCGGTAACGCCCTGCACGATCGCGAGGAGCAGCATTTGGATGAAGGTCATGGACATTCCGTATATTGATGCGGCGATAGGTTGGTCCGAGGCGCAATAGCGTTTCGAATGACGAATGTCGTGAGGAAAATATATGGCCGATACGATACTATCTGTGCTGGAAAAGACGAAAGCAGGTCGAGCGCCGTTCCATTTGAGAGATAATAGGACATATATACTGTCCTTGTTTGCAATTTGTCCGTGACTCTGGCCCCTTTCTGGGTTATTTCATCCTTGTGGTCCGCGCAAACGGGCCTGTGACCCTAATCAAAACAACCGGAAACGAGCGTCTCGCATGGCAAAAAGCCCGCAGAAACTGGAAATGCTGAAATTTGTCGAGGAAGGCCAGGCCTATCCCCAGAAGCGCGAGCCCGGCCTCCGCGCCGAGGATTTTCGCGAGATCGCCGACCGCTATGCGCCGGACAAGGCCGCGGAACAGGCCGCCCGCTGCTCGCAATGCGGCGTGCCATATTGTTCGGTCCACTGCCCGCTGCACAATCATATTCCCGACTGGCTCCGCCTGACCGCCGAGGGCCGGCTGCGCGAAGCCTATGAAATGTCCAAT
>TARA_R110001599_G_C12274602_1_pt1 | contig 13373 bp, 16 predicted proteins | sample TARA_R110001599 | Tara Oceans TARA_R110001599 (sample SAMEA4398360) | marine metagenome | biome: Polar Biome; feature: [MES] marine water layer (ENVO:01000295) within the mesopelagic zone...; material: water (ENVO:00002006), including particulate matter (ENVO:01000060) such as...... | reverse complement strand
GCCAATGCGCGTGCATAAAGGGGTCTATTGTAGGCAAAAGCGCGGCGGGGGGCTATGGGTGGCCTCAGGGGCTAAGCAATAGCTTGTACAGTGTAAACATTTAGCTATAGAAAAAGGGGATACTTTAAGGCTAAGGTGACTAAATAATTAATCATGTTGAGCCATGCAAATGCCACCTAAATCGTCGCACTTTTACGCTCACTCACTCCCAGAAACAGACAAGCAAGCCTGGCAAACCCTAGATGATCACTTACAGTGTGTCGCCGAAATGGCAGCAACACGCGCTGAACGCTTTGGTATGGCAGATGCAGGATATGCAGCGGGTCTTTTGCATGATTTAGGCAAATACAGCGCGCCTTTTCAGCGGCGACTGGAAGGTTCTTCAGAACGTGTTGATCATTCCACTGCAGGCGCTATTGTCGCTAAACAACGCTTCAAAGGAGGAATCGGCGACTTGCTGGCCTACTGTGTTGCGGGCCATCATGCAGGGCTTGCCAATGGCCGTGATTCAGGCGAACGCTCCCCGCTTAGTGAACGCCTTAAAGCGGATATTCCTGCAATAGATAACGCTTGGCAAGATGCGCTTACGCTTCCACAGGAGCTACGTCCTCCTGGCACGTTTACCCAACGTTCAGAACGGGGTTTCTTTCAACTCGCGTTTCTCACCAGAATGCTTTTTTCATGTTTAGTTGATGCAGACTATATCGATACCGAAACCTTCTACGCCCAACATGAAAACGGCTTAGCACGGCAACGCGGTGGCGGCGCTTCGCTAACGCTGCTTCGAGATGTGCTCAATCAACACTTGGAAACCTTCGACACCGAAAAAGGCATTAACCAATTACGTGGGCATATCCTGCGTGAGGTACGTAACAAAGCGGGAATGAGACCCGGCTGTTTCAGCCTCACGGTACCCACTGGCGGTGGCAAAACCCTCGCTTCCCTCGCCTTCGCCCTGGATCACGCCATCACCCACGGCATGGATCGCGTTATTTATGTTATCCCCTTCACCAGTATCGTAGAACAGAACGCTGCCGTGTTTCGGAAGGCGCTGAGCAAATATGGCGCTGAAGCAGTGCTCGAACACCACAGCACCTTTGATGCTGAAAAAGCGTCAAAAGGCGATAAAGATAGTCTTGATAAACTCAGACGCGACAGTGAGAACTGGGACGCACCGATTGTCGTGACAACATCTGTGCAGTTCCTGGAAAGCCTATTTGCCGCTAAAACATCACGCTGCCGCAAATTACATAATATTGCCCATAGCGTCGTGATTCTGGATGAAGCACAGACAATGCCCCTGCCCTTGCTGCGCCCAAGCGTTGCCGCACTGGATGAACTCGCGCTGAATTATCACGCCAGCATTGTGCTCTGTACCGCGACCCAACCCGCCCTGCTTGAAACTAATGACGCAGCCCGCAGTTTCACAGGTGGCTTCAAAGACGTTGAGGAGCTGGCCCCCGATCCAAAAAACCTGTATCGAAAGTTAAAGCGGGTGACGGTAAAGCATATTGGCTGCTTAGATGACGACCAGCTGCGCCACGAGCTCCTAGACGTCGATCAGGTACTGTGCATCGTCAATAACCGCCGCCACGCCAAAGCCTTGTATGAATCTATCGCCGATCAGCCAGGGGCTTTTCACCTGACCACCGCCATGTGCGCTGTTCATCGGCGGCAGGTATTACATCATATTCGTGAAACACTAAAAGAAGGCAAACCATGCCGGGTGGTGTCTACGTCATTAATAGAAGCGGGCGTGGATGTAGACTTTCCGAGGGTGCTGCGCGCCGAGTCGGGGCTAGATTCCATCGCCCAGGCCGCAGGGCGCTGTAATCGGGAAGGTAAACGAACCGCTGAAGAAAGCGAAGTGCGTATTTTTGCAACTGCCAATGAGGAGTGGGCGCCGCCGCCCGAGCTAAAACAGTTCGCCCAAGCCACTCGCGAAGTACTACGCCAACACGGTCACGACCCGCTTTCGCTGGAAGCGATAGAGGCGTATTTCACGCTACTTTACTGGCAGCAAGGGCCTGACCAACTCGACAAGCACCAACTGCTCTCGCTGATTGAAAAAGGGCGGCTTGACGGTCTGCCCTTTGAAACCCTCGAGCAGGAATTTCGCCTCATCGACAACAATCAACGAAGTGTCATTATTCCCAGAGACACTGACGCACGCAAAGCGATTAAAGATCTCGCCTTTGCCACAAGCCCTGGCGGCATCGCCCGAAAAGTGCAGCTCTATACAGTGCAAGTGCCCCATAACGGCTTTAGAGCCCTAGAAAAAGTCGGTGCCATTGCGCCTATCGAACCGGATAAATTTAATGACCAATTCATGCTGCTGGTCAATGAAGACCTCTACGATGATGCGCTAGGGTTGAACTGGAGCGACCCAACCTTTATGCGAGCCGAAAGCTTACAGTGGTAAACATACAAAATTACATAGGGAGCTATTATGTCATACGGGGTTCGACTGCATATCTGGGGTGACAGGGCCTGCTTTACGCGGCCAGAGATGAAAGTAGAGCGTGTGTCCTATGATGTGATTACACCCTCGGCGGCACGTGGCATTCTGGAAGCCATCCACTGGAAACCCGCCATTCGCTGGTGCGTAGACCGTATCCACGTGCTCAAGCCCATTCAATTTGAGTCGCTGCGGCGAAATGAAGTCGGCGGCAAGCTCTCAGCTGCATCAGTAACAAAAGCTATGAAAGCGGGCCGCGTTGATGATGTGGCCTATTTTGTTGACCAGAACCGCCAACAGCGCGCCGCCACCATTTTACGCAATGTAGCTTACGTTATTGAGGCGCACTTTGAATTTACCCCACGTGCGGATGATAGCGACACGCCCGGCAAACACCTGGATATTTTCAATCGCCGCGCTCGCCAAGGCCAATGCTTCCACACTCCCTGCATGGGCACCCGCGAATTCCCGGCGAATTTTGCGCTCATTGAAATTGAGCAGCCTCTCCCCTCTTTTGACCCAGCATTAACCGGTGAAAAAGACCTTGGCTACATGCTGCACGATATTGACTTTGCAAACGGCAAAACATCGCGATTTTTTCGTGCCAAGATACAAGATGGCGTGATTGAAGTGCCTCCCTTCCAGGAGACACTCGCATGATACTGACCGCCCTCAATGACTACTACCAGCGGCTCTCCAAAGAAAGCAAAGTACCGCAGTCCGGCTTTAGTACAGAAAAAATCAGCTTTGCCTTGGCATTCGATCAAAATGGTGTGCCACAGCAGATTGATGATCTACGTGACACCTCAGGCAAAAAACCCCGTGCCCGCCCTTATCAGGTGCCTGTTGATAAACGTCGTACATCGGGTATTCACGCCTACCCACTTTGGGATAAAACTGCGTATGCATTAGGAGTAACAGCCGGAGAAGGCAAACGCTTAAACGATGAACATGCCGCCTTCAAAACCCGCCAGTTTGACCTTTTCCGTAACAGTGATGACAAATCACTCCTGGCTTTTTTGAAGTTCTTAGATCAATGGCACCCTGAAAAGCTATCCTCGCTGCCCGGTTACAGCGAGGAGGTACTAGATAGCAATATTATTTTTCGGCTAGATGGACAACGACAATACTTACATGAAAACGATGACGCTCGCCAAATTTGGAGCACTGCCCTCGAAGAAAATACCGGCATTTATGGGCAGTGCTTAATCACCGGTGAAAACGCCGTACTAGGTACGGATCACCCTGCCATTAAAGGCGTTAGAGACGCACAATCGTCGGGTGCCTCGCTAGTCTCATTTAACAGCGAGGCCTACGAGTCTTACGGCTTTCGTAAAAATCAAAACGCGGCTATTTCCACATCAGCGATTTTTGGCTACACAACGGCGCTTAACTATTTACTGCGTGGCGATGCAGACAACCAACAACGTCTGCAAATAGGCGATACCACACTTGTATTTTGGGCAAATGCTCAAACATCACAGGCCGCACAGGCAGCGGAAAGTTTTTTTGCGGTACTCAACCAACCACCCAACGATGAACAGGAAGCCAGCAAACTAGGCTCCCTACTTGCCCAGGTAGCTGATGGCCGCCCACTAAAGGAAGTCGCTCCAGAACTAGAACCCGAAACGCAATTTTACGTACTAGGCCTCGCTCCCAATGCCGCTCGTCTATCCGTTCGTTTTTGGTTGGTTGATAGCCTGGAACATTTAACTAAGCATTACGCACAGCATTACCGAGATCTAGATATCCAGCCTGCACCATGGAAAGGCATTGCCCCCAGCGTTTGGTGGTTAACCCTGCAAACAGCGCCTATTCATGGCGCACGGCCAAAATCAGAAGATGTTCTGCCCCAGCTTGCTGGCGAAATGATGCGCGCCATTATCACAGGGCAGCGTTATCCCCGACCGCTACTTACCAGTGTTGTTATGCGTTTTCGCAGTGATGGCAATATCAACGGCTTACGCGTCGCACTTTGCAAAGCGGTGTTAGCCCGAGAGGCTCGCTTAACCACGCACTTAAACTCGAACAATCAGGAGGTTTCCGTGAGCCTTGATAAAAGCTCCACCCATCCAGGTTACTTATTGGGCCGCTTATTTGCCGAATTAGAAAACGCCCAACGTGGCGCACTTGGTAGAGAGTTAAATGCCACCATTAAGGATCGCTACTACGGTGCCGCCTCGGCGACGCCCGCCAGCGTTTTCCCTATGCTGCTGCGCAATGTGCAGAACCATCTTTCATCCATGCGTAAAAAAGACAAAAGCGGTATTGCATACACTATTGAAAGTGAAATCAGTCAAATTATTGACGGACTAGGCGATACCTTCCCGCGCAGCCTAGGTATCGAAGAACAAGGGCGTTTTGCCATTGGTTACTACCATCAATCACAAACGCGATTCGCTAAGAAAGACAACGCGAATAGCGATGAACAATCTGAACAGGGAGACTCAGAATGAGCACCATTGCTAACCGCTACGAATTTGTCCTTTTATTTGATGTAACCAACGGCAACCCCAACGGCGACCCTGATGCAGGCAACCTGCCACGGCTCGACCCAGAGACCAACCAGGGGCTTATTACAGATGTTTGCCTAAAACGTAAAATTCGTAACTACGTCGCTCTCGAAAAAGAACACGACGCTGGCTATGCCATTTATATGCAAGAAAAGTCAGTGCTCAACAACCAGCATAAAAAAGCTTATGAAGCTCTGGATATTAAACCTGAATCTAAAAAGCTTCCCAAGGAAGCGGAAAAAGCGCGCCAAGTAACCAAATGGATGTGCAATAACTTTTTCGACGTGCGCACCTTCGGCGCAGTCATGACAACCGAGGTAAACTCCGGCCAAGTACGCGGCCCTGTCCAGGTGGCCTTTGCCAGCTCTATCGATCCCGTCATACCCATGGAAGTCTCCATTACCCGTATGGCGGTTACCAACGAAAAGGATCTTGAAAAAGAGCGCACCATGGGGCGCAAGCACATAATTCCTTATGGCTTATACCGCGTACATGGCTACGTCTCTGCAAAACTAGCTGAACGTACCGGTTTTTCAGAGGACGATTTAGCTCTTTTATGGCGCTCTCTAATCAATATGTTTGAACACGACCGCTCTGCCGCGCGTGGTGAGATGTCCACCCGAAAACTTGTTGTTTTCAAGCATGATCACCCAATGGGTAACGCGCCCGCCCATGTGCTCTTCGATAGTGTTCAAGTGAAGCGTGTTGAGGGGAAAGAAGATACACCGGCACGCCACTACAGCGACTATCAAGTCAACATCGCCAGCGAGTCACTGCCGCCTAGTGTGACGGTAGAAGAACACCTATAGGTGAAACGCCATGGAAGAAGAGGCACGCCCCATTCCGCTTTCGGCCCTGCAACATACGCTGTTCTGCCCGCGCCAATGCGCGCTGATCCATGTAGAGCAGCAATGGGCAGAAAACCGTTACACTGCTGAGGGCCGTTTATTACACGAACGCGCTGACCAGTTGGGGCATCAGCGTCGCCGGGGCGTACACACTTCCATGGCCTTGCCTTTGGCAAGTGAACAGCTGGGATTGAGTGGTATTGCCGATGTTGTAGAGTTTGATGAACGTCAATCACCTTTGACTGTACGCCCTATTGAGTACAAACGCGGGCGACCTAAAGCGCACCGTGCGGATGAGGTGCAGCTTTGCGCTCAGGCGCTCTGCCTGGAAGAGATGCTAGATATCCACATCGACTCTGGTGCCCTATTTTATGGCAAAACACGACGGCGCAAAGAAGTCGTCTTTGATGACACTCTACGCACGTTAACTCATCGCATTATTGAGCAAACCCGCGCTATTTTTGATGAGCAGCAGACGCCGCCGGCTATTTACGATGCCAAGAAGTGTGATCACTGCTCCCTTGTCGATATTTGCCAACCTCAAGTGTTTGGCAAACAGCGCTCCGCAAGCCACTGGCTTAACCGTCAACTTGATGCCCTGGATGAGTGACGCCAATGCGACGACAATTAAACTCACTGTACATCACCACCGAAGGTGCTTGGCTTAAAAAGGAAGGCGCCAACATTGTCATGCAGGTAGAAGGGAAAGAGCGCGCCAGGCTTCCCATTCATATGCTGGAGTCCCTTGTATGCTTTGGGCGTGTACTGGTATCCCCGCCGTTAATGGGATTCTGCGCTGAACAAGGCGTTACCATCACCCACCTGTCACCGAACGGGAAATTCTTGGCGCGTATTGAAGGCCCCGTCTCTGGCAATGTATTACTCAGGCGCACTCAATATCGAGTCAGTGATAACGAAGACTCCTGTTCGAGCCTAGTCAGTAGCCTTTTGATTGGTAAAGTCCATAACCAGCGCGCTGTTCTCGCTCGGGGCATTCGCGATTATGGCAGCAAGATGCCTCCTCATGATCGCCAGCGCCTGGAAGCGGCTCGTAACCGGCTAAGCCGCATCGCACGTAATTTATTACTGCAACCTGCCACAACCAATGAGCTACGGGGCCTAGAAGGCGAAGCCGCCCAAGTATATTTCAGTGTCTTCAATTTATTAGTGCGCCAAGAAGGTGGTGCTTTTGAGTTTAAAGGCCGTAATCGCCGCCCGCCGAGAGACCGCATTAATGCGTTATTATCGTTTTTGTATACGCTACTCACCCACGACTGCCGTTCAGCACTAGAAAGCGTCGGCTTAGACCCCGCCGTAGGCTTTTTACATCGGGATCGCCCAGGTCGTCCAAGCCTTGCATTAGACCTTGCTGAAGAGTTCCGCCCTTTGTTAGGTGACCGCCTAGCCCTTTCGCTTATCAATCGACGCCAGCTACGCGAAAAGGACTTTAACATTACTGAAAGCAATGGCGTCGTTATGACCGATGATGCCCGCAAGCTGGTTCTAACTGCTTACCAAGAGCGAAAGCGTGAAGAGTTATTGCATACGTTTATTGACGAAAAAGCACCTATAGGCATGCTGCCCATACTGCAAGCTCAGCTGATGGCGCGTCACCTACGGGGCGACTTAGATGCTTACCCACCTTTCCTTTGGAAATAGCACACTGAGGGCAATATCATGATGGTACTGGTCAGTTACGATGTCAGCACCTCTTCAGAGGGCGGTGAAGGCAGGCTGCGGCGAGTAGCAAAAGCGTGTCGAGATGTAGGGCAGCGAGTACAATTTTCCGTGTTTGAAATTGAAGTCGATCCCGATCAATGGGTACGCTTCCGTCAACGCTTGATCGACTTGATTGATGACGAGGTGGACAGCTTACGCTTTTACTTCTTAGGCCGAAATTGGAAAAACCGCATCGAACATATTGGCGCCAAGCCCGCCTTAGATATGAATGGCCCTTTAGTTTTTTAATGTTTCTCTTGTTTGCGAACCGCAAGTGTTTTGCCAAACCCCGTCAGGTTCGCAGCTCTTTAATAAATTGATTTTAATAATAAATTCTTTCGCCAACTCCTTTGCACCAAGCAAGATCGTCTGATACTCAGCGTTTCGCAAAAGCATGTCTTTTTGCTTTTATTTTTCATGATGTTATAAACAGAACGGTCGCGCCCCGCCCGGGGCGTGCGGATAGAAACCGCGATGGCCTCAGCTACTAGATTGCGTACGGTTGTCGCGCCCCGCCCGGGGCGTGCGGATAGAAACATCCATTTGACCTTGTAGGTCTTTACTTTGCGTGAGGTCGCGCCCCGCCCGGGGCGTGCGGATAGAAACCCCACCGTTTTTGCAACATCTTGCCAATTCATCCGGGTCGCGCCCCGCCCGGGGCGTGCGGATAGAAACACGTAGGTCGTAGAACTCGCCCTGTGTGTCGATGGCGTCGCGCCCCGCCCGGGGCGTGCGGATAGAAACTTTGTGCTCTCAAGAACGATCATTACCTTAGACCCCGTCGCGCCCCGCCCGGGGCGTGCGGATAGAAACTTTATCTGGAAAATAGGGTCGGGTCAGAGCAACAGTCGCGCCCCGCCCGGGGCGTGCGGATAGAAACATGTTAGGCGTCGTGCATGCATCGTGCAGCGACATGTCGCGCCCCGCCCGGGGCGTGCGGATAGAAACTAGCGCTAGGTCGCGGGCGTCGCGGTTGTCGGCACGTCGCGCCCCGCCCGGGGCGTGCGGATAGAAACGATTAAATAGAGATGCATGCTGAATTCGTCAGTCGTCGCGCCCCGCCCGGGGCGTGCGGATAGAAACAATTTTCTCAATGACATAATGTCGGGTTTGCATTTGTCGCGCCCCGCCCGGGGCGTGCGGATAGAAACCCATACCTCGCGCTGCGACTCTAACGCCGGTATGTCGCGCCCCGCCCGGGGCGTGCGGATAGAAACAGCGCCATTACCGGGCATCATTTAAGCGAAGAGCGTCGCGCCCCGCCCGGGGCGTGCGGATAGAAACGGAAACGTCACGTTGAAAAAGCGCGGATTTAGCAGTCGCGCCCCGCCCGGGGCGTGCGGATAGAAACACAACTGGAAGGTTTGCTAAACAATATTGAACGGTCGCGCCCCGCCCGGGGCGTGCGGATAGAAACCCATACATCCAATTTGAGAATAGTGAGTTTGCACGCGTCGCGCCCCGCCCGGGGCGTGCGGATAGAAACACCGGTCGGTAAATCAGGTCTAAAGCACGTGTCGTGTCGCGCCCCGCCCGGGGCGTGCGGATAGAAACAGTGAGTATAATACTTGACGCAACCTGGAAACTTGGTCGCGCCCCGCCCGGGGCGTGCGGATAGAAACAGCGCGTGGCTAGTGAACGATACACAAACATCATTGTCGCGCCCCGCCCGGGGCGTGCGGATAGAAACAGTAACACGGCTAGTATGCCTCAGCAGCCTGGACAAGTCGCGCCCCGCCCGGGGCGTGCGGATAGAAACTAAACGGTCAAGCATTGCCAATTGAATGCGCTGTTCGTCGCGCCCCGCCCGGGGCGTGCGGATAGAAACCTCAATTGCGCGGTCATGACGAGAGCCGTAGTCGCGTCGCGCCCCGCCCGGGGCGTGCGGATAGAAACAGCCTGACTAAATACGTTAGCAGGCGTAATCAGGTGTCGCGCCCCGCCCGGGGCGTGCGGATAGAAACTCATAGGAACTCACTACAAGCTCGGGGATATAGTGGTCGCGCCCCGCCCGGGGCGTGCGGATAGAAACCATGTGCTGTGCAGCGGAGTTAAGGATGCTGTTGGGTCGCGCCCCGCCCGGGGCGTGCGGATAGAAACTGAAACTTTAATCGATGGTCGTATGCTGTCACCCGTCGCGCCCCGCCCGGGGCGTGCGGATAGAAACCCGTATATTCAATTTGAGAATAGCGAGTTTGCACGTCGCGCCCCGCCCGGGGCGTGCGGATAGAAACAAGATGGTCAATATTACTATGCAGTTAGCGATAACGTCGCGCCCCGCCCGGGGCGTGCGGATAGAAACGCGTGCCGCCCTGTAATAGTCCTCGTCTAGCTCTAGTCGCGCCCCGCCCGGGGCGTGCGGATAGAAACTTTTTTACGCTCGTCGTTGATGGCCCTAGCATCGGTCGCGCCCCGCCCGGGGCGTGCGGATAGAAACCAACCCGGGTCGCAATACCCGGCATTCAGGTGGGTCGCGCCCCGCCCGGGGCGTGCGGATAGAAACGCCCACACCTGCGCGCTGCAATCTCTCGGTGCCGCGTCGCGCCCCGCCCGGGGCGTGCGGATAGAAACTGATTTTATCGCTTATGTTGGCGACCGCGTTTATGTCGCGCCCCGCCCGGGGCGTGCGGATAGAAACATATCCTACGCGGGGGATAAGGTAGGGAGTACCGGTCGCGCCCCGCCCGGGGCGTGCGGATAGAAACTTATCATCATCTACGGCAACACCCGCGACGAGATGTCGCGCCCCGCCCGGGGCGTGCGGATAGAAACCTTGAACGCCCGCAGCTTGTCGAGGCGTCGCTATCCCGTCGCGCCCCGCCCGGGGCGTGCGGATAGAAACGCTAAGTTTAAACCCGGCCCCGCCATGCTGCTAAGGTCGCGCCCCGCCCGGGGCGTGCGGATAGAAACAGCAGGCGCAGACCAGCCTAGGTCGAGGTTGCGGCGTCGCGCCCCGCCCGGGGCGTGCGGATAGAAACTCCTAGTATCTATCTATCTCTATCGTAACAGTTGGTCGCGCCCCGCCCGGGGCGTGCGGATAGAAACATCGTACTCCATGGGGTCTCCGCACGGCTTTCCGCGTCGCGCCCCGCCCGGGGCGTGCGGATAGAAACCGGTATTGGCCTCATGGTCAACTCCGCTGGCGAACAAGTCGCGCCCCGCCCGGGGCGTGCGGATAGAAACAATCATGATGGCCCTGAATGCCTTGTCAGCGAACGTCGCGCCCCGCCCGGGGCGTGCGGATAGAAACAGATAATGGGTTGCGTCAACTTAGTAACACCATGTGTCGCGCCCCGCCCGGGGCGTGCGGATAGAAACGCGTGAAATTTAAATAAGGAGAGCTAGCAAATGGCGTCGCGCCCCGCCCGGGGCGTGCGGATAGAAACCGGCGCAACCGCAGAGGAAGCAAGCGCGGCCATTAGTCGCGCCCCGCCCGGGGCGTGCGGATAGAAACAATTCTTGGGTACAACCTCTACAGCAATGAAGCGCGTCGCGCCCCGCCCGGGGCGTGCGGATAGAAACTGGTTATTCCCAGTGCCGTTGCTAAATTTAACAGGTCGCGCCCCGCCCGGGGCGTGCGGATAGAAACTATGTTCGTGTAGCAGCTAGCCAAACCATTACCGAGTCGCGCCCCGCCCGGGGCGTGCGGATAGAAACGCCGTGGGAGTGTATCACCCTGCGCAAAATGTCAGGTCGCGCCCCGCCCGGGGCGTGCGGATAGAAACAGCAGCTAATGGAGCTAACTAGCGGACTTAGATCGGTCGCGCCCCGCCCGGGGCGTGCGGATAGAAACTACGCCGATATCGTTAGGATAGACCAACCACCCTGTCGCGCCCCGCCCGGGGCGTGCGGATAGAAACTCCGTCGTTTCGAGGTGGTGCCACTTCATCAATCGTCGCGCCCCGCCCGGGGCGTGCGGATAGAAACAAACGCTTCCTGCCGCGTCTTGAATGCCACGCGGTCGCGCCCCGCCCGGGGCGTGCGGATAGAAACGCTTCGGCGTGGCGACTTCTAGGGTTTTGCCTTGTCGCGCCCCGCCCGGGGCGTGCGGATAGAAACAGGCACAAGTGATATGATATCCGCACACGCACCGGGTCGCGCCCCGCCCGGGGCGTGCGGATAGAAACCGTTAATCAAGCGCACGACCAACCAAACGAAAAGGTCGCGCCCCGCCCGGGGCGTGCGGATAGAAACCCATATCCAGGCGTATGTTTGCGGGTCTAGGCGGTCGCGCCCCGCCCGGGGCGTGCGGATAGAAACTATATCAACAACCAGGACATCCACATCCTCTTTTGGTCGCGCCCCGCCCGGGGCGTGCGGATAGAAACAGCGCCATGTGCGTGGCATGAATACAGAGTTTCGCGTCGCGCCCCGCCCGGGGCGTGCGGATAGAAACCAGGTATGGCCCACGAAGGCATCGACTCAATACCCGTCGCGCCCCGCCCGGGGCGTGCGGATAGAAACATCCACAATGCAATGAGCGATACGGGCCGCGATGTCGCGCCCCGCCCGGGGCGTGCGGATAGAAACAGGTATGCCGTTAAGCACTTGATGAACGGCGTAGGGGTCGCGCCCCGCCCGGGGCGTGCGGATAGAAACACATAGATCCCGGTCGTCATATTGTGGGGGTAAGGTCGCGCCCCGCCCGGGGCGTGCGGATAGAAACATACTCAAGGCGAGCATGGCGTCCAATCCATAGGGTCGCGCCCCGCCCGGGGCGTGCGGATAGAAACAGCACTGGCAATCTGCTGAATATCGGCACCACGGCGTCGCGCCCCGCCCAGGGCGTGCGGATAGAAACATGCAAACCGGGTGGAACGTCTACACGCTGCAACAAGTCGCGCCCCGCCCAGGGCGCGCGGAGAGAAACTCTAAATGGTGACTCATCGACGCGCCGGGGGCAAATGTCGCGCCCCCACGAGGCGTACGGATAGAAACCGCAAAGAGTAGCGACCTGAATAAAAACACCTGCGTAACTCACGTGGTAAGCCTATGGCGCATCCGCGAATACAGCGCGCAGCGCTGCTTAGATGATCGGCAACAGCGGCTAAAATTATGCATTATTTGTAGTGGCTCCAAAGCCGAAGCACTTTAATTACCCCTTCGTCTTCAAGTACCTGGCAAACCAAACGATGCTGAATATTGATGCGCCGTGAATAAGCCCCCGCAAGATCACCGATGAGCTTCTCAAACGGAGGTGGTTTCCGATACGGGTCTTCTGCGATCAGTGCTAGCAGCTCCTGTGCCTTTGGCTTCAATCCGCTGGAGGCTAACTTCTTCGCGTCTTTCTGAGCGTGTTTGGTGTAAACCAACTTCCATGTCACCAGTCCAACTCCTCGTCGCACTCATCCACTGGGGTCTCCATTCCCTCACGAACAGACTCTCGCATCCCTGGCACAGAAAGCAGGAAAAGCGTCTCCTGAATGGCAGACCAGTCCTCCTCCGCCACCAGAACGGCTTTATTCCGCTTGCCCATAATGACAATGGGCTGATGAGATTCGGCAGTCTCATCAATCAACCGATAAAGATTGCTGCGCGCCTCTGTTGCAGATATTCCGGTCATAACGCACCTCTAATTTATCCCGTATCACCTTGATTGTACGCCATCCAGTACGTACGTCAAAACGAACGTACTATTTAACCCTATTTAGGCTCGAATTAAATCACCACAATTCAGAGCTTTGTTCTGATCGTTGTATTTTCAAAATAGCTGTAGCGTGAGCCCTCAACCTCAAGTAGCGCGTGGTATGCCTGCGGCTGAGCAGCATTTAACTCTCGGACTTAACGCATGTGCTATGACCACTCGGCATATCCATCCCAGCCCGTTAGCCAAAA
>TARA_R110001599_G_scaffold36738_2_pt1 | contig 13375 bp, 10 predicted proteins | sample TARA_R110001599 | Tara Oceans TARA_R110001599 (sample SAMEA4398360) | marine metagenome | biome: Polar Biome; feature: [MES] marine water layer (ENVO:01000295) within the mesopelagic zone...; material: water (ENVO:00002006), including particulate matter (ENVO:01000060) such as...... | reverse complement strand
CCCCGACCGAAGCCGCCGCCGTTGCCGCCTTCTATGCCATGTTTGTTGCCGTGTTGTTTTACCGCGATATGGGCCCGATCAAGGATCAGTCCTGGATTCCGGCAACCGGCAATCCCGGCATTGGTGGTCTGATCGCCTATAACGTTCCGAAAATGGTCAAGGCGCTGGCGCTGGTACCCTTTGACAAAGACGTGCGTCACGTCCTGCTTGAGGCAGGCAAAGTCACGATCATGCTGATGTTCATCATTGCCAATGCAATGCTGTTCGCCCATGTCCTGACCACCGAACGCATTCCTCATACCATTGCGGAAACCATCACCGGATGGGGCCTGCCGGCATGGGGCTTCCTGATTGTGGTGAACATTGTTCTGCTGATTGCCGGTAACTTTATGGAACCGTCCGCAATCCTTTTGATCATGGCCCCGATCCTGTTCCCGATTGCCATGAAGCTTGGCATCGATCCGATCCATCTTGGCATCATCATGGTCGTCAACATGGAAATCGGCATGATCACGCCACCGGTTGGATTGAACCTGTTTGTCACATCGGGGATAACAGGGATGCCGTTGCTCAAGGTCGTCAAAGCCGCCTTCCCATGGCTTCTGATCTTGCTGGTCTTCCTGGTGATTATTACCTATATCCCGGCGATTTCCACCTGGCTGCCCAACAGCCTGATGGGCCCGGAAAGGATCCTGAACCGCTAGGCTCAGATTTCCAAAACCTGATCAATTCCAGACCGACAAAAACGGCACCCCATCGCGGGTGCCGTTTTCTTTTGGTTCTTCAAATGGTTACACGCATGGCTGATATTCGACCCCATATATCCGTCACGCTGGAAAAAACAGAATTTCCGTGAATAATAGAACAACTTGAATCGTTTCAGACAGCAATCCGCCCGGCCCGCTACAAGCCCGCGCCCCAGCAATGGCGTGGCGATCCAATTGCCGCCACTACCATGCAATGATCCGAACAGAACACTCCGCCCTATCCGACCTTATAGACAAAGGCAGTGATGCCCCCCATTCTGTCATTGCGTAATTGGTGCCTTAAAAAGGCAGCGGGGAAAAGACAACGGAAAACCGGACAGATCGCACCCCACCTGCCACCCAAAGAAACGGAACGAAAGTTTATGGCAAATATCGATGCCAGCGCCCCGATCAATACACAGCGTCTTGCAATCCTGCTTGCCGCATTGATCGCAACCGCGCCCTTTGCAATTGACACCTATCTGCCTGCCATCCCGGCCATGGCAGCCGATTTTGGTGCCCCCACCCACAATGTCGAAGTTTCCATCAGCACCTTCCTGATCGGCTTTGCATTGGGCCAATTGATTGGCGGGCCACTTTCGGATCGTGTCGGGCGGCGCCCCATCGCCCTGATCGGATTGGTGATCTATATTATCTGCAGTGCGATCATCATCGGCGTCGACAGTGCGATATCGCTTAACGTCATGCGCTTTATTCAGGCCATTGGCGGCGGGTTTGCCCTGGTGATTGTCGGGGCATCGGTCCGCGATCTGTTTGATGGCAAAGAGGCCGCGCGCATGTTTGCCCTGATTGCGGTGATCATGATGATTGCGCCACTGGTCGCGCCAACCGTCGGATCGGCGTTATTGGTCTATTTCCAGTGGCAGGCGATTTTCGTCCTGCTGGTGATCTATGGCAGCATCATGTTGGTGGTGGTTTGGTTCAAACTGCCTGAAACAACCAAACTGCGCCCGCGTTATGCCGGCCCGGCACGCCGTATCTGGTGGACCTATCTGGAAGTTTTCAAAACCCGCAAGGCGGTTGGCTTCATGCTGGCCCACACCGGGGCCAGCGCGGTAATGTTCAGTTTCCTGACCGACAGCCCGTTCATGTATATCGACTTTTTCGGCGTTTCGCCCAGCCAGTTCCCTTATCTGTTTGGCGCCAATGTTGTGGTCATTGTCATTTGTAACCGGCTGAACAATCCAATGCTTAAACGCATGGAATGCCATCAAATTCTGGCGATTGGTACGGGCATTCAACTGGCAGCGGTGATCGGGCTGTTTATCGCGGTCAACCTGTTTGAACCATCACTTTATGCCGTGGTGCCGCTGGTGATGGTCGCCGTTGGCATGATCGGCCTGACCGCGCCCAACGCCACCGCATCCTTTATGCAATTTTTCCCGCATATCGGGGGGACCGCAACGGCATTGATGGGTACCATCCAATTCGCAACCGGTGCGATGGCGGGTATGATCATTGGTCAGGTCCATGATGGCAGCCTTCTGCCCGTCACGGCATCAATGCTGGCATTTGGTGTTTTCGCCAATATTATGGTTCACTTCGTAGCCGAGGCAAAGCAGATCGAACAGCCCGCCCCCGCGCACTATGACGATGACAGCAACGACAACCGCAACAACAACAGTGACACCGTCACGACCCGTGCCGATTAATCCCCGCCAAACAGGAGCCCCACCAAAATGGCAAAGATGAATTTCAACGATTACGGCCGCGCGATGGCCCGCTACAATACTTGGCAGAACGGTGTTTTGTTCGGCCTTTGCGAACAGATTGGCGATACGGAACGTCGCCATGACCGTGGCATGTTTTTCGGGTCAATCCACGGAACGCTGAACCATCTGCTTTATATCGATCTGCGCATCTTGGGCATCCTTCAAACCGGGCAGGCGGAACCCTATGATGCATGCACCATCGTTGCCGATGATTTCGAAACCCTGGTGAAAATGCGCGCTGAAACCGACACCGCAATTGCCACCTTTGTCGATGACAATGATCATAGCTGGCAGGATGAAATCCGCGAATTGACAGGGCTTGATGGCATCACACGTAAATTGCCCCGCCAGCTGTTTTTAATGCAGCTGTTCAATCATCAAACCCATCACAGATCACAAATCACCAGCGAACTGCACAAAATGGGCCTTGATTACGGCATTACGGATGTCCCGCTGACGCCAGATTTGCCAATCTGATCCAAAAGGGTTACGAGGGATTGCCCCTATTTCCCCTGAAACACCGCTTTGCGCTTTTCCAAAAAGGCGGTGTAACCTTCCTTGAAATCGGCACTATCGAATGCGCGATATCCTTCGTCGAATTCCTTGGCTCCGATTGAACCACCTTCTTTCAGGCGATTAATCAATTTCTTATGCAGGCGTTGGGTGATCGGTGCCCCGCCTGCAATGCGGTTTGCGGTCGTTTTAATTTCGGCCTCGAACGCATCAAGCGGAACATGGCGGGCGATAAAGCCGATTTCTCGCGCCCGCTCGGGACCAAAAACCTGTCCTTCCAGCAGAATTTCAAACAAGGCCGCCTCACCTAAAAGATCCAGCATGATTTGCAATTCCGGGTATCCCAACGTCGCGCCAAGCTTCATCGGCGGTACAGCAAATTTCGCATTATCGGCCGCAATCCGTAAATCACAGGCCGCTGCCAACACAAATGACGCCCCGATACACGGCCCATCAATTGCGGCAATCACCGGATGCTGGCAAACCTCGATCGCCTGCAATGCCTCGGCGTGCAACATGCCGTAATCGCGGGCCTTGGCAAAACCGTCGCGTTCGCGCACGAATTCATGAATATCGGCACCAGCCCCAAAACCAACCCCGCCGCCACCGCGAATAACCACGCACCGAAGCGCATTATCCCGGCCAAGATCATCGGCAATCCGCGCCAATTCGCCCCACATCGGTTTGGTCAGGGCGTTTTTGCGGTCCGGCTGGGAAATGGTGATGGTCGCAATGCCGCCATCGATATCAACGACAAGTCCGGTTTCCAGCGACATGGCGATACCTTTCAGCTTAATTCGGTAAAGCTATACCTATTAAACCCAAAACCGGATTTTGCCAAGCTCGGACAAAGGCTTGCCGGTAAATGAAATCCGGAACGCCGGTAATTTTTCAATGAAAACAACCCGCAAACTATGATCGCGTAGCAGCCAGCGAAAGTTCGGCTCGAAGTCGCCCCACCGCCTTTTCAATATCAGGTTCATAATGCACCAGGGGCGGTTTGATGCCATGGGCGAACAATTCACGCCGGACATCATGCGATGTTCCGGTCAAGATTACCCGCACCCCGCGCCCATCGGCCTTTGACGCCAGACTGGCAAGGGTATTTGCCGCCGTTGAATCCAGAAAGGGTACGGCAGCAAAATCAACAATCAGGGCACGATGGGTATCCGCGATCCGATCCAGAACCGATCCGATGGATGCCGCCGCCCCGAAAAAGAACACACCCGAAATCCTGTAAACCATAATATCGGGGTCGGTCACCGGCCCGATATCTGATGCTGCGGCCGCCCTGCCCGTAACATCCGCCTGATCCTCGGCCACAAACGGCGTATGGGTGGCAATCGCGGTGGTTTTTGACATGCGCTGAATGAACAAAACCGACCCCAGCGCAAAACCAACCACAATCGCCTCAAGCAAATCGCGAAAGATCGTCAAAAGGAAGGTCGCCATCAAAACCGCCGCATCCCCGCGCGAGGCCCGCATCAATGTGGCAAAGGCATGCTTTTCAATCATGTTCCACGCCACAACTGCCAACACCCCGGCCAGACAAGCCAGCGGGATAAAGCTTGCCAATGGTGCGGCAATCAAAATGAATGCCAACAGAAACAGCGCATGAAGAATGCCTGCAACCGGCCCATGGGCGCCGGCGCGAATATTGGTCGCAGTGCGTGCAATCGTGCCGGTAACGCAAATACCGCCAAACAACCCCGATGCCATATTGGCAACCCCTTGGGCCACCAATTCGCAATTGGACCGATGCCGTCGCCCGGTCATACCATCGGCAACAACCGCGGATAAAAGCGATTCAATCGCGCCCAATAACGCAAAGGCAATCGCATTGGGCAAAACCGCCTGAACTTTGGCCATCGTGAATGCGGGCAAGGTCGGCATTGGGAAACTGCTGGGGATGCCGCCAAACACACTGCCAATGGTTGATACCGGCAACCCGAACAATGCGGTCACCACCGCCGTTCCGACCACCGCCATCAACATCCCCGGCCAATGCGGACGAACCCGTTTAAGCCCGACAATCACAAGGATCGTCACCCCTGATAGCATCACCGTTACCGGATCAAACCCTGGCAAAGCGGCCCAAATCATCGGGAACTTTTCCAGGATCGGTCCCGGCTCTGGCCCCGACAACGTCAACCCTAGCAAATCTTTGATCTGACTGGAAAAAATGACCACGGCAATACCAGCGGTAAAACCGACAGTCACCGGATAAGGAATGAACTTGATATAAGTACCAAGCTTAAGCCCACCGATAGCCATCAGGATCAAACCCGATATCATCGTTGCAATGATCAACCCGTCCAGCCCATGCGCCTGCACCGTTCCCGCGACCAGAACGATAAACGCCCCCGCCGGGCCGCCAATCTGAAACCGGCTGCCGCCCAAAAGCGATACCAAAATACCGCCAATGACAGCGGTATACAGCCCCTGCGCTGGCGACACCCCCGATGCAATCGCAATCGCCATGGATAATGGCAGAGCAACAATCGCCACGGTCAATCCGGCAATCGCATCCGCACGCAATTGTGCAAGTCCGTATCCCTCGCGCAATACCGTGACCAGTTTCGGGGTAAACAATTCGACATATCCGGGTTCGGATACTCGATTGATTTCACTCGTTGCAGTTTTCATTATTTCCGGCGGCCTCGTGACAAGGCGGCGGGATCGTCGGCATCAGTCGGCGGTCGCCGTCGCAAAATTATGTTGCGGTCCTAATCCTTCACCCGGTCCGGTCGATCCGGTCGGTAAAGATAACAGGGATTACAGGAACGGTTTCACATCGGATTCCTTCAAACGCACACCACGCCCGATGGCGACGCTGGGCACGTTATCACCAATCAGTTCAATCCCCGCCCGGTCAAGCGCCTCGACCACTTTGGCAAGGGTATCGATCACGCCGCGCACATTGCCTTTGCTGGCTTCCATCCGTTGAATGGTTGGCACAGAAACCCCGGACATTTCCGCCAGTGTTTTCTGATCAATGCCCAGCAACGCACGCGCTGCCCGCATTTGTCCTGCGGTGATCATCAAAAAGATCCTTTATGTGAAGATATCCAAACCCTAACAAAACACATCTAAACATGCAACAATGATATTTCAGATATCAATTATGCCATTTGAAATCGGCCTTCTGGTGCAATTGCATTCCCCATTATCACGATAAAATCAGGGCTAATATCCCCGAACAGCCAATCCTGACCAAACGGACAGCGGCTTTTCTTTGCGCTTTGTGCCCAAAAACGCTAAGAGGTGGCCAAATATTCGATCCGGAAAAGGGTATAGCCGCCATGACCAACGAGATTTCGACCACGCATTGTTCTTATGCTGCCAAAACCGTCGCAAAGATCCTGCTCGATATCGGGGCCGTGAATTTCCGCCCGCAAGAGGCCTATATCCTGACCTCAGGCTGGGCAAGCCCGGTCTATATCGATTGCCGCAAACTGATTTCCTTCCCGCGTGCGCGCCGCAAGGTCATGGAACTCGCCGCCCGTCAGGTTTCTGACAAAGCCGGCTACGAAGCCTTTGACGCGGTTGCAGGTGGTGAAACCGCTGGCATCCCCTATTCCGCATGGCTGGCCGATGTTTTGGACCTGCCGATGCAATATGTCCGCAAAAAGCCCAAGGGCTTTGGCCGCAAGGCCCGGATCGAGGGTGACATCCACGAAGGCCAACGCGTTCTTCTGGTCGAAGACCTTGCCACCGACGGTGCCTCAAAGGTCAATTTCGTCAATGCCATCCGCGACGCCGGTGCCGAATGCAAACATGCCTTTGTTGTCTTTTTCTATGGTGTGTTCCCCAATGCGCTTGAAGAACTGAAAAAAGACGATATCGAGCTGCATTATCTGGCAACCTGGGCCGATATCCTAGCCGTTGCCGAAGAAGGAAAATACTTCCCCAAAGAAGCCATCGAAGGCGTGCGGTCATTCCTGAACGACCCGGTCGCATGGTCCAAGGCCAATGGCGGCAAGCACGACTAGCTCTTTGCCCGTGAACAAATTTCAGACGCCCGTCGGGAAACCGGCGGGCGTTTTGCGTTCCGCCAACTCTCATCCGACCTTATTGTAGGCATCGCCAGCAACAAGAAGAAAACAGCAAAGATAAATCATGCTGATCCGAAACACCGCTGCCCTACTTATGTGGTTATCGCAGCGGGTCGGAGCCATACTTTCCGCCTGCTTTCTGCAAGGAAACTTATCGCAAACAAAGACTATGCTTCGACCAGAACATATCCCTTCCTACCCTTAAGTAGAAATTCAACACGCCCCCATTAAGGGCAGGTTCTTCGGATTAAATTCAATCCAAGGTTGATATATCTCTTCTTCTTAGTTTAAAATTCTTGCCACGTTTCTCGTACATTATCAGTAGGCAGGAAAATGAAACTCTTACGGAGAAATTATCAAGACGCTGTTGTCACAGGCACGTCCATGATTGCCGCGGGGATTTTGGCACTGTTACCGACAATAATCCTGGCCACAGATACCCATGCAGCAACGAACGGGCGCATTGCAGAAAACCCTGCAGAAGCGGCCCTGACAGATCGTGACGGCAATCCTTTACCTGATAGCGAAACAGTCCTAAAAAATTTGGCCACCATGCCCGCCACCCGGGGTCCTGGGAACCAGATATATTACAATTTAAATGTCACCTTCACCGAAGGCAAAATCTATAACCCCACGACGGATCAATATGACGCGGTGAAATTGCGCTCGCTTGTCGGGGACGTCACCAGCGAAAAAACGCCCTTTGTGGGACCTGAAGTCAACATTTGGCCTGGCGAAACATTCCGCCTGACATTGAACAATCAATTACCCGATGACCCTAGCTGCTATAATGACGAACACCCCCCCAATATGAACATGTCCCCCAACACGCCGCATTGTTTCAACGGCACCAACATGCATACCCATGGCTTATGGATCAGCCCAACAGGCAATAGCGACAATGTCCTTTTGAAGATCGATCCATCCGTTTCATTTCAATACGAATATAACATTCCGACCGACCACCCGGCCGGAACATTCTGGTATCATCCCCATCTGCATGGATCGACCGCGCTTCAGGTATCAAGTGGCATGAGCGGCGCCTTGATCATTCATGGCAATCGTTTGCCCGAGAAAAAGGGTGAGGCCGTCAAAACCGGCGATATCGACACGCTTTTGCGAAATGAAGACGGAACGCCCTTTAAAGAACGTGTCGTCCTGTTCCAGCAAAACACCTATGCCTGCCTTCAAAATGAAAATGACACAGATCCCCAATCCATCTGGAACTGCAAGCAAGGCCAAACCGGCGAGATCGAAAATTACAGCCTGCAATTTGGTCCGGGCACATGGAATTCTTCTGGCCGTTACACCATGATCAACGGCAAAGTCATTCCCTATTTCAAAGACATTCAAACTGGCGATGTCGAACGGTGGCGCTTCATCCATGCCGGGGTCAGGGACACGATCAATCTGCGCTTTCAAAAACTCGCGACCGATGCCTCAGAAGAAGAAATCGAAAAAGCCTATAAAGCAGCTATATCGGCCGACGAAAAGCAGGCTTTAGTCGATAAATATTGCAGCGGCACAATTGTCGAACAAACCTTGATCGCAACCGATGGCCTGACACGCGCCCAGGCGTCCTTCCAGGATGAAACCATTTTTCAACCTGGCTATCGCGAAGACATGCTGTTGTCTTTTACCGAGCCAGGAAACTATTGCATGATCGATTACAAACTGAACACAGGCCAAACCATCAATGAACAGCAACATAAGGCAGAGATTCTTGCACTTGTCATGGTATCAGGCGAACCGGCACAACACGGATCGCGACGCATCATTTCAGACAAGTTGATTGTCGCTGCTGAAAATTTCATGCCGGCCAACTTACAATCGACCATCGCACAAGATCTGAAAGACAATTTAAAATTATCATCCTTCGTTCCCCACCCAACAATCAAGGATGACGAGGTAAAAGGCGAAAGAACCATTGCCTTTAACATCGATACAAGCACGACCCCTGCAAAATTCCAGATCGGCGAACTGGACCTGAAACCTGGCAATCAACCCTATTCCATCAAAAATGCGGCTTCTTATCAAAGTGACGTCATCAATCAGAAACTGGCCTTAAATAACGTCGAAGAATGGAAGATCGGCTCTACCCTTGCCGGGCACCCGTTCCACATCCACGTCAATCCATTTCAAATCGTTTCAGTCCTTGATGAAAAAGGCAAAGACGTCACGCAAGACAAAGACAGCCAATATTACGGCTATGCCGGTGTATGGCGCGATACCATCTTTGTCCAACAAGATTACCTGATCACCATGCGTACCCGCTACCAACGCTATATCGGAGAATTCGTCCTGCATTGTCACATCCTTGATCACGAAGATCAGGGCATGATGCAAAATGTTGGCATTTATCTGACAAATGGGCGCGGCAATATATCGACTGGCGGGCATCATTAACCCTCTACGGGGAAAGCCTTTCCAAGGAACAGAAAAACCACAGGCGCTCTTCATGGCATCTGTGGTTTTTTGCTTAAACCAGCCTGTTTGCCCCCCCAAAACAGGCCATTTTCATAAGATGTGCCCCTCAGGCACAAATCATATCGTGCCTGAAAGCGACCCTTGAAAATCCCGACGGGCGTTTAAGACACCGGAAACTGTCACGTGCCCTTTTCTGGACATGACCCGCAACAAGGTCCAATATATTCCCAAGCAAAAGCAAGGCCGTACGATAAACGGCCAGATCAAAACACGGGAACGGCCAGATGCATCATCCGCGTCAAGGCCCAAGGAGCAAGTCATGATGATCCAAAGCACTGCTGCTCTAACCGGTCTGGTTATGGCGGCCGGCCTGCTTTCTGGTTGTGTACAGCCGATGACCGCACAAGACAGTCAACCGGCCTCTGTCGGTGATATCTTAACGCCATGGGGCACATCGATCCCATCATCCAATCCCCAGACGGCAGCAACGCCTTCGAAAACTGGCGCAGGTACACCCGCAAGCCAAGCCACTGACGACAATTTCGTCATGGCACCGGATACGAAAAAGGCCGCCATCACCGACATGCAACGCCAACAGGTTGACGAAGCCCGCATCGCACTTGGCATCCTTGACCGTATGGCACAACGTTGCGTCCAACAACGTGACGAAGCCGCCTGCAATACGCTTCAAGCCAACTGGGCGGACCTGTCCCAACAGCTCCATAAAAGCCTTGCGATCATTTCGGGTGACACGGCCATGGGGATGAATTCAAACAGCATGCCGATCATGGGCGATCCAACAACAATGGGCACCCCGCAAATCACATCGCCCGCCCTCCCTGCAACCGGCGCCCCCGCATCAACCCTGCCGATGAAAACCATGCCTGATAACGGCTCGCCAACCATGGAAAAACTCATTCCAATGACCCAGCCCACCGTTGACGGTTAGGGACAAATATCTGGCGTTCGCATTCTCGCGCCAAAGAACCGAAACAAACTTGGCATCCACACCTCATGCCATTTGAGATAGAACAAAGACCACCACCGCCAATCGCATTAGAGTGCTTCTCATAACCACGCGGTCACCTTGATTTAAGGCGACCTTACTCGGAATAGGAGACTGGCAGATGTATCGGGATATCCTTGTTCACGTTGATAATTCAGCCCCTTGTGCGGAACGACTTTCGGTCGCACTGAAAGTTGCCAAGGCGCACAAAGCGCATCTGACGGGGCTGTTTCTTCTGCCCTATGCTGAAATTCCGCGTTTCATGGAAGTTCAGATTTCTCAGGAAATCATCAATCAGCAACGCGCTGCCATGGCCGAATCCGGCAAAGCCGCCGAGCAAGAATTTATCAAAGCCTGCGAAGCCGCCGGTGTTGCCTATAGCTGGCAGCAAACGCCATGTTCGGCTGCTGAAATTGCCGACACTGTCGCAATGTATGCCCGCCACCACGATCTGACCGTTCTGGGCCAATATGACCCCGACAGCCCCGATCCCGCATCGACCTCGGAAATGCCCGACAAAACCATCCTGACGGCGGGCACCCCGGTTCTGGTCGTGCCCTATGCCGGGCGTTTCGAAACCGTTGGCGATCGTGTCATGGTCGCGTGGAAACCTTACCGCGAAGCTGTGCGGGCGATGAATGACGGCATGGCCTTCCTTGAAAATGCCAAATCCGCCTTGGTCCTGTGTGCTGATCCGAACAAGGGCGCGCGCGATAGTATCCCGGTGCCCGGTGTTGATATTGGTGCACGTCTTGAACGCCATGGCATCAATGTCCGCAAGGAAAACATGAATGCAACGGGCATCAGCGTTGGCGACCTGCTTCTGTCGCGGGCTGCAGATGAAAGCATTGATCTGATCATCTGCGGCGCCTATGGCCGCCCGCGCCTGCGCGAATTGATGATGGGTGGTGTAACGCAACACCTTCTGCGTCACATGACCGTCCCGGTTCTGATGTCGCACTAGGCTTTGGGCAGCACCTTTACAAAGGCTGTGCCATAACCGCATACATAACAAACCGGTCGGAAATTTTCCGGCCGGTTTTATTTTTGCCATCCGGCAACAGGACTTACGCCCCAAAGCACGCCAACAAATGATTTCCAAGCCACAAATAGCTGACTAAAGTGCTTGAAATCATCAGGATCACACCTGCACGAAACAGAGGTTCGCCATGCCCATAAACGCCACCACCACCACCGCCCCGAACGCCAAAGGCAATTCTGCTGCCAGCCGCGATATCGCAAGCTACCTGCATCCCTATACCAATTTCGCGGCCCACGAAAAGAACGGCCCGCATATCATCACCAAGGGTCACGGCATCTATGTGACTGATGACAACGGCAAAAGCTTTATCGAAGGCATGGCCGGACTTTGGTGTGCGTCGCTTGGCTTTAACGAGAAACGCCTGGTTGCGGCCGCGACAAAACAGCTTGAAACCCTGCCCTATTACCATACCTTTGCCTCGCGCAGCACCAATCCGGCGATTGATCTGGCGGAAAAGCTGCTGGAACTCGTACCGGTACCGATGTCCAAGGTCTTCTTTGCCAATAGCGGCTCCGAAGCGACCGATTCTGCGGTCAAGATGGTCTGGTATTATCACAATGCGATTGGCCTGCCCGAAAAGAAGAAAATCATCTCGCGCAAAAAGGGCTATCACGGGGTGACCGTTGCGGCGGCTTCGATGACCGGTCTTCCAGGCAACCACAAAATGTTCGACCTGCCGATTGACCGTATTCTTCACACCGAAACGCCGCATTATTGGCGCGAAGCCCAACCCGGCGAAGAAGAAGAGGATTTCGCCACCCGTCTGGCCGAACAGCTCGAAGACCTGATCCAGGCCGAAGGCCCCGAAACCATCGGGGCGTTTATCGCCGAGCCGATCATGGGTGCTGGTGGTGTCATTGTTCCGCCGCGCACCTATTTCGAAAAAATTCAGGCCGTTTTGGATCGCTACGATATCCTGTTTATTGCCGATGAAGTCATTTGTGGCTTTGGCCGTACCGGACGGATGTTTGCCACCGAAACCTTCCGCCTCAAACCCGATATGATCACCGTCGCCAAACAGCTGTCATCGGCCTATCAGCCGATTTCGGCCCTGTTCATCAATGAAAAAATCTATCAGGCGGCCAAAAAAGCATCCGATGAAATCGGCACCTTTGGCCATGGCTTTACTTATTCCGGGCATCCGGTGGCGGCCGCTGTGGCACTTGAAACCCTGCGTATTTACGAAGAAGACGGCATCATCGAACATGTTCGCAATGTCATGTCGCCGTTCCAAAAACGCCTGAAAGACCTCAATAAATTCGACCATGTCGGCGAAACGCGCGGTCGCGGCCTTTTAGGTGCATTTGAACTTGTCGATGACAAATGCCTGAAAACCGCAATCGCGCCTGCGGGTTCGGCCGGCAAGGCCGTTTCTGAGAAATGCATGGAACACGGTGTGATCCTGCGCGCCCTTGGCGACACGGTCGCCTTCTGCCCGCCGCTGATCATTACCGAAGAACAGGTCCATGACATGTTCGACAAAGTCGAAGCCGCCCTTGGCGAATGGCATTCAAGCCTCGGCTGATCAATCTATCGGCATCGGCAACAGCGTTTCATCTGGTTTCAACCACCAGATGAAACGCTGCTCAACCTTTGATTTAAATCCCTGAAAACAAATACTTGGCTCAAAAAACCCGCTATATTTTGAAAAATATAGCGGGTTGCTTAGCACCCGAAACAGGCAGATTGATCCGGTCGATAGTTTAAATCACATGTTTAAATCGATTTAATTATGTGCTGGAAACCCCTTCAAAACCTTGCAAAATGTCGCCAATCGCGCCAAATTGAAACCGAACCTTAAACGCGAAACAATACAAGCTCGCGAATAAGACCGAGATCGACACACAACAATA
>TARA_R110001599_G_scaffold181583_1_pt1 | contig 13380 bp, 11 predicted proteins | sample TARA_R110001599 | Tara Oceans TARA_R110001599 (sample SAMEA4398360) | marine metagenome | biome: Polar Biome; feature: [MES] marine water layer (ENVO:01000295) within the mesopelagic zone...; material: water (ENVO:00002006), including particulate matter (ENVO:01000060) such... | reverse complement strand
CCACAGGCTGACCCAGACAAGGTAAAGCATGAAATAGAAGAAATTATTGGTGTCGACGCCTCCGAGGCAGTTGCGGTGTCGGCTAAGTCTGGTATGGGTATTCATGAGGCGCTTGAGCACCTCGTCGCTAAAATTCCGCCGCCAGATGGCGATATCGATGCTCCTCTTCAGGCCTTGATCATTGATTCTTGGTTCGACAACTATCAAGGGGTTGTTTCTCTCGTTCGGGTGAAGCATGGCACGCTTAAGCGCGGCGATAAGATCATCAGCAAAACCTTGGGCAAACCACAAATAGTAGATGTTGTTGGTATTTTTACGCCAAAGCAGACGTCAACAGGTATTCTCAAGGCGGGTGAAGTTGGTTTTATCATTGCTGGCATTAAAGATATTCACGGCGCCCCAGTGGGGGATACCTTTACCCATGCTTCGACGCCGAACGTACCAGCACTGCCGGGCTTCAAAAAAGTAAAGCCGCAGGTCTATGCTGGTCTATTTACGGTTTCGACCGAAGATTACGAAGATTTTCGCGATGCGCTCAGTAAATTAACGCTAAACGATGCGTCTTTGTTTTATGAGCCCGAGAGCTCAGATGCATTGGGTTTTGGGTTCCGCTGCGGTTTCCTGGGCACTTTGCATATGGAAATCATTCAAGAGCGTCTTGAGCGGGAATACGATTTAGACCTGATTACCACTGCCCCGACCGTTATCTATGAAGTGCTAAAGAAAAATGGCCAGATCGTGATGGTCGATAACCCCTCATCTATGCCAGATCCGGGTGAGCTCGAGGAGACTCGCGAGCCGATTGCACGAGTGAATATTCTTGTGCCGCAAGAGCATTTAGGTAATGTTATTAGCCTTTGCGCATCAAAACGCGGTGTCCAGAAGGATATGCAGTTTTTGGGGCAGCAGGTATCACTCAATTGGGAAATCCCAATGAGTGAGGTTGTACTCGACTTTTTTGACCGTTTAAAATCGGTTAGTCGTGGTTTTGCATCGCTAGATTATAGTTTTGAGCGTTTTGAGGCTGCAAACTTAGTCAAACTGGATGTTTTGATTAACGGCGATCGGGTCGATGCCTTGGCCATGATTGTGCATCGTGATATTGCGCAGAGTCGCGGTCGAGCGCTCGTTGAAAAAATGCAGGAATTGATTCCACGGCAAATGTTTGATGTTGCAATTCAGGCTGCGATTGGCGGCCAGGTTATTGCTAGGCAAACTGTTAAAGCCCTGCGTAAAAACGTGACAGCTAAATGTTACGGTGGCGATGTGTCACGGAAACGCAAGCTGTTGGAAAAACAAAAAGCGGGTAAAAAACGCATGAAGCAGGTGGGTAATGTTGAAATCCCACAGTCGGCGTTTTTAGCTGTGCTCAATATTGATGGTTAAAGGAAAATAGCCGCATGGTAAATCTAATTCTAATCTCTGTTGCGGCGCTATCTTTAGTCGTATGGTTGTTTCAAGAAGTCAAAGGGCGTCGCCAGATGCAACAAGCTTTGCAGTGGTGCTCGGAAAAGCGTACTGCAAACGATGCCGGGAGCTTGCGTCAACAAGCGCTGCCGGGCTGGCTGGAGTGGACCTATCGCATCGTCCTGCTGGGCTGGTTTGCTTGGATAGCTAGTGTAGTATTAATAAAAGATGGTGATTTTGCCTTGGCATTGGTGGTACTGACGATTATCGCCGGCATTATTGGTGGGCTAGATCGTTTTGTCTTTGAAAAAGCCCGTCAGGCATTTGTTAGTACTGGTAACGTTGCGGTCTACATCACCTATTTTATTAAACAAGACCAAGAGTCGCTGAAAAACGAATTTGCCGGCGCCTTGCCGATTGCTGAAAACGCCCGTTCATTTTTTCCGGTGCTACTGGTTGTACTGGTATTGCGCTCGTTTGTGATCGAGCCCTTTCAAATACCTTCGGCGTCGATGGTGCCAAGTTTGGAGGTAGGCGATTACATCCTAGTCAATAAATTCAATTATGGATTGCGATTGCCGGTGCTGGGTACCAAGATTTTTGAAGTCGATGATCCAAAGCGTGGCGATGTTATGGTGTTTTTTCCGCCCAATGATAAACGCTACTTTATAAAGCGGGTAATTGGCTTGCCCGGCGATGAAATTCGCTATATCAACAAACAGCTCTATATTAATGATGAACTAGTGCAGCAAACCGTATTGGCTGAAGTGCCTCCGCTACAGCCAATTACTCAAGTGATAAAAGAGCAATTGGGTAATGTTGACCATTTAGTGCACCACGATAAGCGAATTTATCGCGGCGACTTTGTAACCACTGTTAAGCCCGGTCATTATTTTATGATGGGCGATAATCGCGACAATAGCAGCGACAGTCGGGTGTGGGGGCAAGTCCCAGAGCAAAATATAGTTGGCCAAGCCTTTGCTATTTGGATGCATTGGCAGTCATTCAGCGATTTGCCGAGTTTTAGTCGCGTGGGTCGTATCCGTTAATTACAGGAAAAAACAATGAAATCAAAACAGCAAGGTATGAGTATGCTCGCCGCCCTGTGTGTCTTGGGTGTGATCTTGTTTTTTGCCACACTGGCAGTGCGTTTGGCGCCTATTTATCTCGATTATTGGACGCTTAGCCGTATTATCACTGATATCGCTGAAGAGGATCGCACGACTGACGCGACGCCGGGTTCTGTCAGAAAAGAGCTGTCTAGTCGATTTATTACAAATCGAATCGAGTCAGTAAACCTGAAGGACATTAAAATTAGCACCGATAAAAAAGGCATTATTATTGATGCACGACATGAGAAGCGAGTGCCAATAATGTTTAATGTTGATGCAGTGGTACATTTTGATGACGCGCAGTTTCTTGTGCCCCGGATTTGATATTGGCTAGTTTAGACGAAGTTTGCCAGAAAATTGGCTATAGTTTTAAGGATAGCTCGCTGCTGACGATGGCGATGACCCATCGCAGCTATAGTGCCGTCAACAATGAACGCGTTGAGTTTTTAGGCGATTCTCTCCTCAATATGATCATTGCGGAAGCTTTATATCTGCGCTTTCCAGATGTTGACGAGGGTGACCTCAGTCGAATTCGGTCCTTACTCGTTAGCGGTAAAACACTGGCTGCGGTTGCAGCGGAGTTTGAGTTAGGGCGTTATTTACGCCTTGGCGCGGGAGAAAAAAATAGTGGCGGTCAGCGCCGGGCATCAACCCTGGCGGATGTTGTCGAGGCTCTCATTGGCGCAATTTATTTAGAATCGGGTTTTGATGTTTGTCGCGAGCGCGTATTAGCGTGGTTTGCCCCGAGATTAGAAACCTTAGATTTAGAATCCAGTCACAAAGACCCTAAAACCCGCCTTCAAGAGTTATTGCAGGGGCGTAAGCAGCCGTTACCTGATTACCAGCTAGTAGAAACCGTTGGTGCGGATCATCAGCAGACCTTCGTCGTGTCTTGCTCCATTAGTTTATTAACGTCGGCTGTGTCTGCCTCTGGTAGTAGTCGTCGCAAAGCAGAACAAGCCGCCGCCGAACGGGTGTTGTTGGCATTAAAGGAAATAGAATGAGCACGAGTGGAGAAGATACACCAATGAGCGCGCAGCGCTGTGGCTTTGTAGCTATTATTGGGCGTCCTAATGTCGGCAAATCAACCTTGCTGAATCATATTCTTGGTCAAAAGCTGAGTATAACCTCGCGCAAGCCGCAAACAACGCGCCACCAGGTTTTAGGGATCAAGACCGAAGGTGAGGTCCAAGCTATTTATGTCGATACTCCAGGGATGCATCTCAAAGAAGAGAAGGCCTTGAATCGCTACATGAATAAAACGGCGAGCGCGGCGATCAAAGATGTTGATTTAATTTTATTCTTGGTTGATCGCGACCGTTGGACTGATGATGATGAAATGGTGCTGAGAATATTGGAGAACGCCCGTAGTCCGGTTGTGCTGGTTATTAATAAGGTTGATCGGCTCGATGATAAAGGCCAATTGCTGCCGTTAATTACGGAGTTGCAAGCCAAGTACAAGTTTGCTGATGTGGTACCCGTGTCTGCTTTACAGGGACACAATCGCGAAGAGCTGGAAAAAGTAATAGCGCGTTTCTTGCCTGAAAATCCTCATATGTACCCAGAAGATCAGATCACGAATCGCAGTGAACGGTTTTTGGCAGCGGAGCTGGTACGAGAGAAAATTATGCGTCAGCTTGGGGAAGAGATCCCCTACTCAATGACCGTGGAGATTGAGGAGTTTACCGAGTCACCGCGTTTATTGGAGATCAGTGCTTTGATTTTGGTCGAGCGTGATGGCCAGAAAAAAATCATCATTGGAGAGGGCGGGAGTCGCTTACGTCAAATTGGAACTGAGGCCCGTAAGGATATGGAGCGCGCATTCGATAACAAGGTTATGCTGCGGCTGTGGGTTAAAGTTAAGTCAGGTTGGTCCGACGATGAACGCGCCTTACGCAGCCTAGGTTACACCGATATAAATTTGAAATAAAAGATGAATCGCGTCGATGGCGAAGCATGTTTTGTTCTGCATACTCGTCCGTATCGTGATACCAGCGCGCTGATCGATTTGTTCAGTCCAAATTACGGACGCTTTACCTGTGTTGCTAAAGGTTTACGGGGTGCCGGCAAGTCTAGGCAGTCTTGGCGGGCAGCGCTGCAGGCGTTTAATTTAGTGTCTGCGAGCTGGCAGGGCCGCGGTGAGCTGAAATCCCTTCTCGATGTGCAACATCAAATGAATTACAGCTTGGCGGGTAGGGCGCTATTCTGCGGGCTTTATGTTAACGAGCTACTTGAGCGGTTATTGCATCAGCATGAGCCGCAGCCTGATATATTCGTTTTGTACACCCGATGTTTAACTAACCTAGCCGCTAACGCTCAGCTTGAAGAAAACTTGCGGCGTTTTGAATTTGGCTTGCTCGAGCAGCTTGGATACGGTCTGAATTTCTCCTACTGCAATCGTTCGGGTTTAGCGATAAATCCAGCACATTACTATTTCTTTCACGCCGATGATGGGCTCGTGCTTGCGGATGAGGGTTTCGTCGGGCAGTGTTTTAGTGGCAAAGTGTTATTGCAATTGGCAAACGGGGATTTTAGCGAAGGTGCTCTGTTCGTTGCTAAACAACTAAGTAGATTGGCGCTGGGTGGCCTGCTGGGCAATAAACCATTACGTAGTAGAGCCTTATTCGCCCCTAGCGCTCAAATACCACGCTGAGTTCGTGCTTGTCCTGCCAGTGTAAAAGCTCGTCGATGGCGGCAACTAAATTCTGTAGCGGATTTTTAATATCCTGCCCTTCATTAAGGGCTTTTTCTAGCGCTAGTACGCGATGATGTAAGATCGGCGTGCCTGTATAGCAACACGCCCCTTTGAGACTGTGATTGATTTCCGCAATAACGTCGAGATCATTCTTAGGTGTTGCTGAAAGCAAGGTTCTTTTGTGTTCAGCTAAATTTTCCAGAAGCATTCTGAGCATATCGGCAGCGAGAGCAGGGCGGCCTTTGCTCAGCTTCAAACATTGGGCTATATCGACGGGCCGGGGTTCGTGGGTAATATTTGACTCGGCAAGATAATTTAGCAGTAACTCGTTTAATTGATGTTCAGTAATTGGCTTGCTGAGGTAATCGTTAATGCCTGCCTCCCTCAGCTGTATGGGGTTTTCTGGGGCCAAATAAGCTGAAAGTGCAATTATTGGTGTTTCGCGGTTTAGGCCCTGGGCGCGTATTTGGCGACTGGTTTCTATACCGTCCATTTTCGGCATTTGAATATCCATAAAGATAAGATCAAAGCATTGCGCTTGGCAGTAGTTGAGGGCTTCACTGCCGTCGTTGGCGGAGGTCGTGGTGACTCCGAGGTCGCTTAAGAAGCTATTCAATATGTGTAGATTCGACGGATTGTCATCGACGGCTAAGATATGGACATCGCGATACATTGGTATCTTTTGGCGCGATACGGCTTTGGTTTCTCTATTGAGTGCGTCGAATAATTTGATATGAGAGATGGGCTTGCTTAGATAACAATGATGATCACTTTCATCTTGGTCGTGGGTGTACGGACTAAGAATAATCGCAGGTCGGTTCAAGCGAGTGATGAAATTTGACGCCGCTTCATCGTGTTTGTCTAAGCAAATAACAAGGTAATCGGCGTCGGTTTGTAATTGATCAATCTCGGCATAATGGCGAACCTGTAATCCCCAGCTATGGAATAGCATTTTAAGCGAGTTTGCGTGCAGCTGACTGGGGTCGTAGAGGATCAGTGTTTTGTTTTTTCTTGCGGAGAAATCTCGTAATTTGATCGCGTTGTTGACCTGAGTAAAATTGATGGTAAACCAAAATGTGGTGCCGCTGCCGGGTTCGCTTTCTACACCGATTTCGCCGCCCATTTGTTCAATCAAACCTTTAACAATAACGAGTCCTAACCCGGTACCACCATACTGTCTGGTGATAGAGGCGTCTGCTTGGCCAAAATCCTTGAATATTTTCTTTTGTTGCTCTTTGGATAAACCTATTCCTGTATCGCTAATCTGGACGGTGACTGCTGTGCGGTGTTCGTCGAAATCATTCCCTTGAACATTGACTAATATATGGCCAGCCTGGGTGAATTTAATGGCGTTATTAATAAGATTAGTCAGAATTTGCTTTAAACGTAATGCGTCCGAAAGAACAGTTTCGGGGCTGCCTTCTTGAATCGTGAGAATTAACTCCAGTGATTTCTCGGTGGCGCCCGGGGCCAGAATTTGTAGGGTGTCTTCTATTATTTCGCGGAGATTGACTGGGGCATTATCAAGAACGAGTTTGCCTGCTTCGAGCTTAGAGAAATCTAATATGTCGTTAATGATGGTTAACAGACTATTGGCAGAACTATTAATAGTTTCAATGGCTTCGCGTTGCCTAAGTTCCAACTCTGATTTCAGTAATATATTGCTAAAACCGATAATGCCGTTGAGCGGCGTGCGAATTTCGTGGCTGGTGTTGGCTAAGAACTCGGATTTGATTCTGCTGGCATTTAGGGCTTCTCGGCGCGCTAGATCCAGCTCTATATTTTGAACTTCGACGGTTTCCAGTGTCTCACGTAGGTCAGTATTACTTTGTTCAATATTGCGCCGTAAATCTTGAAGTTCGTTTTGCTGCGCGTGATTAAGGAGGTTCAGCTCTTCGGCGATTTCGCCAAATTCGTCGTTACCTGGGATGTGAGCGTGGAAATTTTTAGCGCCAGTGGCCATAAGCCTCACGGCTTGGCGCAGGGTGTTTAGATCTCGAGTTAAGAGCTGGTTTATGTGGCTGCAAAGTAAAACGCAAATGATCGTTGAGCAAATTAAAAACACCGTGCCGATTAGCAGGGTCTGGTATTGCTGGATTTCAAGCTCCTGCCAATTAAATTGCATCGCTACCCAGCCAAGTGGCGCGGAATTACGGGTGGCCAAGTGGTAAATTGGCTGCAGTATAAATACACCGGCGGTGTTGAACTCCAGTTGCGTTACTGCACTACCTTTGTTGATTTGCTCGCTGATTAAGTTTGATCGTGGACCCGCTTGGGCAATGCTGCGGAGTTCAGCATCGTAAATACCCACAGCGCGCACGGCAGGCTCTTCTAGCGCAGCCGTTGCAATTTGCTGTAATGAGTCGCCGTGATCGGATTCCAGCATATGCTCGGCAATAATCGCTAGGTGTTCAATCGAGGTTTTTGCGCGTTCAGTCATCATGCTGCGCAATTCTTTTATCTGACTGTACATTAGGTAGGTACTGAGGCCGAGCGATAGCGTCAGTATGGGCAGCAGGCCCATAATTAAGATTAGTTTTCGGATTCCTAAGCGCCTAGGCATTGCTTGGTGGAGCCTTCTGGGGTTGGAGTGGTATTATCATGACCGAAAAATACGACCGCTGCTATTATTGTGCAGAGAAATCCGTGCTGCAACGACCTAATCGGTAATGTGTGCTAAAGCTGGCTTACTAAAGTAGTAGCCAATGGTGTTTAGAGGTTTAAATCCCCGTTATGAAAGAGTTTCCAACGATTGATCAGTACATTGGTAATACCCCGCTAGTGCGCCTGCAGCGTCTTCCGGGTAATACGACCAATACGATTTTGGTAAAGCTCGAAGGTAACAATCCGGCGGGCTCTGTTAAGGATCGTCCGGCTATCAGCATGATAGAACATGCTGAGCAGCGCGGAGATATTGTCCCTGGCGACACCTTGATCGAGGCGACCAGCGGAAATACTGGAATTGCGCTGGCAATGGCTGCCGCCATCAAGGGCTATAAGATGATTCTGATTATGCCCAGTCACATGAGTGCGGAGCGTAAACTTGCTATGGCAGCCTATGGCGCTAGTTTAGTTGAGGTCTCACAGACTTCCGGCATGGAAGGTGCTAGGGATTTAGCGCTGGAAATGCAAGTTGCGGGCAAGGGTAAGGTGCTGGACCAATTCTCTAACAGCGACAACCCGCAGGCCCACTATGACAGTACGGGGCCGGAAATCTGGCAGCAAACCGATGGCCGTATTAGTCATTTCGTCAGCTCCATGGGCACCACGGGCACGATAATGGGCGTATCTCGCTACTTAAAAGAGAAGAATCCAAATATTGAAGTGATTGGATTACAGCCCGACGGCTGCTCAAGTATTCCCGGTATTCGCCGCTGGCCTGAGGCCTACTTACCCAGTATTTATGATGGCTCGCGGGTTGATCGCGTGATAGATATGGATCAGTCGGCAGCGGAAACCACAATGCGTGCACTTGCGGCTCAAGAGGGTATTTTTTGTGGCGTTTCGTCTGGGGGTGCGGTCGCTGGCGCCCTCCGTATTAGTGAAACTCTTGAAAATGCGGTCATTGTTGCCATTATCTGCGATCGTGGCGACCGCTATTTATCAACGGGTGTTTTTGATGCCGCCCTTGGCGGTTAATAGAAGTGCCTCGTATGCCGGAACTGAATTGGTAGGAATCCATGGTTAAAGTAAGGGAAGATTTTCCGCTCCTAGATAACGGCCGAGTGGATGTTGAGAGCTGGATAGCTCGACTGTCGATTAATGATCAGGTGATTGATCGCAAGGAATTGCAGCGGGCACTGGCAGTGGCTGAACAGTGCGCGGCGCTACCTGCGCTCGCGCAAACACCGCAAGTACAGGGTATGAGCGGTTTTTATACGGCATTGGAAATGGTCGAGATACTTGCCGATTTGCATCTTGATCAGGACAGCTTGATTGCGGCAACGCTGTTTCGTGCGGCACGTGAAAGCCGCCTTACACTGGCGACTATAGAGAGTGACTTCGGTCGCCCAGTAGCCAAACTGGTTGATGGCGTGCTTGGCATGGCGGCAATTTCACGGGTCAATGCTGAGTTAGATGCGCCGGTTCTTGGGCAATCTGAAGCGCAAAGTGAAACGATTCGAAAAATGCTGGTCGCACTAGTTGATGATGTGCGCGTCGCGTTAATTAAGCTCGCCGAGCGTACTTCGGCTATTCGTGCGGTAAAAAATAGGCCAGACAAGCGTTATCGGGTTGCCCGTGAGGTGGCCGATATTTATGCGCCATTGGCTCACCGCCTTGGTATTGGTCATATCAAGTGGGAGCTGGAGGATCTGTCTTTCCGGTATTTACAGCCCTTAGCCTATAAAAAAATTGCTAAGCTCCTTGATGAAAAACGCTTGGATCGGCAGACCTTCATTGATCATGCAATAAGTACCCTAGAAACAGCGTTGAAAGCGGACAATATTCAAGCGGATATTGCTGGCCGGGCGAAACATATCTATAGCATTTGGCGGAAAATGCAGCGCAAAGGTATTGGTTTTTCGCAGGTATATGATATTCGGGCGGTGCGTGTTCTTGTTCCGGATACCAAGTCTTGTTATGCGGCATTAGGGGTAGTACACGGGCTTTGGCGCAATATACCCAATGAGTTTGATGATTATATTGCCAACCCCAAGGAAAATGGGTACCGCTCGCTGCATACTGCCGTCATTGGTCCAGATGGGAAGGTGTTAGAGATACAGATCCGCACTCGCTCAATGCATGAAGAAGCTGAGTTTGGCGTGTGCTCCCACTGGATGTATAAGGGCACAGACAAAAACGCGAAAAGTAGTAATAGCTACGATGAAAAAATTGCTTGGCTGCGCCAGGTCTTAGATTGGCATGAAGAGAGCGGCAGTAGCAGTGATGTCGCTGAGCAATTTACCCATACGCAAGATCGGGTTTACGTCTTTACCCCAGACGGCCACGTGGTCAATTTACAGAACGGTGCGACGCCACTGGATTTTGCCTACCATATTCACACTGAGGTCGGGAACTGCTGTCGTGGCGCGAAGGTTAATGGGCGGATCGTGCCGCTCACTTATACCTTAAAAACCGGTGAGCGCGTTGAGATACTAACGGGCAAAGACAGTGAACCGCGTCGTGATTGGTTACAAAACAATTTAGGCTACCTCAAAACTTCGCGGGCGAGAACTAAGGTCCAGCATTGGTTTCGATTGCAGGCGAAGGAAGACAATATTATTGCCGGTCGCGCCTTACTTGATAAAGAATTCAAGCGCTTAGCCCTCAATAGTATCGACTACAAATACCTCGCTGATCAGATGCATTGCGCCAGTGTTGACGATATGTACGCGTCAGTTGGCGCGGGCGAGATAAGCACCTTTCAGTTGATAAAAGCCGCGCATAATTTGACTGGCCGCGAGGACGGTACCGCGCAATCTGTCCTTAGATTACGCGCCCCAAGCGCCAAAAACGGCGATGGAAATCAAATTCGTATTAGTGGCGTTGGTAATCTGATGACGTATTTTGCACGCTGCTGTAAGCCCTTGCCAGGCGAGGCGATTGCGGGTTACATCACGGTAGGGCGCGGCGTAAGCGTCCATTTGCAAGATTGTAATAAGTTATTGCAGCTGCAAAGTGTTGAACCTCAACGCATTATTGCAGTGGATTGGGCGGACGATCAGATAGAAACCTATCCGGTTGATATTGAATTGGAAGCGTATGATCGTCAGGGCCTGCTACGTGATATAACGCAGCAACTCGCAACCGAGAAAGTCAATGTGATTTCAATGAGTACGGTAACGGATACCGCAAATCATATGGCGACCATGAATATCCGCTTGGAAATTCGTGATCTCGCGACTTTGTCGGACCTGTTTAATCGCCTGAACGGCCTGCCAAATGTGGTGGCAGTTCGTCGAATCAGGGAAAATTAGCGTGCAATACACACTTAGCGACCTGCAGTATTTAATGCGCCGTTTACGGGACCCTCAAACGGGCTGCCCGTGGGATCTTAAGCAGACATTTAAGAGCGTTGTTCCGCATACCTTAGAAGAGGTCTATGAGTTGGTCGACGCCATAGAGCAGGGCGATAGCGATCAAATACGCCAAGAATTGGGCGATGTTTTATTTCAGATTATTTTTTACAGTCAGCTCGCGGCTGAGTCTGGGCAGTTTAGCTTTGCTGACGTCGCAAATGACATTGTAGAAAAGTTGCTGCGACGCCACCCGCATGTATTCCCTAGCGGTGAACTCCACTCGGAGCGCGAACTTGATGCGCCTTCTGAAGTTGCGATTAAGGCGCGTTGGGAAGAAATAAAGCAGCAGGAGCGCGACCAGAAATCTCAGCTTAGTGCCATGGATGACGTGCCGAGGGCACTGCCGGCACTGACGCGAGCGGCTAAAATGCAAAAACGAGCTGCGCAACAAGGCTTCGATTGGGCGGAGTTGAATCAGGTTATTAGTGCATTTAAAGCTGAGATTGCAGAGTTGGAAGAAGCGATTGCTTTGGCTGATTCAGCCGCGATAGAAGATGAAATGGGGGATGTGATATTTTCTGTGGTCAATGTTGCTAGGCACTTGAAATTGGACCCCGAAGCGGTAACACGCGGTGCTTGTGAGAAATTTGAGCGCCGATTCCGATTCGTCGAACAGCGTTGCCGTGAAACCGGTGTGTCGGCTGGGAAGGGCGAGCAGAATTCGCAAATGGAATTGTTTTGGAATGAGGCTAAAGCGGCAGGTCTTTAATTGCACAAGACCTGCTTGTCGCCAGTTAGTGGTTTTCTTGGTGCCGATAGCGATTTAGATGCTTTTCTGTCAGTGAAAGGTAGCGCGGGGTCGGGCCTACATCCTCGTACAAGGGATCGCCTTGTTCATCTGTAGCAACTATTTTGGTGCCTTGCCGATAGGGCATCACGCTTTCCATCTCATCAAGCGATGCACTCAATAAGTCGGTGATTAACTCCTCTATATTGCGACGCGGGAAAAGCTCAGCCAGAGCATTTAACCTCGCGGCGTCTTTTATGGGTAAGCGAACCTCATAGCAGTCGGCAGTGAGTGTACCGCTGGCGGTTTCTTCCCAAAGCGATAACAATTCTCGTACTTTCATAATGCGGTACCTGTCATCTTGGGGCGGAGCAGGGACTGACCGCCCATAAATAAAGAATACCTATCAGTATGGCTTTTTTGCTAACATTATCAATGTGAATACTATCTCTTATCGTTAGGGAACTCTTTTTGGCCCAAAGCGCGTAATGCGTCCTATATCATCCGACATCTTGCGTTATTGCGAATTGCCTGCCAAAGCGGCTGGTTTGGGCGCAAAATAGCTTGACAGTGGCATGTCGCAATTTGCGTGCCTTACAAGGCTTAAGCCGAGTGTTTTTAGCGTTTTAAAGTCTCGTCCTTTAGTCGTAGAGGCGCCATAAGTCTTGTGTGACGGCCGATTGCTGTGTATCGTTGTGCGCTTTTGCTGCGGCGGCCCCTACGGCGCAGGCTATAAATTGTAATTATTGGGGAGTTTCCCGCTATGCGCGTTATATTATTGGGCCCGCCAGGGGCTGGTAAAGGTACTCAGGCACAGTTTATTTCCGAGAAATTTGCCATTCCGCAAATTTCAACCGGTGACATGCTTCGTTCGGCCGTTAAAGCCGGTAGCCCGCTGGGCTTGCAGGTTAAAGAGGTGATGGCGTCCGGTGGTCTAGTGTCCGATGAAATTATCATCGCACTGGTAAAGGAACGGATCACTGAAGCGGACTGCCAAAATGGCTTTCTGTTTGATGGCTTTCCGCGAACTATTCCGCAAGCTGAGGCCTTAATTACGGCCGGTGTGACGATCGACAATGTACTCGAAATCGCGGTTGCCGATGAGGAAATCGTAACGCGTATGAGTGGTCGTCGTAGTCACGAGGGATCTGGACGGACGTATCACCTTGTTTATAATCCGCCTAAGCAGGAAGGTTTGGACGATATTACGGGTGAGAAGCTTGTTCAGCGCGAAGACGATCAAGAAGACACTGTTCGTAATCGCCTCAACGTCTATCATGAACAAACCAAGCCACTCGTCGCGTTTTACAGTGGGCTCACTGGCAGTGATGCACCAAAGTACTCTCGTGTTGAGGGTGTCGGCGCGGTAGAAGAGATCACTCGCAAGGTTTTGGCTGCGTTAGAAGCTTAAAACTGCAG
>TARA_R110001599_G_scaffold5987_1_pt1 | contig 13400 bp, 15 predicted proteins | sample TARA_R110001599 | Tara Oceans TARA_R110001599 (sample SAMEA4398360) | marine metagenome | biome: Polar Biome; feature: [MES] marine water layer (ENVO:01000295) within the mesopelagic zone...; material: water (ENVO:00002006), including particulate matter (ENVO:01000060) such as...... | reverse complement strand
CTGAAATTCCAGCTGAAATAGTTGAATGGTGATTTTTGCCCCGCGCCATTTTGCAGGGCTTGCCGCAAAGCTTGCGATAATAAAAAGGGCTGCGGTATAGGGTAGTCTTTACCGCCGCTCGCTAGCTCGTCTTGGGTTAGGTGCAGTACGTCGCCGTCGACCGTCACTCGCATATTGTGGTTTGCGGTGGCAGAACTGACGGTTTTGCTCATCGACAGAGGTTTGCCGTCGTAGCTTTCGCGGGACTCCAATACAGTCGTGGTGGTGGTATTGCTAGCGCCGGGCTGACTTACGGTGATAGTGAGGGTTTCTCGGCTAATGAGCGTCTTTTCAATTTCCTTGTGTTCGATGTGCCGGTAACCCATTTTATTACCTGCAAGGCTGAGGGTTTGCCATTGCTTTTGTGCGCCAAATGTCTGAACGCTTATGGCGCAAAGTAGCGCAAAGCTTAAAAATTTAAATGCCTGCTCTGGGCTTAGTCGCTTAAACGTCATTTTCTTAAACTGTCGTGCTGAGCAAGTTGTTACTGGCTAACCAGTCGCGACTGAGTTCGACGACTTGTTTGCAATCTTCCTGCAGTGCCATATGGCCGGCGCCGCGAATAACATCGTGGCTGACGAGGGCGGGAAGGCGCTTTACTCGTCGTTCAAATTCGTTTTTCTTGTGGAGGTAAGAATGCTCAGCCCTGAGGATAAGAGTCGGAATCTGGATGTTGCGTAGGGCCAGCCATGGCGATGAGGTATGTTTGAAATTGTGGGCTTCCCACTCGCGGCTGTAACGTAGCTTATACTGGCCGTCGGACGTTTCTACTAAGCCGGATTCGGCATAGTCATTGAAAGCGTCATCTGAAAAGTGACGATAGGCGGCTTTGTTGCGATGGTAGTCGATAAAGGTCTGGCGGTCCGGCCAAAGCTGGCGACGGTTCTGCGTGCGTTTGACTAAATTCAGCTTCCCCATTAACTCGGTGGGCGCAATGGCAGCGAGCGTGGGTAGAAATCGGCCAGGTATCGCAGCAGGATCAAACATCAGTAGCGCTTTAAAAAGATCTGGTCGTTTTGCCGCGGCGATAGCGGAAATCGTTGCGCCAATAGAGTGGCCCATAGCGATTACGGGCTTCTGAGCTAAACTTGATTGGCGTTGATCTAAAAACGTAATTAGATCGTCGGCATGCTGGCGCCAAGAAAACTGCCTAGATGGGGGCGTGTTGTCCCACGCGCCGCGATTTTCAAAGCCAATGAGGTTGAAGTCGTTTTGGAAATGGCTAAGAAATGTTTTGTAGCTTCCTGCCGGGAAGCCATTGGCAGGGGCAAAGAGCAGCGTTTCATCGCCTTGTCCGCCAGATAGCCATGTTGCAGGGCCATGACCAAATTCAGTTTGTTGGGGTTTTAACATAGTAAATGCAGGCTAAGATATTGGAGTTCCAAGCATAGCATGGTCCCGCGAGTGTGGCGGTGATTCGCCGTATTGCTGCGCGGTGTTTCACGTTCGGAGTATCGTTGAAATCCGCTATGGACGATGCTGAGTTGGGCGAGTTATTGTGGTGTTCAAGCTGCAGCGGGGGTAATTTAGGTTTCGAATTTCCTGAATTGACCGCTCGTAAGGGAATTCCCTATAAAGTTAAGTGCCCTGCTGCCGTTAATAAAGTTACGTAAGGGTGAAATGGCGGCCAAAGAATACGCAGTTTGGCACATTTTCCAATTCACAGACAAAGAGAGCCGGAGTTTCCTTTGGACTTAGCAACGTTATTAGGTATGTTGGGTGCGCTTGGGGTTATTGTCACAGCCATTGTGTTAGGTGGCAGTGCCAGTGGCTTTATCGATACCCCGAGTTTGCTAATTGTTGTTGGCGGGGGGTTATTAGCCAATTTGGTTAAGTTCCCGCTAGACCAAACGATGGGCGCCTTTAAAGTTGCGTCGAGGGCGTTTATTCATAAGCCAACCAGTTCGGCTGACCTTATTGCCGAATGTATGTCGATGGCAGGCGTAGCCCGTAAAGAGGGTTTGCTTGGCTTGGAATCACTGGAAATTAGCAATGAGTTTTTAAATAAAGGCGTGCAGATGGCTATTGATGGCCATGATCCTGAGTTTGTGCGCCGAGTATTGAATAAAGAAATCAGCCAGACCATTGAGCGCCATGAAATGGGCGAGGCTGTTTTTAAGGGCTTTGGTGAATCCGCTCCGGCCATGGGGATGATTGGTACATTGGTGGGCCTAGTGCAAATGATGTCGAATATGTCTGACCCTAAGGCGTTGGGGCCGGCGATGGCGGTTGCACTTTTGACTACCTTGTATGGCGCGGTTTTGGCAAACGTTGTTGCACTGCCAATGGCGGAAAAAATGGCCTTTCGAACGGCTGAAGAGCGGCGCAATCGCCATTTAATTTTAGAAGCCGTTGATGGCATTCAAGAAGGTATCAATCCACGGGTACTTGAGTCATTGCTGCAAACCTATCTTCCTGATAATAAGCGCGACGTTGAACCTAAGGCTGAGGAAGCCTAAGTGGAGGAAGACGCGCCCAAGAAACCGGCTGCAGGTGCCCCAGCTTGGGTGCTTACCTTTGCTGATTTAATGTCGCTTTTGCTCGCGTTCTTTGTGCTTTTGTTTTCATTTTCTGAAATGGACAAGCAAAAGTTTAAGGAGCTGTCGGGGTCGATGAAAGACGCTTTCGGTGTGCAGCGCGAAATACCCGCATTTAAGCCGCCGATAGGCACCAGCATGATCGCTCGGGAATTTAGTCCCGGCCAACCAAAACCCACAGCAGAAAATCAAATTCGCCAAGAAGCGGTGCGCGAAATGCGCGACTTTGTCAAAGTTGAAGCAGACGAGGCGCTCAATGACGATCTTGAGAAAGTTAAAGAGCATTTGGCTTTGGAGATCAGTGAAGGCCTTGTCGAGGTCGTAGACGATGGCGAGCGGGTGATTATCATACGCATTCGCGAGCGGGGCTCTTTTGCATCGGGTAGCGCTGAATTGTCGCCGGGATTTGATCCTGTGTTAGTGAAGCTCGGGACACTGCTAAATGAAATAGACGGCGAAATTGTGGTTGCCGGTCACACTGATCCAGTGCCTATTCACACCGAGCGATTTTCCTCAAACTGGGATCTTTCATCGGCTAGGGCGACTACGGTATTGCTGGGTATCATTGGAGCGAGCGGTCAGCCCAATGAACGGTTCAGAGTAATGGCTCACGCAGCAACGCGTCCGTTAGCTGATAATGATACTGCGGAGGGGCGGGGACGAAATCGCCGCGTCGAGATATTCCTTCTCCGTGGAGCCAAGCATGACCCAGCTATGGGCTCTGCGATAGGCGGTCGAGAGGCGTCATTGTTGGATCAATAAGAGCCTGTATTTGCAAGCTAATTTTTATTGTTAGAAATGTGAACTGTATCTCGCCGAGGAATACTACGTATGGTTTGAAATTCACTTTAATTGCTAAATGCGGTTATTGAAATTTAAAGCCGGAATAGCAGGGTGGATGTAATGACTATACGTAAATTGGTATCTGTAGGTGTCGCCTTAGTTGCAATGTCGTTGGCCGCGGAAGCGAAAGTGCCTGAGGGCTGGGAGATCGAGGCAATTTCAAAATCGACGGGTTACAGCGTGCACGGTCAAGAAGGTAGCAAGAACCAATTTGGCTTGCTTAAACACAGTAATACCTGCGCTGCAGATGAGTTATACATAAGCTGGGTAAGCGATAGCGACAATATATGGCCGCTTGCAGGAAAACAGATTTCCCTCGCGGCAGACTTTGATGGGGTTGCGCTAGATATTCCGGTGGAGGTTGTGTCAATCCGTCCAATGCAGGGCGATCGATATCAAGTGATTTTTGGGCGTTCGTTTGCGAATTCTGAGTTGCTATCGCTTATGGCGAATGCGGCGTCAGTTAATTTGGTGATGGCCTCAGCTGATGTAGCTCAGTTTTTTAGTGTTACCGGCGATCGATTTTCGATGCAAGGTTTTGCGCAAGCGCGTTTAGATGCGCAGAGCCGCTGCCAATCCCAGAGTAGTTAAACCGACCATTTAGAATATAAACAGGCTGCCCGTATTCTGCGTGGTGGCCTTTTTTTTGTTTTTGCCTTCAGCTATCGTTCAGCTAACTCCTGATATCTTACAAGCACATTCAGGAGGAACTGATGATGACAAATACAACAGCATTTGAAGTAGAACAGCCTAAGGTGATCCGCAATCTGTTACTCACTGCTTTACTTGCGGTGGCAGTGGCGGTGACACCAAAGCAAGCGCACGCGGAGCATGCGGAAACAGCTGCAGCGGTGTTAATTGGTGCCGCGGTCTTGTATGCCGCCCACGATGCTCATAAATCGGATAAAAAATACGCAAGACGCCATGCACATGTGCATGATAGACACTGTGGGCATCATGTTGAGTACCGCGGAAATAAATACCAGCGCTACGGTAATGCTCATGTTTATTATCAAAAGCACTATACCGCTGATCGATACTCGAACCACGGTAAGCATCACAAATATCTAGAGCAGCGCCATGACGGAAAGCATGGAAATAAATATGCTGAAAAGCACTATAAGAAAGACAAATACGTGCGTGATGACCGCAAGGGTAAGGGGCACGGCAATGATAATCATCATCGTGAGCAGTCGTGGAATACCCGGGTGAACGTTAGTACGCGGCACTAACGTTAGTGGGAGCAAACGCAGCAAAGGTGGCAGTCTTAGGGCTGTCACCTTTTTTGTGATCTTGCTGTTTAGCTGAGTGAGGCGGCCATATTGATTTTATTCTCATATTTAGCGCGCTTACTCGGCAAGACATTGATGCGATTGATGTCGTTGTCGGCCCAATTTAGGACTTTTTTGTCCATCACCATAAACCACAGTGGCGGGATATAGGCGAGCATAAACATAGCGTAATAACCGGCGGGGAGTTGAGGAACGTCTTCAAAATGCCGCAGGCATTGGTAGCGCCGACTAGGGTGAGCGTGGTGGTCGGAATGGCGCTGCAGCTGAAAGGTGATTAAATTAGATACGAGTGAATTTTGGTTCCACGAGTGTTCGGGTTGAGGTGTCTCATAGCGGCCGTTCTCAAGCTTTTTACGCAGTAGTCCATAGTGCTCAACATAGTTTGCCGCAGTTAAGTTGGTATGCCCGAGCAGGCTAGTGACAACAACAAAGAGTAGAACGGTCGGGCCAAAAAGGACGCCAACTACCGTAAAGAATAGGACGGTGATCGTCGCGCCGGGTAGAATTTCGTTTTTTGTAGACCAGAATGACAAGCCCTTTTTGTGTAGTCTATCCGCTTCAATACGCCAACCACGCAACCAGGTGCCAGGCATTTCTCTGAGCATAAAACGGTAGAAGTTTTCGCCGAGGCGTGAAGATGCGTGGTCGTGCGGAGTGGCTACATCGCGATGATGGCCGCGATTGTGCTCTACGCTGAAATGCGGAAGCGCCGTTATGCCAAGGGCAAGGCTTGCTGCCCAGCGCTCAGGTCGGTTTTTCTTGTGGCCTAGCTCGTGGCCAAGATTTAAAAATGCGCCGCCCAACCCCATGCAAGAGAGTGCAAGGGCGGCTAGTCCTAGGATCGACAGTTCAGCATACCAAGCGTAAGTAATGGCGCTAAACCACACAACGAGGGTGCCGGCCAGTGCCACAAACAAGGCCCAGCGAAAGTAGTTGTCGGCATCCAGGGCGGGTACATCGGCTTCATCATGGTTGTTGGGGTCTTGGCCGGAGATGTAATCGAGTATTGGAACGGCAACATAGAAAATAACAAAGCCGAGCGCTAGCCAGGCATTATTGCCCGTTTTTATGGCAGGAATGATGCCGATCAAGGCCAGCCATGGCATAAAAAAGGCGTTAATCATCCATAGCCAGCGAAATCGCTGAGTAAGATCCGTTATTGAAAATCGCGATATTGTCGTTGCCATAGTATACCGTCCTTATTATGTGGTTTCTTTACTTCAGGTCATTTGGCTAATGCGCATAGTGCGATTGATTAGGCTACGCCTAGCGTAGTGCGAGTTAAATGTTGCTACTGACCTACATAATTGTTAATTTCGGCCATTATGGATAAAAATAACAAGATAATTTCGGTTTCACCCACAGGGTTGCGGCCAGCGCTCGGTTTACTGATATTGTGCCAAACCTTGGAAGAATTGGAGTTGGATCACAGCGCGGCGAGCAAAATTACAGGCCTGAGCCGGAATCAGTTAGAGACGCCTGGGTGTCTAATTAAGTCGGACCAGGAAATTGCGTTTATCGAGGCAACGCTTGCCGCGAATACGCGACCGGATCTCGCGTATCTTGTTGGTCGACGTTACCATTTTGGTGTTTTTGGTATATGGGGCTTGGCGCTTATATGCAGTAAAAATTTGTTGCAGGCTTTTCAGGTTGCTCAAGAGTTTGTTGAATTAACTCACAGCTTTGTTGGCTTGGAATTAAGTGTGGAGGGGCCAGTCGCAAGCATCGCCTTGCGTGACCACTATCCGGCGGGAGCGGTGCGTAATTTTGTCGTTGAGCGCGATCTTATTGTTACGCTTGGCATTGCGACAGAGGCCGCTGGGCAGAAATTGCCGCTACTTTCTCTTGCGGTAGCCATTCCCCGGCCCGGGCATGCTTTAGAAATAGAGCGTTTAGTCGGTTGCCCTGTTGAGTTTAATGCTCTTCATACGCGAGCCCGCTTATCGAGTGACCTTTTGCAGATTGTTTTACCGCAGTCGAATGCGGTGACGTGGTCGGCTTGCGTTCGTCAGTGTCGAGAGCTTATTACGCGGCAACATGGTGGTCGTAGTTTTACGCACAGAGTGCAGCGCGCCATCGCTGATTCTGCGTTCCAAGGAATTCAAACGGTAGCGCATGCATTAGGGGTGCCTGAGCGTACACTGCGACGTCAACTTCAGCGAGAAGGTACCAGCTATCGGGTGCTGAACCAAAAAACGAGATTGGCGATGGCTCAACAGTTTCTTGCTGACGATATCCTGCGGCTTGATCAGGTTGCTGAAAGATTAGGCTATAGCGAGGCGGCCAATTTCAGTCACGCTTTTAAGCAGTGGTGCGGAATTACGCCTGGGCAATATCGGCGTAGTACGCGAGATGGCAGCGCAGAAAAACCGTTATAATGCGTGGCGAAACTTTGGGGAGTTAATCATGGGAATACAAGAATTTATTGATCGCTTGGCGCGGCAATCTGTCGCTTTTACTGACGTCATGGCGTTTATAGATGAACACTATAGCTTTACACCGACTGCCTTTCAGAATGGTGAGCAATTTAATGACGCGGGGAGCAATAATGGCTCCTGCAAGGTATTTGCATTTGGCGCATTGCATCAGTTGAGTGTGCAAGCAACGCTGCATGCCTTCGGGGATTATTATACGAATGACGTTTTGGAGAATCCCCACGGTGATGACCACGCCAATATTCGCAACTTCATGCGCAGCGGCTGGGGTGGTATTCGGTTTGAAGGTGATGCTTTAATGGCAAAGTAAGGTAACTGGCTTAGCGTAACGCGTCGGCTTCACTCACCAGCGGGCGGTCAGTCTTGGTGGCGCGCATGATATTGCCGTCAGGTTTATTATCGGCGCCACAATGGCCTAGCATCACGTGGTCTTCATGGACTTCAACTAATACGCCAACAAAGGGCATGTCGCGCATACTGCCGTCTACTCGGTAACTTACGAGATCACCTGGCTTAAAGGTGTCGGGCTCAAAATTTAGGTCAAACGGGCATTTTTCGCCGCTGTCACTTCCCATATCTATCATGGTTTTCTGTCTCTAATTATTGGTTTTGGGATTTAAAACTAATAGCCGTAGTATATCTATCTTTCACACTAAATGGTGCCCTATTCATGTTGAATGGTGTTCACGGTGTTAGTGAGAACATTATAATTAATCTGCGCAAGTTATTTGGCCTTGGGGTGCAGAGACAAGGGCTACTTAGCAATGAAAATGCTTAAACGATTATTTTTAACGATCTTGGTGCTCGCGGGTTTACTTATATTCACGCCGTTGCTGCTTGTCCAGTTTGGCCCCGCCGGCTGGGGAACAACCTCAAAACTTCTGGTGAATATGGTGTTTGGTTATGGTGACACGCTCAACGCCAGCGCTGTGAAGCAGCAGCTAAAGGTAGCAGACGGTTTTCAGGTCAGTCTATATGCTAAAGACCTTGGGAAAATACGTTTCTTGAAAGTAACTGATGCTGGCGACTTGTTAGTGAGTAGGCCAAACACAGGCGATGTGCTGTTACTAGAGCAAGATCGTAATAGTGATGGCGTGCCTGACGGCCAGCGAATCTTGCTCGCGGGTCTGACGCGTCCCCATGGTTTGGATATCGCCGACGGTTGGTTATATGTGGCGGAGTCAGACGGACTTGGAAAAATTCCCTTTAATAGCGCAACAGGGACGGTCACGGGTGAATACCAGCGCATTGTTTCTGGCTTGGGTGATAAGGGCAATCACTGGACCAAAACGGTTCGTGCGTCCGTGGATGGTTGGCTGTATCTCAGTTCAGGCTCGACGTGTAACGTCTGCGAGGAGGACGACCCGCAGCGAGCGAGTATTATGCGGCTTCGATCCGATGGCAGTGAACTCTCGGTCTATGCAAGCGGTTTGCGAAATAGCGTCGGCTTTGACTGGGCGCCTTGGGACAATAGTTTATACGCTACCGATAACGGGCGTGACTTGCTTGGCGATGATATTCCGCCTTGTGAACTCAATAAAATTGACGCCGGTGGTTTCTACGGCTGGCCCTATGTTAATGCGAGTGCACTAGACCCAGATTTTGGTGAATTAAATCCGGCAGTAGCAGCTAAGAATATAGCGCCGAGTCATGAATTTCGTGCGCATAACGCTCCACTGGGAATTCGATTTCTACGGCATAGCGGCGTCGCGGGCTTCGAGCGCACAGCGCTCGTTGCTTTGCATGGTTCATGGAATCGCAGCGTACCTGACGGTTATAAAGTAGTGTCACTGCATTGGTTGGCCGATGGTCGTATTGTCGAACGCGATTTTTTAAGTGGCTTTTTACAAGGTGAAAACTTGCTCGGTCGCCCGGTTGATGTCGCTGAAGCTAGGGACGGCAGTATTTATATCTCAGATGACTATTCGGGTTCAATATATCGCGTTAGCGCTGGCGACGAAAAGGGCATCGGTCTGTCTGCAGTCGGTTTAACAGCGAGTAAGGCGCCGGAGAAAGAGGGCGGGTTGGCAGTTTATAGTAAGGAACAACGCGGCAGCTTATTTGCTCGAGGCGAGGTCGTGTTTCGCGGTAATGCATGTGTAGCGTGTCACAGTGAGTCGCCGGATGATAAATCCATGGCTGCACCGTTGGTGGGGCTGGAGCATCGCTATAGCGTCACGGAATTGAGCGATTTTTTTACCGCGCCGACTCCGCCGATGCCAGTGTTCCCGCTTAGTGCTGAAGATCGCGAAGCGCTGGCAGTCTATTTGTTGGTGCGCCCGTAGCGGCAGTATGAAGAATTTGGCCCCTTTTTGTTTTAATGTGCGTACTGATACGTATCGCGAAAGCTTAGCATTTTCGTTAGTGTTTGGCTAAGCGATATGACCGCGCAAATATTGAATAATTTGGCTCGTTTTTATCAGCCTGTGTAATATGGATATTCCACCTCGTAATAGTGGGTATATTTGATTGAGTGGCATTGCTAAATGTGATGCTCGCGAATATGCCTTCTATTGTAATGAAATTTGGTAGAGGTATCTCAATGACACAATCTATAACGGGTTTTGCACATAAAGCTTCAAAATCTAAGCAGGGTGGGTTTGCACTTGCCGCAGAATTAACCTTGATGAGTTCTATTATGGTCGCCGGTGTAACAGTTGGCATGACGACCATGCGTGATTCCCTATTAGCTGAAATGGACGACACTGCAGAGGCAATCGGTTCGTTGGACCAGAGTTTTTCCTACGCGGGCGTGCGTAATGGCCACGGTACAGCGGCGGCGGGCGGTTCGGGCTTTCGGGATGCTGTTGATACTAATGCTGGGGATGGCGTCGGTTTTGTTTTTGTGACCTCAGACAATGTCGAGGGTGGCTTGTAGCGTAAAGTAAGGTCATTCCTATGACATTAAAGGCGTCTTCGGACGCTTTTTTGGTTTTTGGCGGGCAGTAAAATTGAAGCAATTTCCGTTTGAGTCGGTCTCTGCGCGGTTTTGTATTTCAGTGGCGAAGTATTCCAGGTGGGGATGTGTCGATTTCGGGCGGAGCTCGCTGTATGGCCTGTAATGCACAATGGTAGAGCGGCATAGCTCAGTGTTAGTAAGTAAAGTTTGCTAAGCCAAACTATTCGCAATCGACCGTGTGCTGCATCGACGCCACGTTTTCTTAGGGAAGACGGGAGATTATTCCTTACTATGGTCTTACTGCTAACTTGTTGTATTTCAATAATTTACTAGTATTTTGATCGACTGGTTTCTCTCCGCTTAGGGCTTGCTACTACGATACTCCTTCGGATCGTAGTAAGCTTGTCGCCGTCGTATTTTCTCATAAACGATAAATGCTTGCTGGAATATGGAATACTATGTTCTTTCTCGCTGTGCTTGGCACATGGACGGCCAGTAGGTATCGCTGTGTTCGTAGCCAGCTAGTAAATATTTTTGGTGTCATAAGGAAGCGCAATGAAGTCCATTTTTCCTCTTATAGTCTCTGTCTTTTTGTTATTTGCCTGTGCAAGCAATGAAACTGTGGTGTATTCAAATGGATTCAGTTTTGCCAATTATGACTACGTCGTAATCGAGCGCGATACCAATAGCGCTATATACGGTATGGATTTAGAATTCGGCAATATGATTGGCGCCTACAATATGGCTGTGGTGGGTTCGAAGGAGGTAGAGAATTTACCGTATGAGGCGAAGAAGCGAACTTTAGGTGTGCAGCTTTCGGTTAGCGGCAGTAGCGAGCGAATTATGTTGGGGATTTCCTTTCAAGATTTCATAACTGGCCGTACTGTAGCGACTATTGGCTCAACGGAAAAGGGCGACCTATTTGATCGCGATGATCGTACTGAAATCTTTGATTTAGTAACTGGGACTGTTGTCGCTGCGATTAAACGAGACAAGTTGCTTACTGTGCAGGACGGCCGGAGCCTCGATCGTGATCAACCTAAAATGACGGTTATGCCTACCGACCGGTATGAAAGCCAGTATGAATCACAAGGGGAGAAGGCTTACACCTTGACCCCAGATTTTTCCGAGTAATTCGCTAAGCGTATACTGATTGCCGTGCAGCGTTCTAGCTAATTAACGCTAGCTTGGTGGCCAGTTTTTATCGGTCTAAACTTTTTGCTCTCACCATCGTAATGTAAAAATTTCCTTCCCCTGTATATAGCGCCACCCGCACACTCTCAAGCTGTCTATTTTAAGTGCCGTAACTCTACTCTACGATTCTTCTCGAATTGGTCTTCGTTCAAGTTTGCATTCAATGGCTGAGACTCGCCGTAGCCGCGAGCGCTTAATTGCGACGGCTTAACCCCCTTGCCTATTAGGTAGCTCCGAACGGCTTCCGCGCGCGCTTGGGATAGACGGAGGTTGTAGCTCTCGCTAGCTCGTGCATCGGTATGGCCACCAATTTCAAAACGCTGGTCATCGCATCGAAGAATATTTTTTGCAGTTTGGTCCAAAATACTGCGTGACTCACGAGTCAGCTCAGCTTTATCCGTTTCGAAATTCACGCCAGTTAATTGCGTAATCTCCTCCTTTGGGCAACAGCTATTATCATTTGCGCCGATTTGATTGTTGCATCCTTGATTTGTGGCAGGGGTGAATTTCTCGGCAATGCTTTCACTGCTGGACGGCGAATCAGCGTTGCCCCGACGTTCAGTGGCAGCCTCGTCAGTCGCCATGCTGAGCGCGAACGGCGTATTTTCAGTGCTGAAATAAGTGCCGATATTGTTGCCGCCACTAACCTCGTTTCTGCTAGTCGGGGATTCCGATGAGGCACTTATAGGCAGTTCAGATGAGCCGGTTGTGGAGCCAAGTAGTGATACTTCCGTTGCATTTAAGGCTGCTTCGATTGCCTTTAAGTCTTGCGTGCTTGGTTCAAGCTTGTCACTAAAAAATCCGGCATCGTCGTCGGTTGCGGCACTCGAGTTTTCTTGGTTGGAATCGGTGTTAACAGTATCTGATTCGTCTCCTGGGTTGCTAGATTTAGCCTGCGTGTTTTCTGTCGAGCTGTTGTCGCGGGCGGCAGTCCCAGTAGTGCTGTCGGCTGACGCAGTTGTGCTAGAGCTATTGCTGCTGGAGTTGATGTCATCGCTGGTATTTTCTGTGCTACCGGATCCGTTCAAATCGTCACTCTCAGCGGCACTTCCGCTATTTGAATAGACTGAATTGGATTGCGTATTTCCTGCGGCGTTGTCATTGCCAATATTGCCAGCGCTTGAGCTGCCAGAATTTGCAGTGTTGTTGTTCGAGCTGCTTGGGCTATTTCCAGTACTAGCCGATGAGCTGGTATCCGTTGGCGAAATCATGCCGCCAGAACTAGCGTTACTCGAGCTACCGCCTTCATTGGCAGTACCAGCGGAATCACCAGAAGTTGATTGCGCGTTTCCTACAGGGTTGCCGATGTTTAAATTACTTGCGCCGCTTCCGGTAGTTGCTGATGGGCTGCTACCCGCTGGCGTAGTCGTGGTCGAGCCACCGCTATTGGAGCCGTTGTTCGACGGTGAACTGTCATCGTTTCCGTTGTTCGATACAGCGGACGCTGAGCTGCTAGAGCTAGCGCTGTTCTCGCTGCCGGCACTTCCTTCGGCTCCAGGTTTGTTCGAGGTAGCGATATTTGAGCTAGCGCTTTCATTGGTAGTGTCAGTTGAATCGCCAGAAGTTGATTGTGTATTCCCTTCAGCGTTGCCACTGTTTGAGTTACTTGTGCCATTTCCAGTCGTCGTAGATGAACTGCTATCGGTTGGCGTAGCCGTGTTAGAACCACCGCTATTGGAAGCGTTGCTTGACGGTGAGCTGTCAGTGTTTCCGCTGCTTGACGTGGGAGAAGCCGAGTCGCCATTGCCGGACGTCGATTGAGCATTACCTGTGGTGTTGCTGGATGACGAGTTGCTGGTATTTGAATTATCTCCACTATTAGTGGGCGCGGCTGAGTTCGAGCCGCCGTTGTTCGACGCGGGAGAAGCTGAGCTGCCATTGCCGGACGTCGATTGAGCATTAGCTGTGGTGGTGTTGCTGGATGGCGAGTTGCCGGCATTTGAATTATTCCCACTATTAGTGGGCGCAGCGGAGTTCGAGCCGCCGTTGTTTGAGTTACTTGCGCCATTTTCAGCCGTCGTAGATGAACTGCTATCGGTTGGCGTAGTCGCGTTAGAGCCACCGCTATTGGAACCGTTGCTTGACGGTGAGTTGTTAGTGTTTCCGCTGCTTGACGCGGGAGAAGCCGAGCTGCCATTGCCGGAAGTCGATTGTGCATTAC
>TARA_R110001599_G_scaffold8651_25_pt1 | contig 13413 bp, 13 predicted proteins | sample TARA_R110001599 | Tara Oceans TARA_R110001599 (sample SAMEA4398360) | marine metagenome | biome: Polar Biome; feature: [MES] marine water layer (ENVO:01000295) within the mesopelagic zone...; material: water (ENVO:00002006), including particulate matter (ENVO:01000060) such as...... | reverse complement strand
GAAAGGCATCAACGAATCCGACATGATCCTGATGCCGGACGACAGCACTGCCGTTCTCGACCCGTTCACCGACGACACCACCGTTATCCTGCGCTGCGACATCGTCGAGCCCAGCACCATGCAGGGCTACGAGCGCGACCCGCGCTCAGTCGCCCACCGCGCCCAGGAATACCTGAAGACTACCGGCATCGGTGACACCGCATTCTTCGGCCCCGAGCCCGAGTTCTTCGTTTTCGACGACATCAAGTGGCACGCGGACATTTCCGGCGCCGGCTACGCCATCAGCTCATCCGAGGCAGCCTGGTCATCCAACCTGCATCAGGAAGACGGCAACACCGGCCACCGCCCGCGCGTCAAAGGCGGCTACTTCCCCGTACCTCCAGTCGACTCACTGCACGACATCCGCGCAGCCATGTGCACCGCGATGGAGCAAATGGGACTGGGCATTGAAGTGCACCACCACGAAGTAGGCACTGCCGGCCAGTGCGAGATCGGCGTCAAGTTCAACACGCTGGTAAAAAAGGCGGACGAAGTCCAGATCCTTAAGTATTGTGTACACAACGTGGCACACGCCTACGGTAAAACGGCGACCTTCATGCCCAAGCCGCTTGTGGGCGACAACGGTTCCGGCATGCACGTGCACATGTCCATCTCCAAGGACGGCGTGAACACCTTTGCTGGTGACGGCTACTCCGGCCTGTCGGAAACTGCGCTGTACTACATTGGCGGCGTAATCAAGCACGCCAAGGCGCTGAACGCTTTCACCAACCCGGCGACCAACTCCTACAAGCGCCTCGTGCCTGGCTTTGAAGCGCCTGTGATGCTGGCCTACTCGGCCCGCAACCGCTCTGCATCAATTCGTATCCCCTACGTTGCCAGCCCCAAGGGCAAGCGCGTGGAAGTCCGTTTCCCCGACCCGGCAGCCAACCCCTACCTGGCGTTTGCAGCCCTGCTGATGGCCGGCCTGGACGGCATCCAGAACAAGATCCACCCCGGCGATGCCGCCGACAAGGATCTCTACGACCTGCCGCCCGAAGAAGGCAAGGCCATCCCCACCGTGTGCTCCAGCCTCAGCGAGGCCCTGAAGTCACTCGATGAGGACCGCAGCTTCCTGACCGCCGGCGGCGTGTTTACCGACGACATGATCGATGGCTACATCGACCTCAAGGCGTCGGACATCGAGCGCCTGAACATGACCACGCACCCGGTCGAGTTCGACATGTACTACTCCGTGTAAAGCACGGAATGCTGTTGCAAGGCCCGCCATGTGCGGGCCTTTTTTTTGCGCTGCTGCTGGCGCATCAGGCGTAGGGCGCCCGGGAAATTTCTGCTAAGGTTGTTTCACGTCGCCGCTTGCGAGGCCCACCGCCGATGATTCGTTTCCTCCTGTTATTGTCACTGCTGCTCTCAACCACCGTGCAGGCCAGCCAGCCCATCTACAAATCCACCGATGCCCAGGGCAATGTTGTCTACACCGACAAGCCCCCCGCGGAAGGCACCAACCGGGAAGAGGTGAAATTACAGCGCCTGAACACACAGCCGGCCCCCGAGATGCGCAGCACGCCGCCGGCGCCGGCACGCAGCAGCGCGGCAGCGGTGACCGTTGAACGGGACGTCACCATCACCTCGCCTGCGGACCAGGCCGTCATCCCCATGGGGCAGCAGGGCGACTTCGCCGTGGAAGCCACGACGACACCACCACTCGGCGCCGGCGAGGCGCTGCAACTGCAGATCGATGGTACGCCCGCGGGCGAGCCCCAGGCCAGCGGTCGCTGGGCCCTGACCAACGTGCTGCGCGGTGGCCACGAGCTGAGCGTGGTGCGTCTGGGTGCCGACGGCACCGAACTGGCGCGCTCCGCTTCGATCTACGTACAGGTGATGCGCCCCTACAACATCCAGAACCGCAACTAGCCTCAGGCTGGACAACGCCGCCCCTCCGTGCACTATAATGGTGCAATTCATTCGTGCGCGCAGAAGAAGGACACGGTGCCCTGCCGAGATTCGCGGCCACACGCGTTCAGCACGCATGAAGTGAGCGCATACTTACCCTGAAACATCAATTTTACTGCGCACACATGGGTGAAGTAAGCCCTTGAGGCAAGTTGGCGTCATTCTTGCTTTGCCAACAGGCGTACCGCGCTCAGGCGGTCAATCATGGGGCAGGCATGCAGCAGAAACCCGACATTCTGGACCACATCAGCACCGGCGTCATCGCCCTGGATGCGCAGCTGCGCCTGACGGCCATCAACTCCGCTGCCGAAGTGCTGCTGGAGGCTTCGGCCACGCGGGTCATGGGCGCACATGCCAGCCTCCTGGTCCTGCAGGCTGAAGAGCTGCTGGAAACCCTGAAGCACGCGCGCAGCACCCGTGCGACCCTCGCACGCCGCGGTATGTTGCTGACCACACACAGCGGCCAGGAAGTACAGATCGACCTGATTGTCACCGCCATCCAGGGGGAGCAGGCTGACAGCCTCGTGCTGGAGCTGATCCCGGTCGACCGGCTGCAGCGCATCAGCCGCGAAGAGAGCATGTTGCACGCGCAGGAAACCACCCGCGCGGTGATTCGCGGCCTGGCGCACGAAATCAAAAATCCGCTGGGCGGGGTGCGCGGTGCCGCCCAGTTGCTGGCCAAGGAGCTGCCCAACGAGGAGCTGGCCGAATACACACGTATCATCATCCGCGAAGCGGATCGCCTGCGCGACCTGGTCGATCGGCTGCTCGGCCCCAATCAGCGGCTGGCCATCGAGCCGGTCAATATTCACGAAATCATCGAGCATGTGCGCAACCTGATTGCAGCCGAGGTGAACAACGCGGTGACCATCAACCGCGACTACGATCCCAGCCTGCCACCGCTGCCGGTCGACCGCGCGCAGCTCATTCAGGCGGTGCTGAATATCATGCGCAATGCCTTGCAGGCGGCGGCTTCACCGGAGGCGTGCACGATTCTCCTGCGCACACGGTCGCAGCGCCAGTTCACTATCGGCGGTCACCGCCACCGCCTGGTCTGCCGTGTGGATATTATCGACAACGGGCCGGGCATTCCCGCCGAAATACAGCAGGCGATTTTTGTGCCCATGGTGACAGGCAGGCCCGATGGCACCGGACTGGGGCTCTCCATCGCCCAGTCCATCGTCAACCGCCACGGCGGCCTGCTGGAATGTGCCAGCGAGCCGGGCAACACACGTTTTACCCTCTATTTACCAATGGAACAGAGCCATGCAGAGACACGCTAAAGTCTGGGTCGTGGATGACGACAGCTCTATTCGCTGGGTGCTGGAACGCGCGCTCAGCCAGGCCGGCATCGACAACGAGAGCTTTTCCGATGGCGACCAACTCATCGAACGCATGCTTTCGGAGCGGCCGGACGTCATCATCAGCGACATCCGCATGCCCGGCATCGACGGCCTCGACCTGCTGACACGCATCAACGACGAGCACCCGGAGCTACCGGTCATCATCACCACCGCCCACTCGGACCTGGAAAGCGCCGTTGCCTCTTACCAGCGCGGCGCTTTCGAATACCTGCCCAAGCCTTTTGATATTGACGAGGTGGTGGCCATTACCGAGCGCGCGCTCGCCCAGGCGCGGGAAAAACGCGGCGAAATGTCGCTGCCCGAGGCGCTGCCGGAAACCGAAATCATCGGCGAGGCACCGGCTATGCAGGAGGTGTTTCGGGCCATCGGGCGCCTGGCGCAAAGCAATATTACCGTGCTGATCAACGGCGAATCCGGCACCGGCAAGGAACTGGTCGCGCGCGCGCTGCACCGCCACAGCCCCAGGGCCCAGCGTCCGTTCATCGCCCTGAACATGGCGGCCATTCCCCGGGACCTGATGGAGTCCGAGCTGTTCGGCCATGAAAAGGGTGCCTTCACCGGCGCCAACAGCAAGCGGGAAGGGCGCTTCGAGCAGGCCAATGGCGGCACCCTGTTCCTCGATGAAATTGGCGATATGCCGGCGGAGACCCAGACCCGCCTGCTGCGGGTGCTGGCCGATGGCGAGTTCTACCGGGTGGGCGGACATACCTCGGTGAAGGTGGACGTGCGTATTATCGCCGCCACCCACCAGGACCTTGAGGAGCGCGTGCAGCGCGGTGACTTCCGTGAGGACCTGTTCCACCGTCTGAACGTTATCCGCATCCACATTCCGCGGCTGGCGGAGCGCCGGGAAGACATACCGCGACTGATGAAATTCTTCTTCCGCAAGGCCGCAGAAGAGCTCGGCGGGGAGCCGAAAATTCTGCTGCCCGACACCGAGCGTTTCCTCATCGCACTCGCCTGGCCCGGCAACGTGCGCCAACTGGAGAACACCTGTCGCTGGCTGACCGTGATGGCGTCAGGACGCGAGATTCACCTGCGCGACCTGCCGCCGGAGCTGGGCAAAGTCGCCACACCCGTCGCCGGAGGCACCTCGTCGCAGTGGAACGAGCAGCTCGGGCAATGGGCGCGCAAGGAACTGCAGCAGGGCAAGCACCACATCCTGCGCCAGGCGGTACCGATGTTCGAGCGGGCGATGATTGAAGTGGCGCTGGCGCAGACCCAGGGCCGCAAACGCGATGCGGCTGAACTGCTGGGCTGGGGCCGCAACACCCTCACCCGCAAAATGAAAGATCTGGATATGAGCGACTGAGGGACGGCATACTGCGCGCATGCTGAATATCGTCCTGTACGAACCGGAAATTCCGCCGAATACCGGCAACATCATTCGTTTATGCGCCAACACCGGCTGTCAGCTGCACCTGATCGAGCCACTGGGCTTCGAGCTGGATGATCGCCGGCTGCGGCGCGCAGGCCTGGATTACCGCGAGTTCGCGAACGTGTGCGTGCACCCGTCTCTGGAAGCCCTGCGCAGCAGCCTGCCGCAATCGCGCCTGCTGGCGGTGAGCACGCGGGGCACTACGCTGCACCACCAGGCACAATTCCGCGCCGGCGATGCCATTCTGTTGGGGCCTGAAACCCGGGGCCTGCCGCAGTCGCTGCTTGCATCCCTGCCCGCTGAACAGGTGTTGCGCATACCCATGCGCGCAGACAGCCGCAGCCTTAACCTGAGCAATGCGGCGGCCATTCTGTGCTACGAGGGCTTGCGCCAGCTGGGGTTTTCCGGGCTGGCATAGGCGGTGCGAGGGGGATGGTCGGCCACACCCGCCAGGGCGTGGCCGGCGTACTGCTTAGTGTTCCGTGGCGCTCGCGGTACCTGCAGCCGGTGCCTCGCCCTGCTCCTGTGAGCGCGCCAGCGCCTGCATATACAGGCCGTCGAAGTTCACCGGAGCGAGCATCACCGGGGGAAAGCCGCCCTTCACACACAGCGAATCGATGTTTTCGCGGGCGTAAGGGAACAGGATATTCGGCGCGGCAGTTGCCAACACCCGGCGCAGGTTCTCGCCGTCAAAACCCTTGATCAGGAAAATACCCGCTTGCTGGATTTCCACCAGAAACGCGGTTTCCTCTTCCATTTTGGCCGTGACCGTAATCGTCAACACCACTTCATAGTTGCCATTTTCGTCTATGGCATCGCTTTTGGTGTTGAGGTCGACATTGACCTTCGGCTGCCACTGCTTGCGAAATACGCCGGGGCTGGCCGGTGATTCAAAGGACAGATCCTTGTTGTAAATACGCTGCAACACAAACTGCTGTTGTACCGCTTCATCTGCGGCGCCTGCTGCGGGTGCTTGTTCATCGGCCATTGAGCCGTCCTCCATCGGGTTGTGTTAACGGCCGGGAGCGGGTTGCGCCTGGGCCAATAGGGAATCGAGACGGCCTTGGCGCTCCAGCGCCACCAGCTCGTCGCAGCCGCCGACGTGTACGTCGCCGACCCAAATTTGCGGTACCGTGTGGCGCCCACTCAGGCGCTCCATCTCGGCGCGTTTGGCGCGGTCGCCATCCACCGGGATGTCGAGAAATTCCACGCCCTTGCCCGTCAGCAGGCTGCGCGCACGCACGCAGAAGGGGCAGAAGCGAGTCGTGTAAAGCGTCACCGGCGCAGTCATGGCGGGTGCCTATTTGACCGTGGGCAGCTGCAGGTTGCTCCACTCCAGCATGCCGCCGCCCATCTTGTAGACCTTTTCGTAGCCGGCGGCCTTGAGCTGCTTGCCCGCGGAAGCCGCAGTCTGGCCCATCTTGCAGACCAGGATAACCGGGCGTTGCCGGTACTTGCCAAGCTCTTCCATGCGCGCCGGCAGCTTGGCCGCCGGTATGTTCAGCGCATCCACAATGTGCCCACTCTTGAAGTCCGCGGCATCGCGCAGGTCGACAAAGATGCCCTCTTCCGCGTTCACCAGCGTGATGGCCTGCTGCGGGGTGAGTGCGGGGCCGGACTTGCGCGCCTCGTGCATCACCAGCATGACGACGACCGCCAGCAGTGCGGCAAAAAGCACCCACTGCTGCATAAAGAATTCAATAAACAGGGCCATAACCGTGTCGCGTGCTCACCTGTGAGATTACGTTCGAACGCCGGCCCGTGCGCGAGTTGCACCAAACACCGGCGGGCTGCAGAAAAGGCCGCAAGTATACAGGCTATGCCCGGCGGCAACCAGCCACCCCTGACAGCCCCCTGGCGCGGGTCGGGCCGCCGGGGGCGATGCGATTCCCCCGTCGACAGGGTAGAATGGCCAGCCCCGGCCACACGCGACCACCGGAGCACGGATTGAGCATGAGCAACGCCCGCAAGACACCCACCGTACTGATCATTCTCGACGGCTGGGGCCACCGCGAAGAGGCCCGCGACAACGCCATCGTGCAGGCCAACACACCAGTCTGGGACAGGCTCTGGCGCGATGCTCCGCACACGCTGGTCTCGGGCTCGGGGCTGGATGTGGGTCTGCCGGCGGGCCAGATGGGCAATTCCGAGGTGGGCCACATGAGCCTGGGCTCGGGCCGGGTGATCTACCAGAACATCACCCGCATCGACCAGGCCATTGCCGACGGCAGTTTCGACCGCAACCCGGCCTACACCAGTGCCATCGACGCCGCGGTTAGCGGTGGCGGCGCGGTGCATGTGTTAGGGCTGCTTTCGCCCGGCGGTGTGCACAGCCACGAAGACCAGATTCTCGCCGCCGTGCGCCTGGCCGCCGCGCGAGGCGCCAGCCGGGTTTATCTGCACGCCTTCCTCGACGGGCGGGATACCCCGCCGCGCAGCGCCGAGGCGTCGCTGGCTCGGGCCGAGGCGCTGTTTGACGAGCTGGGCTGTGGCCGCGTGGCGAGTATCGTCGGGCGCTACTATGCAATGGATCGCGACAACCGCTGGGAGCGCATTGAGCAGGCGTGGCAACTCCTCACCACTGGCAGTGCCGCACACCGCGCGCCCAACGCGCCCGCTGGCCTGGCGGCGGCCTACGGCCGGGACGAGAACGACGAATTCGTGTTGCCCACCGCCGTGGGAACAGACGGTGACGACAGTGCCGCGATTCGCGATGGCGACTGCGTACTGTTCATGAACTTCCGCTCTGACCGTGCGCGCCAACTCACCCGCGCTTTCACCGACCCCGCCTTTGACGGTTTCCAGCGAGGCCACGTGCCGCAGCTCGCCGGCTTCGTCACTACCACCGAGTACGCCGCGGATATCGACGCACCCTGCGCGTTTCCGCCCGAGCACCTCGACAACGTGCTCGGCGCCTACCTGGCCGAGCAGGGCAAGACCCAGCTGCGCATTGCCGAGACCGAAAAATACGCCCACGTCACCTTCTTTTTCAGCGGTGGACGGGAAGACACCTTTCCGGGCGAAGAACGCATCATGGTGCCTTCGCCAGACGTTGCCACCTACGATCTCAAGCCCGAGATGAGTGCGCCCGAAGTGACCGACAAGCTGGTGGAGGCTATCCACAGCGGCCGCTACGACTTCATCGTCTGCAACTACGCCAACGGTGACATGGTGGGCCACACCGGCATCTTTGCCGCGGCGGTCAAGGCCGTGGAAGCGCTGGATACCTGCCTGGGGCGGGTGGAGGCCGCCCTGCTTGAGGCGGGCGGGCAAGCCCTGGTGACCGCCGATCACGGCAACTGCGAGCAGATGCTCGACTACGAGTCCGGCCAGCTGCATACCCAGCACACCACCGAGCATGTACCCCTGGTGTACATCGGCCAGCGGCGCTGCGAGCTGGATGCGGCCGGCGGTATCCTGGCGGACATTGCACCCACCCTGCTGAGCCTCATGGACCTTGCGCAACCGGCAGAAATGACCGGGCACAGCCTGGCCGACTGCAAGGCGTAGGGCCATGCTGCGCCTGCGCCGGCACTGTGCAGGCCTGATACTGGCCGCGGGCCTGCTCAGCCCGCCGCTGGGGATCTCCGTCTGGGCGGAAGGCGAAGAGGACGCCGCGCGCGCCAGCCTCGCCGAGCTGCAGGCCCAGATAAAGTCAGTCACGAACCAGTTAGACCGCGCCCGCAACCAGCTCAGCACTGAACAGAAACAGCTGCGTGAAGCGGAACGGCGCCTGGGCGAGTTACAGCAGGCCATCGGCAACAACCGCGAGGCCATCCGCAACACCGAAGCCGAACTGGCCTCGCTGGCCAGCCGCAGCGCCGAGCTCGAAGCGGCTCGCGACAGCCAACAGGTGCGCATTGGCACGGAACTGCGTGCCGCCTGGCAAATGGGCCAGCAGGGCACGCTGAAAGTACTGCTGAACCAGGAAAGCCCCCATACCGTGGCACGGGCCATGGCCTACTATCGCTACTTTTTCCAGGCGCGCAACGAACTCGTCGTCACTTACCGTGCCACACTTGCCGAGCTGGCTACCGTGGCGGCACGCAGCGAAGCGGCGGCCCGGCAACTGGGCGAACAACGGGCAGAACTGCAAAGCCAGCAGGAGGCGCTGCTGGCCTCGCGCGCAGAGCGCGAACAGGCCATTGCCGCGCTCGCCACCAATATCCGCAACAAAGACGATGAGCTACAGCAGCTTGAGCGGGACCGCGAGGAGCTGGAGCAGCTGCTGGAATCCATCAAGCAGGCCATCGTGGAAATCGAGCTGCCGGCGGACTACAAGCCCTTCGCCAGCCGCAAAGGCAGCATGACGTGGCCCGTGGATGCGCGTCGCAACAACAGTTTTGGCGCCAGCCGGGGCCTGGGCGGCATGCGCTGGCAGGGCATCAACCTGACCGCTGACGAAGGCAGCACGGTGCGCGCCATTCACCATGGCCGCGTCGTGTTCGCCGACTGGTTGCGCGGCTCCGGGCTGCTGCTGATCGTCGACCACGGCGATGGCTACATGAGCCTCTACGCCCACAACCAGAGCCTGCTGAAAGAGGTGGGGGAGTGGGTGGCACCGGGCACACCGGTGAGCACCGTGGGCAGCAGCGGCGGCCTGGAACGGGCGGCCCTGTATTTCGAAATCCGCAAGGATGGCAAGCCCCTCGATCCGGTTGCCTGGTGCCGCTAGAGCCCCGCGCTTGCGCGGTTTCAGCCGGAATCGGTTACACTGCACACTTTCATCGGGCAACGGCGCAACGCCGACGGCGGTAACCCATGCACTCACAGTTTTCTCCCCTGGCGGCGCTGCGCAACGCGCTACTGGCCTGCTTTCTGGGAGCGCCCGCAGCGCTGGCACAGCACACACAGCAGAATGCCGAACTGCCATTGGACGAACTGCGTACCTTCGCCGACGTGTTCAACCAGATCCGCATTGGCTACGTGGAGGAAATCGACGACAGCACGCTGCTGGAATACGCCATTCAGGGCATGCTGATGAACCTGGACCCGCACTCGGCGTACCTGACCGAAGAGGCGTTTGAAGACCTGCAAAGCAACACCAGTGGCGAGTTCAGCGGGCTGGGCATCGAAGTGGGTATGGAAGATGGCTACGTGAAGATCGTCGCACCCATCGACGGCTCCCCCGCCGCCGAAGCCGGGCTGATGAGCGGCGACCTGATTCTCAAACTGGATGGCAAACAGGTTAAAGGGCTTTCCCTGAATGAGGCAATCGAACTGATGCGTGGCCCCAAGGGCAGCCCCATCGAGCTGCAGATTGGACGCCCCGGCGCCAGCCAGCCCTTCGACGTCACCCTGAAGCGCGACACCATCAAGGTCGCCAGCGTGCGCGAGCGTTTCCTGGAGCCGGGTTACGGCTACATTCGCGTGGCCCAGTTCCAGACCGGCACCGGCGACGATGTCAGCGCTGCGCTGGAGCGGCTCATGGCCAAGTCGTCGCTCAAGGGCCTGGTGCTGGACCTGCGCAACAACCCCGGTGGCGTACTGGGTGCGAGCGTGGATGTGGCCGGGTTGTTTATGGATGGCGGGCTGGTGGTCTACACCGAAGGCCGACTGGCGAACTCCGAAATGCGTTACTCCGCCGATGCCGGTGACGTCAGTAATGGCGCGCCGCTGGTGGTGCTGATCAACGGTGGCTCGGCGAGCGCATCCGAGATTGTCGCCGGCGCGCTACAGGACCAGAAACGCGCCGTGATCATGGGCACCGACAGCTTCGGCAAGGGTTCGGTGCAAACCGTGATGCCCATCTCGGAGTCGCGTGCCGTCAAGTTGACCACCGCACTCTACTTCACCCCCAATGGGCGCTCTATCCAGGCGGCAGGCATTGAGCCGGACATTATTGTGGAGCGCGCGCAGGTCACCGCCTACGACACCTCCAACCAGATTACCGAGGCCGACCTCACACGCCGGCTGGATAACGTCAACGGTGAAACGCGCCGTAGCCAGCGCCAGTCGGAAGGCTTGCTGGGTACCGACAACCAGCTTTACGAAGCTCTCACATTGCTCAAGGGTGTCAACATCCTGGGCCTGCGCAGCGCGCCCGCGAGCGCCGCTGGCGACGGCTGAAGCATGCGGCAGGGCCTACTGCTGGCGCTGCTGCTACCCCTCGCAGCCTGGGGTATGCGCCCACTGGAAACACCGCAGGCCGTACCCGAAACAAGCGGGCTGGTTGGCGCGCCCTACACAGCCCCGCTTGCCGGGCCACCACCTGCCTTTGTGTTGCCGGCGGGCAACCCGGCCACACTGGTTATCATCATCGACGACCTGGGCAATCGCCTCAAGGAAGGGCGCCAGACCGTGGCCCTGCCCGGGCGCATCAGCGTAGCCGTGCTGCCACACACCCCCCACGGGGCACGACTGGCGGAGGAAGCCTACCGGGCGGGTAAAGACGTCATGCTGCATGCTCCCATGAGTACACTGGATCAGCGCCCCCTGGGCCCGGGTGCCCTCACAGCGGAACTGTCTGAATTGGAATTCCGCAATACGCTGGGCGCGGCGCTGGCGAGTGTGCCCCATGCGCAGGGGGTAAACAACCACATGGGCAGCGGCCTGACCCAACAGGCGGAACCCATGCGCTGGTTGATGACAGAGCTCACTGAGCGCCAGCTCTATTTCGTGGATTCACGCACCCACAGCGCCACCGTGGCCGCCGCCGCCGCAGCCGAAGCCGGCCTGCCGCATCTTTCACGGCAGGTGTTTCTCGACAACGTTGCCCAGCCCGCGGCCATCGCCGAGCGCTTCCTGAATGCGGTAGAGCAGGCCCGACGGCGTGGCATTGCAGTGGCGATTGGGCACCCCTACCCGGAGACTATCGCCTTCTTGCAAACGGTGCTGCCCGGGCTTGAGGAGCAGGGCATACACCTGGCGACGGTATCAGAGGTGTTGGCGGGGGCCGGGCACTAGACTATGCATATGACAATTCCAGAGCCGCGCTATTGCGACAACTGCCAGTCCACCCTTCATGGTGACTTCTGTCATCAGTGTGGCCAGGAGAAAAAGAGCTATATTCGCAATCTCAGCGGTGTAGTCACAGAGTTTTTCGGTGAGTTCAGCAACTGGGATACGCGAGTCTGGCGCACGCTGTTTCCCCTCTGGCTTCGACCCGGTTACCTGAGCCGACGCTACGTTTCCGGCCATCGGGTGCCCTATGTACCACCGCTCCGACTGTACCTGTTTACCTCGATTCTCGCTTTCCTGACGTTTACTCAGCTCACACCGCCAGACATTGTCACAATAGAGCGCGCACAGGTTGCGCCGGAACTGGCGGCGAATGCCCAACTGCAAAACCTGCTGGAAAACCCGCAACTGGCAATCAACCGTTTCTTTCGCCTGGCACCGCAGGTCATGTTTATTCTGTTACCCACCTTTGCTTTGCTGCTGAAGCTGCTTTACCTGCGGTCGGGGCATTACTACACCGAACACCTGATCCTGGCGCTGCACAGCCACAGCTTCATATTGCAGATGCTGGTGTTTTACCTGGCAACAACGGCGCTGGAGAAGCTGCTGGGGATACCCTGGCTGGGCACTGGCCTGTCCTGGCTGGGCGAGCTCATTCTCTGCTGGATTCCAGCCTACCTACTGCTCAGCCAGAAGCACTTCTACCAGCAGCGCTGGGGCAGGACCCTGCTGAAATTCTCGATAACCGCTGGACTCTATACCCTGTTGCTGCTGGCAGCCTTTGTGGGCGCGGTTCTTCTCAGCGTATTTTCAGCCTAGCTGGACAGTGCGCATTCGTGAAAACGCACTCTCGCAACCGCAGCAAGTACATGACCCTACTGCCTGCGGCGAGCCTTGAACACTGTGGGGTTCTGGCTGTAAAGACGCACGCATGCCTGGCAAATGCAGGCTTTTTGCTTTGCCGCATCCGGCACCAGGGCAGTCAAGTCTGCCGGAATGGTCGCGCTCGCACACCAGCAAGCCTGAGCGCTACGGACTCCGCAGGCATTGGTTTTACCGCAAAGTGGACATAGCGTTTCATCGCCACTGCCCGCCGCCTTATTTTCCGTCGTCATTTCATGCCCTTACCTATTGCAGCACCAAATTTTTATGGGAACTCACTTATAACCTGTCTGCGCAAGCTCAAGCGCAGTGAGGCGCCTTGAGGCTCCCGGTTGCAGTTTACCGAGGGAAACAGGCCCCACTGATACCCGATGCAACGACAGCACCTTGTTCTCAAAATAACCGAACATCCGCTTCACCTGGTGGTACTTGCCTTCAACCAGCGACAGCCTGCACCGGTACTTGGAGAGTATTTCCAGCTGTGCAGGCAGCGTGGTGATATTCTCATGCGCAAAGTATATGCCGGCGCGAAACACCGTGATGTATTGTTCCGTCAACGGCTTGGCGACACATACCTCATAGACCTTGGCAACGCGGCTTTCCGGCGAGCTTAAGCTGCGCGACCATTTTCCGTCGTTGGTCAGCAGCACCAGGCCGGTGGTATTGAAGTCGAGCCGGCCCGCAATATGCAGCTCCTCCTTCTGCGGATGTTGCAGAAGATCCAGCACTGTCGGGTGCTTGCTGTCCTTCGTCGCACTGACCACCCCCGCCGGTTTATGCAGCGCGAGGTACACGGAGGCCGCATTTCGCAGACAAACACCGTCCAGGTCCACCCGGGTGAATTTTGTTACCGGCTCATGGATGGAACGAGCCGTTACGTTGTCCAGAAGAATACGCCCCTGGGCGATCAACAGTCGCACATCGGCCATCGAGAAGGCG
>TARA_R110001599_G_scaffold61126_4_pt1 | contig 13435 bp, 1 predicted proteins | sample TARA_R110001599 | Tara Oceans TARA_R110001599 (sample SAMEA4398360) | marine metagenome | biome: Polar Biome; feature: [MES] marine water layer (ENVO:01000295) within the mesopelagic zone...; material: water (ENVO:00002006), including particulate matter (ENVO:01000060) such as...... | reverse complement strand
GCCATCTGCCCCTTAATATTGTGGGTGGATGCAAGCGCTGCTATACCTACTAACGTTTTACCTTTATTAAATGCCTCAGACACTTTAATAAGAGTAGGTATGTCAGTGTTTAAGTTGTAATCTGTAATATTAGCTAAATCAGGAAGTCGTTTTGCTCCTTTATATATTCCTTCAACAAATGTTTTCTTATTAGTCTTTGGATCAGTTACAGTTCCACCATTAAGTTTTAAAGCTATTCTTTCAGCATCGTTAGTGTTTACCGGCTGCATCCAGGTATCAAACCTTTCTTGTTTGGCAGCCTCGTTAGTAACTCCTTTAGCTTGCAATAGAGCTATCATATCCTCCATCACAGCATTCTGCATAGCCCCTCTGCTCTGCACATTGTACTTAGTAGCTTTTGGATTTTCTTTCTTCCAATCCTCAAAAGACTGCTTACCCACACTTTTTGTAAAATTATATACAAGTGCCTGTGTAAGAGAGTCTCCTTTAAGCTGTTCTAGCTCTTCAGGGGTTATTCTATCTTGAGCATCATACCATTCTTCTAAAGAGTTGTAAAACTCTTCTTTTACAAGCTTGTTCCCTACCTTTTTATATGATGGAAAATACAATACAAGCTTATCGATATCAAAGTCAGATCCTGACTTAGTAACCATTTCAGACGGAATCACTACTGTAGGGCCTTGACTTCTAGGTAAAAATCCTTTTACTTTAATAGCCTCAATAGAGTGTATACCATCTGTAGGTATACGTATACCTATCATTTCTACAAGGTCAAGTCCCCCTATAAGTTCTCCGTCGGAAAATATTCCCTCTTCAGTAATAACTACATCCTTATCCACCATCTCTTTAAAATGGTGTGGTAGATATACCTCCATATACTGATCACCTATAGTGTAAGGTTTTAACTCTTCAAGTCTTAGTCCTGGAACATCATCTATTTTAGCAGTTTCAAATCCTAAAGAGGACTGCTGTACATACATATCGCCATCAAACTTTTGTCTGATAACTCTTTTACCTGCAAGACTCCATAGTACTCCTTCCAGCCTTCCTTTATTAGAGACTGCATCAAAGTATATAGGCTTTTTAGCATCATTTCTTTCTTGGAGTTTTTCCAATGACGCCATAAGCTGCATAGGCATTTGCCTTTTAATGCTTTCATTTTTAATAGCATCTAAAAACTTACTATAGTCTTGATTTTTTACAGTGTATGTTCTTACCCCTTGGTCATCTGTAGATTCTACAAGGTTAAGTTCGTCTAGTAGTTCTTTATAGCCTCTGTCTATAAGTCCATTTAAAACTTCATTATACCTTTCTACAGTAGGAGCAAGTTCTTTAAACTCCTCTCTTAGCTGTCCATCTTCAAATAAATCTGAAAGCACCTGTACTCTAGCTTGTGTAGCAAGAGGAGATTTACCTTTAAACTTAGACGGTACTTCTAACTGTGTACCCATAAAGGTGTAATCTATATTTACTTTTTGTCCTTCAGAGAAAGACGATGTAAGATCTTCTGAGCTACGAATCACATTTCCATCCATAAGTTGCAGTTGTCCTGCTTCTCCTGGTACACCAATCTTAAATGCAGAAGGAAGTATAAATCCTCCTAACTTATTAGATGTAAGAAACTCATACATGTTAAGTATACCTGGGAATGTTTTATTTCCCATTTTAGCTAGACCTGGATAGATAGGTGCAGCTGACATTTTAAAGAATCCTGGTACTTGAGTATCTACATTACCATTAGGTAGGTATCCAAAGTACTGAAATTTGAGGGGAGGAAACTTACCGTATTCTTCCTCAGTAATAGTATCTCCTCTCATTACTTTTTCATACGATCTTTCTAGATCTGGACTCCATGTATTACCTCTCAAAGCCATTTCTCTATACGCAGGTAAAGTAAGTAAAAGAGTACCATCTGCTTTGTCTGCAGCTTTTCTATACGCTGCTGCTATCTCTGGAGATAAAGTTTCTAAATACTCTTCGTAATAAGGAGTTATTCTTTCAGGTTCTTGTATAACTGCAAGGTCTTCAGTACCATCAGATTTTCTACCGTCATATTTAGCTCTAGCGTTTTCAGATTCATTAAGCCATTTATCAAGTTGAAGGTCTACATTAAAGATATCTTTTACACCTGCAGCGCCTTTAATTCTTTTAAAGAGTGCTTTATAAAATGCAGGATCTCCAAAGAACACTTTAAAAGTTTCGTTTTTGTAGATTGTTTGCTTTGTAATTACCTCTTCTAAAAGTGTATCTAACTGTTCTGAAGATATATTTTCAGATAAAGTTTCTCCAAAATGCTGTCTATTTAATCCTAATGCTTGGTAAGTACCATTTTCATTATCTACAATAACTTTAAGATCAAGCATATAATCTTTAAGTGTTCGCATGTTCACTTTAAGATTGCTCTCTATAGAGCTAAAAATATTATCTGCATTTTCGTTTACAAAGCTATCTATAGCAACACGTCCTGCTTTAGGGTCGTCCATAAGTGCTGACATGCGATCTAGTACAGAAGAATCTGTTTTAGACATAAGTGATTCAAACAGCCTTAATGAGGCTATTCCGGGACGGTTTATTCTCTCTGTAAAATACTCTACATCTATACCTTCTTTCCTGGCCTTGTTTACAGCCATAATTTCATCTTTAAGATAGCCTAAGAAAGCTTCTTTTGCAGATTCAATAGTTTTAAAGTTTTGTATAGGGAATCTTATAGCGAAGTTTGTAGATATATCTGCAGCTTGAATTAAAGGCATTGCACCTTGCATAATAGATTCTATATAACTAACTAAGTTGTCTGTAGGACGTAGTTTAGATGTCAGTACACCTACCTCACCTGCACCTTCTATTGTAAGTCCCTCTCTAATAAGTATATCTATCTTACTGTCTGGGTTTTCTCCTAAAGCTTTAAGTGCAAGAGATGAAAATGCATATGGATTCTTAGATAGATTTTTCTTTGAAGAATAGTAAACACTTTTTAACTTGTCTATAGCAGTGTTTGCAATTGTGCTTAAGTAGTTGTTAAGGGAAATACTATATACAATTTTTCCTTCAGGATTTTGATGCTGAAACTCGTAGTCCATTTTCGTAGTCTCGAGTTCTAGTCTTGCTAAAGCATTCATTCTTGTAACACTTTGAGCCTCTTCTCTACTAAATAATGATGCTAAAGTTGTGGAGCCTTTGATAAGATCCCCATACACAAACGCAAGACCATCTTCTAGGGCCTCTTTGTATGTTATGTCAGAGTTTTTAAGTGTACGTTCTGGGTCTATACTCAGAATATCTTCTAGCTTTTCTCTGTTAGAAAATGTAATTCCTATGTGTTCAAGGGCGTCTAACTTTAATCCATAACCTTTAAGAATTACGTTAGATCTAATCTCTGTAAGATCTAGTTTTTTTCTGTTAAAAGATGCCTTTGCTTTAGGGTCAAACACAACACTACCTTCAGGACTCATTTTCATATGAGCACTTGTCTTCTCTTTACCTCGTAAGTAAGAGTCCCATCTTGCCCGAATACTTTTTAGGTTTCGCTCAAGACTAGGATTTATATTACCTATTCTACCGTTCTCTTGAAGTATAGTATACTGAGTATCATACATAGTTTTAGCAAACTGGCTACGCACTGCAGTATGGAGGAGCACTGTCTCTAGAGATGTGCCTGCATCCATTTGATATTCCCCTAATCTTTCAAGAACTTGAGGTGCCCAAGCGTAATCTTCGGATAATGCATCTATAATTTCAAGTTGATTTGAAAAGTCTAGTGTACTTTCTAAATTTGTTTGTAATGTTTTAAGAACTGTTTTAAGTTCGTACACACCTTTTAATCCTGTAGAGTTTGTTTCTCCTGTAGTAATAGGAATTGTACCAAGAAGAAGCTTTACTACACCTTTTGCAGAATCTGTAGGGGATACTTCCATTTTGTCAGAGACATCAGAAAACATTTTACTTGATACTTCATCTTCATCTCTTGAGTCTTCTGCTTCAAAATCTACCCCAAGTTCTGCTAAAAATTGTTTGTGAAGATCTACGGTTTCTCTTCTTCTTTGACGACCAGTTACCTCATCCCCATACAAATGTTTTAAAGTAGATAATGTATGTTTCTGCTCTTCAGATCCTTCTTTTGAGCTATTATACTTTAGAAGAAGGTCATTATACATGTTTGTCCAGGCATTAAAGTATGCCATACGGATCTGTGCGTTTCTTTCTCCTGTAGAAAGGTCTAAGAAATCTTCAAATCGTACAGAGATATCTTGCTCTTCTCCAGCTTCATTTGTAAAAGTTCCTCCTTGAAGTGCATCTGCAAAGTAAGCTGTAAGTGTAGAGTTAAGGTCTGCTGTAAATCGAGCTGTAGTTTCTCCTGCAAGTTTAGCAGACATCATTACGTCATCTTGAGACTCAAGATTCTCTAAGTGCCTTTGAGCATTTTTAAATCCTCCACTTTCAATTTTTGCAAAAAGCTCCTCTACACCTTGAAGATCAAAGTCTGTATCTAAAGCTTTGTCCAAATTAAACATAGCTCTGAACGTATTCCTGATAAAGTTGAAAAGCTTTTTAAAGAAGGTTTCTTCTTTAGGTGTAACTGTGTCTTTACCTATTGTATACTTCCCTTTTGAGAGTACGTACCGTCTAAACTCTTCTGCAAGCCATTCTTCTGTTTCCTTATTAGTAAACTCTGAAAAAGGTTTTGATTTAGGCTTATAAGAACGGTCTTGTTCTCCTTTAGCTATTTCTTGGTAAGGAACTGCCTCTCCTTTTATGTTTCTTACAGTGTTGTATATTTTCTCTCTATCTTCTTTTGATAGCATTGTAAGAGATACATCATGGTAAGCTTCATGGTATAATGCTCCTCCAGGTGCAAGACTGGATACTAAGATCTTACCATCTTTTCTAAGCATGGCATAACCTTCTCCACTCATACCTTTAACCATACCTATAACAGGCACTATTTCAGCAGAGGTCATTCCTTTTACACGAGCTAGCTCTTCTCCGTACTCTTCTTTTATGTAGTCATCTGATGAAAGTTCATAAGAGCTTGTAAGAAAATTATCCGCTTCGTCTTTTCCAGGAGCAACAAATGGATTTGAACCAGATTCTTTTTTAGCAATATCACTTTGAAGATCTTCAATTTTATCTAAAAGCTTTTTTCGTTCTTTTTTTGCATTCCTAATATTGATATCAAAATTTGCTTTAGGTATAACTGGATTATCGCGTTCATCTACAACATCAGTACCTTCTAAGTACCCTACACTTAAAACACTGCCTTCTGCATCAAATAAAACATGAGTACTGCTAGTTCCTGCTTTAATAGGACGTGTAAGGGTACGCGTTAGACTTTCTATAGTACCTTTTAACCTTTCTACTTCGGGATCTACAGTAGCAGCATCTTGATCAGAGTTAGAGTTTATCCATTCGTCTACATAACCTTTAACTTCAACAGTAAGACTCCCCTCTTCATGTCTTTCTTCAAGACGTTTTCCTGAAGCATTTTTATCATCAAGAGCTTCAAAGACTAGATCTTTACTGAACATATCTAAAGCACTGTCTATATCTTGCTTTTCAGATTCTTGAGCTTGCTTCTTTGCTACTTCTATAGCTTGGTCTTGCTCAGATGCTGGACCTTCATTTCTTTTTTTAGCGGCTTCAATTGCGCTTTCTAAAGTTGGACTTTGGTCTGGATCTTGTGAAGGTGGTACTGGAGTAAACCCGTTGTCTTTTAAGTTTTGTGTTACTCCGTCTATAATTCTTTGCTCGCTTTCTGCTTGAGCTTTTTCTTCTTTAGTTTTAAACTTAGTTTTAATTGCAGGGGTACCAGATCTTCTACCAGCTAAAGAGTCTCTTTTTCTCTCTGAAGGATCAAACTTGATATATCCCCCTAAAGCTCTAGGAGCATCTAAAGGTCGGAAGTTTACAGTTTTACCGTCTCTAGTCTCCTTCATAAAGATAGGAGTAGCTCTTGTCATTAAGGGTGACTGCCCTATATCTCTATCTTTTAATAGATACTCGTTGTAGTTTTTCCAAGAGACATTTGTTTTATCTGTATCTACCTCTAAATTTTCATCAAGTACAAGCTCTACCCAGCCACTGGTTTCTGTACCGAGACTACCTTTATTTACGTTATGGTATTTAAGAGCTAAAAATTCGTTAAATGCTCCTACTACAGCACTTTCGCTTCCTTCTTCAAAATCTTTTAGTTCAATTGTTTGCTCGCTAGCTCCAAATACTAAAGATCCTTTATTGTGGTACAACTGAAAATCTACATTATCTTTTTCTTTTTTAGAAGATTGGTAGTATACAAGGTCTTCAATTGCTTTTTTAAGATTAACCTTTTTGCCTTCTACTTCTATAGTAAAAGCTTGCAGGTTTCTCATTGCAGCTTTAAATGCTTCAGGAGTTTTCTTTTTCTTTTCCTCAGCTATAAATTCTTCACGTTTTTTCAAAAACAAATGCAATAAACGAGAGGCATTCATTACTTCTTCTTCAGAAAGCATTCTCCCAACCATAGGAATAGGCATTTGTCTTGCAGTGTCCTGTGCCCATACAAGGCCTGGTCTAGTAGCAACAGTTACTTTTCCTACAGGAAGACCCACTACGCTCTCTAAACCTTCATTAGTTGATCCTATATATAAAGGAACAGAACTGTATTCGTTTTTACCATTAAGCTTACCGCTATTTTGCTCAGGCTCCTTATTAAGTATAAGCTCACCAATTGACTTTTCTTTAATAGGGTATAAGAATATTTCCTGGGTTTCTTTAGCCTCGTTAATAATCTCATTCCTCCAAGATTCATATGCTGCTCTTATGTCTTCTTTCTCAGAATCCTCTAAGTCATAGTCATCTCTAAATCTTTCTCTACCCTCTATATCTAAAGTAGGTAGCATAGAATTAGCAAATACTAAGCCTTTACCGTGCTCATCTTCTACAGTTACAAACTCATTTACATTTACATTGTCGTATTTGTCGGTTTGTTTATTCCAAGTGCTTTTTTGATTTTCAAATACTACAAGTTTAATTTCAGAACTAGGAAGGTTTTGTTCTATTTCTTCCGAGGTTCTATAGAAATCTTCTTCAGTAAGCATATCCCCTAACTCTTCTGGGATATTATCTACTGTAATTGCAGCTACAGCGTGACTGTAATAAGTTCTTTTAGTTGTCTTACTGTAATTAGCTCCAATTTTAACAGAGTCTTTCCAATTATGAAATCGTAGAACCGACACAGCATGAGCAAGTTTTCTTTGCTCATCCACTGTAGGATTGTCTATATCTTTAAGTTCTTTATAAGTATCAAGAGCCCCTTCTTTTATGCCTTTACTTAAATCTTTTTTATGATTAGTTATAGTTCTAGAAAAGCCGGTATCTGTAAGATCAGGTTTTCTTAAAACTGTTGTATCTTCTTTAGATGTAGATGCATCTTCAAAAGAGTAGTCGTAGTCTTTACTTGGCTTTGTAGGAGAGGAAGTATCTTTCTCTTTGCCTGTCATAGACTCTATCTTTGAAAATGTATACAGCCGCATATAAGAATCATCTAAAGCTGCAGCTGCTGCTGATAAAGAGGGACTTCCAAGATTTTTGTTTTGTTGATGAATAGCATTTTCAGTCCGTAAATCTATTATAGCATCTTCTGTAAGTCTAAGTTCTTTATTTAAAAACTCCCTATCTTTTAAAATTGCATCTTTATTCTTTTCATACCATTCAGGTATTTCATCTAAGTTTAATTCACTAAGAGCAAGATCAGAAGAAAGATCATAATCGATATTCTCGTAGAATAGTTTACTTAAAAAGTTTCTCTTTTTATATAATTCAACTAAGGCTGCTTTAATTTCTTTTGTAGCATCGTCTATAGCTTTGAAGTGCTCTGTATGGTAGTCTTTAATGCCTTTAATTTCCCGCATCATTTCTAGACGGTAAGAAGATAGGTCATCTTCAATCCCTAGTGTAGCCATCATTTGCTCTACACTACCGTGCATTTCTGCTGCGTAAGTATCTAGATTAGGAGGATTTTGCTCAAACTCTTCTATTATAGTTAAAGACTCTATAAGACTATCTCTGTCTTTAGCTGCATCTTGTAGGATAGTTTCTCCTTCTGTAATAGTTCCTTCAATATTATTGATAAGATCTAAAACATCTTTTTTGGACATAAACTGCCCATTCTTTTTACGTATTTTCTGTCCTGTTTCAAGCTTATTTACAATTTCTGCTAGATCTCCTATGTAAGAATCTATAAGGTCTTGTGTTTCTTTTAGTTGATTTTCAAATGTCTCAATCTGTCTAAGTGTAACTTTTTTAGCTTCTACAATCTTAGATTTAAAAGTTTCAATACTCTTTTTTTCTTTCTTTTCTTTTCTTTCTTTAGCTTTCTTTTCTTCCTCTGTAAGATCAGTATCCATTGCATTGATCTTCTCTTGAATGCTTTGAATAGCTTGTGGACGGTAAGTAGGATCCATAAGCTGCTTATACATTTCTACAGAAGTTTGTCTTCTAGCTCTTAGTTTTCTAAGATCTTTTAGGTATGTCTGCACTTGCTCTCCGTTTATAGCTACTCCGTCAGGATCAGCTGCTAGCCAAGGTTTTATAAGGTTTTCATACTCTTCGCCTGTAAGAATATTATCCTCTCCTACTTCTTTTGCATACTCAGAAAGTTCAAGTTTTCTATCATAAAGTTCATCAAGCTGCTTTTTAACTTCTTCAGTTTTCTCTCCAGCCTCAAGCGCCTTTATAATATTTTCTATTTTTGCTATAGATGCTCTTATAGGTGCGTCCTCATAAAATGCTCCTATGTCTACACTTTTAGTATTACCTTCTGCATCAGTATAATCTATAGTAGATGTTCTATCTTCTTTACTTCCTTTGCCATCTTTGTCTATAGACCATGCTACAGAAGATATTTTACCTCCTGTCAGCTTTGCAACTTCTTTGATAAGAGCTTCTTCTCTCTCTTGAACATTGTCTATAACAGATAAATTGTGGATAAGCTGCTTGCGCAGATACCCCATAGTACCAGGTTTTTCTGAATCTAAAACTTTCTCTCTTTCACTTAATCTAAGTTCTGCATCAACTTTTTCTACAGCCTCTCTTATTTTAGCAGCTCTTTTTTTAGTAGCTTCTACTACCTCTATTTTACGAGCATTTACTTCTGAGGAAGGAAGACTTTCTGTTGTGTATCCTCCAAGTTCTCTAAATTCTTGTTCAGACGAATCAAGAATATCTTGAGTTTGAGTTGCAATATCCTCATACTGACCTGTTATAATTTTAGACATAACAAAATCAAAAAAGTTATCATGCTCAAGATTTTTTACTAGAGCAAGATCTCCACCTTCATAAGCACTATCTAAAAGTTTACTTCGTTTAGATACATTCATAAAGAAACTTCCGTGAGCTCTTAAAGAGTTCATTACATCAGGATGTTCTTGTTGAAGTTTTGTAAGTTTATCTATATACTCTCTTCTTTCTTTAGTATCTCTATGCGCATCTAAAGCAGTTAGATTAACACCAGGCATACCTAATCCACCTAGCATTGCACCTATAACTACCTCTTTAAGTCCATCTGTAGTAGTGTAAGATTCTTTAGCACCTTGCGTAAAAGAGTCATATACAGAGTCAAATAGGTCATTTATACCTGCATCTTCTCTAATACCTGATAGAAGAGCATAATCTCCAGCAGCTCTTCCCATTGCTCCTTGTAAACCCTCTTCTACAAATCCTTCGTATCCTGCTGTTCCTAAAGTAGATCCTACAGTTCTAGCTACATCCCCTACCTTTTTACCAGTTTCTGTACGTGCCGCATTTCCTACTTTCTTAGCAAATCTTCCTGCAGCAGTATCAGTTAAATACTTTTTAGCAAGTTGTTTTGTAGTCTGTCCTGCTTCAGAAGCTCCTGCTAGAGTTTGTCGTATTAAAGGCAAGTCTGCAATTATTCTTTTTGCTCCTGTACCGTAAAGTTTTGGTAGCATAAGCATATTACTCATACCTACTAAAGCAAAGTTACCTGCAAATACACCGTTAGATATTCTTGCAGCTTCGTCTTCTATACCCTGTCTTTCCTTAACAGTTAATGCATTTATTTTTTCATCCTCAGACATTGTTGAGGGATCTAATCCTTTTTGGATTAATATTGCTGTTGTACGATTATCTTTTACAGTATCGTAAGAGTGTCTAGCTTCTACCCCTGATTCATAACTTGCACCAGTTGCTAGTTGTCGAATAATTGTACTTCCTTCGAGTATATTTTTTCTATTCATAAACTCAGCTCCCCTACCTAAAACTCCTTCTATCTTATTAGCTCTAGCAGAGTTTTTAAGGAGGCGTGTAGCTTGCTGCATACGAGCAAATGATGCTCCAAGCATAGCACTTCCCATACCTGCTGTAAGCATTTCTGTCATTACAGCTCCAGCTACGAAACTCATACCATTCATTACTTGGTCAGACCAGAAGTTTGCAGTACCCATCTGATCCCAAATACCTTTTTTTCTTTCTTCTACAGTATAATGGTTAGGGAGGGCTCCATCCATGTATTTATTAACGTCATCTATACCTCTTGCAAACTCATTATTATAGAATGAGTTAAACTCACCGTCTCTTACACCTGCATATATTCCATACCCTAAACCTATAGTACTACCTACAACGTTAGTAAGAGTTTTACCTCCAAACTTTATAAGTCCATTCCCCCACTTATCAGCAACAGTTTGAGTATACCCTCTAAATTCTTGTAAGCTTTGAGCTTGATCAACATTAGCAACTTCAAAATCCTGCTTGTATTTACCAAACTCCGGATCTATATACTCACCTACCTGCTCATACTGTGCTCCAGGAGCTGCTTGGTTAATATACCCCATAGCAGATACACCTTGAGAAATAGATGCTAATTTAGCCTCTAAGTCTTCAGGTGTACTAGCTGGAACAGGATCTGTAGGATCTGTTTCTACAGGAATTTCGGTTTCTAAACTGTCTAGAATTTCTTCTTCTTCATCCATACTGTAAAAGTAATTATAAGATTATTGGTAAGCGTCTTTTGGATCTATTCTACTACTAAAGTCTGTACTTCCTGGAGTTGGAGAAGAAACATAAGTTTTAAATGCTTCTGCAGTAACTGCATCTATAAATCTAGGGTCTACTTCGTCTTTAGCTACTACGTTTCCTGCAGGATCTTTAGTTATAAGATTAATAACTGATTCATATTTAAGATTCCCAGAAGAGTCTTTAGTACCAACTACTGTTTGTTTAATATATAGTGTTTCTCCGCTAGCAAGTGTAGTAGGTACTGGTACTTCTACATCCCTGTAGTTACCTTGCATTACTGCTACTAATCTAGCTGCAGGAGTAAAAAACTCTCTATTATTTTTAGCTCCCTCTACAAATATTGTTTTACTTTCTCCTTTTTGAGGAGTAATGATTACTTCATATGCTCCAGGATGTTTTGGATCATATGTAATACCTCGTACTTGTATCTTTTTAATAAGATCAGTGTCACTTGAGCTAGTATTATTTGCGCTTCTTTCAAATGCATCAATAAGCGCATTTCTTAATGCTTGAGGCTCTTTAATTATCCAAGAAGGGTCTAACTCAGTAGACCATTGATCCGCATTTACAGGTGCTCCACCTTGTACTTCAGGATCGTATATTTTTGCATCTTTTGCAGTTATGTCTCCAGCAAGAAGTTTAGCTATAGCAGGTCTGTGCTCAGTAGGTATACCTGTGATTTGTCTAGTAATGTGTGTACCCTCTGCTAACATTTTTTCTACTGCCATAACATGAGCAGCATCACTAACATTTGCAGGTCTTATATTTCCATAATCTCCTTTAAGGATATATGCAGCTCTTTGGTACTCATTCTCAATATCTAAAGGATTAGTACTTGTAGTAGGTTGCCCTGTAGCAGGATCTAATACTTGAATTTGAGCTAAGGTTTCTGATCCCCTTATAGACGCTTGATCTAAAGAAAGTTTTATCGTTTTACCTGCATTTGTATTTGCTGTTGGTATGTTATCTGGATCTGGAATATCTGTATCAGCTTTTATAGAGCCATCAGCACTATAATATCTAGATTTTTTTCCTGCAGCAAGCTGTGTTTTAATTTTAGTGTGTGCCGTATTATACTTGTCTAAGCTAACTCCAGGATTATACGTTACATATTTTAAAGGATCTGCTTGAGGTGCAGGAGGTGTAGGGCCAACTCTGTCTTGAGTTATACCACTAGTAGACATAGTTTGTCCTATCTGAGTCTGACCTGCACCTCTAAGATCATTTAAAAGAATCTCTCTAATTTCTTCATCACTGTTTAATTGCATGAATGGATCTTTACCATAGTATTCAACATTAGGACTTAGTTTTAAAGAAAGAGCTTGGATTCTTTGAAGTCCTTCAGGTGTGGATGCATATTCATCTATTAACTCATCTGCTAATCCAGCTACTCTCTCATCAGTTATAGCTTTTCCATTTAGAATAAACTTTTTAGCTGTATCTGCATCTATCGTTATACCTTCTCTTTTATAGGATTGTATCATGTTCTCTATAAAAACAGTGTTACTAGCTATATTCTGCATCATAGTAGAAGCTCTTTTTACATGATCTAAAGCTTCTTCTGAATTGCCTGCATATGCTCCAGTTGCTGCATCATGTTCCTGACGCAAGTCCTTCATTATAGGATTATCATTAGCATCAAGTTGTGCTACACCCTGTTTATTGGGATCCTTATAATCTTCTGCTGTCCATTCATTTTGGTTTTCATCTAACATAACAGGAACTTCGTAATACCTATGAACTTTATTAGGATTAGCGGCATTAACCTGATCTTCTTTCTTAATCATTTGAAAACTTTCTACAGCATTTTTAACAGTAGTGTCTGTCATATATCTTGTTAGAGAATCGGCCACTCCAAACCCTGCAAGATCATATCTACCAGTTTGAAGAACACCTTCCATTTTCTTTTCTATGTCTGTATTCATTTGATCCACATACTTTTTATTAAAGTCTGTGGTTTCTAAAGACCCAATAGTTCTTTGAAGAATATCATACTCTGCTTTATTAGTATCAAATTCTTGTTTTGTTCTATCAGCCAACTCTTCTCTACGGCCTTTAGCAAAGTTTGACTCATACGGAGCAAAATCAAATGTTTTATAGTTCTCTTGCGCCATAATGTTAAGGATTTTCTAAATTGTACTGAATTAAAACTGCGTTAATAGCGTCAGCATAGGTATACTTTTTCTTTGTTTCAGGATTTATCTTTTTCATTTGATCTGAAATAGCCTTAGGCTTAAGTGCATATTGATTAACTCCATCAGGAAGTGTTGCATTAATATACTCTTTCGTATACATTCCTTGAGCAAGTTGATTTCCAAGTCCTGAAGCAGCAGATCCAATATACTTTTTACGCATGTTTTCAAAGGACTCTTTTCTAAGACCTTCATTTCTTCTAGATTCAGATTCAACTATATCAGTTTGTCTG
>TARA_R110001599_G_scaffold55613_3_pt1 | contig 13435 bp, 19 predicted proteins | sample TARA_R110001599 | Tara Oceans TARA_R110001599 (sample SAMEA4398360) | marine metagenome | biome: Polar Biome; feature: [MES] marine water layer (ENVO:01000295) within the mesopelagic zone...; material: water (ENVO:00002006), including particulate matter (ENVO:01000060) such as...... | reverse complement strand
TCTGCCTCTTTCAGCGTTTCAATATATTTATCAAGTATCGGCCTAGACCGCTCATCCCACTCAGCGCCCGGCCAGTGCTTGTTAAGGTGGGCGATGTTTGCCCCGGTCGGGTCGAAAAGTAGATCCCTGTTGACCCAACGCTTGAACCCCGGCATTCCCGCCAACGCTTGGATGGAGTTGCCGTCCAGCTTAACCCTTGCCAGACAGTAGCCCCGGTGGGCCTTGGTTATGTGCACCTGTTTTCCTTTTCGTAATTTTTAAGCAAGATCCTGATCATCGATTCATCTCGGTTAAGTCGTCCAGTAATTCTTTGGTGCTCATAGGGCCAATAGTCCCTACTAATCTTCTAAGTAGGTGCCTTTCTGTTCCCTTTATTATTTGTCTTATGCGCTCCAGACTAAGGCCAAATTCCTTACCGATCTGAGCCAAGGTGTTGCCTTCAAAATAATAAGCGCGAACTATTTGCACCGCTCGTTTAGAATTCCATTGGGCGGACATGCCGACGCCCAGTGTTTTCTCATCTCCGTCTAATTCCTCCAGATCTGACAAGGCATCATTCACCATCCTTTTAGCCTCGTTACCGATCAACGTCGTCTCCGCCGAGGGCACGGACGTAATGCCCTGCATCTGTTCGTAATCCATTTCCTTCCGTGCGGTATTTTTGCGTAAAGCACGGCGCAAATGTCTTTCCGGGAAAAGGTCATCGGGCATACAATTTAAGGCCGCCGATATCCGCAAAATATCTTCGCGCCATTCATTGTTCTCTGTAAGCGGCGCGCGTTTCAAATTGATGTAAAGTCCGATACGGTACACATTCACATCACAGGCACGCGCTAGGGCGGCACTGGATGCGAACCCTTTTTCAGCCATACGGCGCAGGAAATAATTATTTTTCACGCGCACTTGCACGTTGTATTCGGGGATGTTCATTTCATTTCTCCCGTTCATTTTCGTAATTTTTAAGCAAGATCCTGATCATCGATGCAATTGTACGATCATCTTCTCTGGCCAATTCTCGCAATCGTTCAGCTGTTTTTATATCCACAGACAAAGTTGTGTCCCTTCGAGATCTTTCCCATGCGCGAATAGCAGCGCCAGTGCCACCTGAGATTGTGTTTTTGGGCATCAATGCCACCGATAGAAGACATGATCATTAATTCTGATGACCCGCGCCTTCGATGATGCCCAGCTAGGCAGCACATAATTCGCGTGGTAATGGGTGGCCCCCTCGCTCGGGTCGTTGGTCTCCCCCGAAATTATCATTCTCGATAACGCGACTGCCCTCGAATATGCCTCGACATCCTTCGGCTTGTCTGATTTTCCATCGCAATAAAATGAAAACTGGCAGCGGTGCCGTGCCGGGAAATCAGGCTTCCATGAATATGTCGGGCCTTGCATCACAACTTCGCAGACGGTGTCTGGGTAGCGCGGATCAGCCACCCGGTTTGAGATGACGTGGCCTACCGCGATCTGGCCCACAACTGGCTCCCCCCGCGCCTCGAAATAGAGGGCCAGCGCCATGCACGCCACTGCGGCCAGCATCAATTCGCCCCTGCGGCAAGGGGGAGGATCAGCCAGTCGCCTTGGGTCTTGGCTTCGAACTTCGGGTTCTCGACAACGAAATAATTGTGCACGAGCTTGGTCTTGTGCTTGGTCATCTCAACAGCAATCCACTCGGGAACCTGACTGTCGATTGTGGTCATGTCGCGAGTGTCAACGACGAGGAAGTGCTTGGTGATCATGATCACATACACCTTGTTGGGCAGGAGGGTCGGGAGGAACCTCTCCAGCCTTGTCCGCTTCCCGAAGGGTGTGTCTTTGATCGAGTGCCACTCCCCGGTCACGCCCAGCCGCTTGCATGAATTTTCAAGGTCAGAAATGTTGATGCCTTTGGCGTGGCGCTTCCCGCGAATTGAGCGGGCCACGCGATAGGCGTCCTCGTATTCAGTTCCGCAGACGGTGGCAATGGCGTATGGGCCACACCAAGTCTTGCGGTAGATCCCATTGTCGTAAATCAACTGGCGGGTCTTCGGGGTATGCTTTTCCATGATAGATTCCTTTCTGAGTTGGTTATTCGATGACTGTGTCGGCGTGGCTCGCTGCGCGGAGCAGCTTGCGCTGGATGCGCTTGGCACGGTTGGCGTCTGACTGGCCGTGTTCATCTGTCGCGCTCTGTCTCCACCAGACGGCGTCAATCGCGTTGTGCAGCATGGTGAGTTCAATGTCCGTCAGATTGATGTTCATTTCATTTCCTTTCTGAGTTGCCGGGAGCCGAAGCCCCCGGCTGGTTGTGGTTACCAGTCTTTCCTGTTTGCTATCTCGTAATCGCCGGGATGGGTTCCCACGATTAATCGGTCCTTGTCCCATGACCACACCTCGGCAGTGTCGCTAGGCTCAGTACCGCCGAACGTCGGCAGCCCCGACATCTCTCTGTCGGTCAAGGCCGGCACCCAAACATCGTCGCACATAGCAGTTAAAAGCTCATCGAGGTTCGTGGGGAAAATTTTCATGTCGTCGTCTCCTGTTGGTGCCGGGAGCCGAAGCCCCCGGCTGTGTGGTTAAGAATTTTCGTAGTCCATCGCTGCGCGAAAGAGCGCCGCGTCGTACCGCTCCGCAGAGGTTTGAAGGTATTCTGAAAATGTCGGGAACTCGTATCCGCACGCCCGCGCCTCTGCGCGTTCTTCCTGAAACATTTCAAGCATTGCCTTCATCTCAGCAATCTCATTGGCGCGGTTAATGCGATCCTGCAGTTCCTTTGATGCGTTGACGTTAAGCATTTGTTTTCCCCTTTATCCCAAATCTCTCCGAATACACTTCGTAGATCGCCTCTAGGCAAAGGCGGGCCATCTCGCCGGTCGGCGTAGTGACCGGGTGGGCGTACACGGAATCGATCTTGTCGAAACCGTGTACGCCTTCAAACCAAACGTACCCGTCGCCGCGCACGGCCTCGATGTCCAGACCGGTGAGAACCCGGATCGCTTTATTTACGTCCTTGAAATTAGCCATTTCCTGTTTCCTTTCTCAAGGGGAGACGACCTCCCCAACACAAGTATTATCGCTTATTTCACCAGAGGATGCAATCGCTTTAAGTGATTTTCTTTTTGTTGAATATCAATGGCTTAGGTCAGCTTACGCAATTTATCTACATAGATTTTCCTGAAGCCTCGTTTTATGCGGCCCTTCGCAAGAAACCAGTCACCCATTCGCCCGTCCTCGACAATCTGCTTTCCCATGCGCGAATATTTAAAACGGTCGATGGTGCAGATGATCGGGCCGGTGTCATCCTCGAGCGTTATGTTTAGCCAGAGATTATTGCTCTCAACCCTGCGGCCCTTGCGCTTGGCTACGTTGGCGGTTTCATTCATGTCGCGCAGGTTCTTCTCTTTGAGCTTCCCGAAGAAAACAAATTCTCCGGGTTTTTCCCCATCCAGCGCCGCAATGTCGGTTATGGGGCTGACGATCTTGTGTGCTGCGGGGTTAGCCTTTATGTGACCGAACCGGCGCTCGCACTCGAAGATGTCGTCGTATGGCGTCTCTCCGGCTGATAGGAGTGTCTCTTGGCGCGGGGTCAGGGGCTGGCCTAGTTCGCGCCGCTCGACAATGTCCTGAGCCATCTTTGGTCCGATCCCCCTGATCCCTATCAGGCCACCGATCAGCTCTCCTCCTTGGACCGACCAATTAATTTGGGACTTGAATTTGTCGGAGGACTTGTAGGACAGACCTTCCCGGACGACTTCGCGGAGAAGCCTGACGCCCTGCTCATCATCTTTAACATTGCGCAAACAAGCAGCAGCAAATTCAAGAGGGAACCGATGCTTAATAACACAACACCAATAAGACACCATACTATACGCAACAGCGTGCGATCGATTGAACGCCCAGCTGCCCATAGTGTTGATTTGATCCCAGATGAAGGTCGCCTCGTTCTCCTCGATTCCATTCTCCTTCGCCCCCTCGTTAAATTTCTGGAAGTAAGTGTCAAAAAATTCTTGGCCTAGCGACCTGCCCATCGCCTTGCGCAAAGAAGAAACATCCTCCCACGATAGCTTGCCAACATCACGGGCAATCATCATGACCTGCTCCTGATAGACGACGACCCCATTCGTCCCCTTGGTTATTTCCTCGGTCAATGGGTGAAGATATTCCACCGGGGCCGCCCCGATATGGCGCTTTATGTATTCCGCTGTGCCGCCAGAATTGAGTGGTCCGGGGCGGGCGAGAGCTGTGATGGCGGCGATGTCTTCAAACGAATGCACCTTCATCTGCCGGGTTACTGATTGCAGCGCATAGCCTTCGAACTGGAATATCCCGGCATAACGCTCGTCGTTCAAAACAGCGAAAGCGTCTTTGTCTTCCTTCGGATGGTTGAGCAGCTGCTCCCGGGTCCAGCCGACCTGATCGAGGGCGTCTTGCAGGACGCTGAGCGTTCTCAGGCCAAGCGCATCGATCTTGAGAAGATTGAGATCTTCCGCGTCTTTCTTGTCGATTTGCGCGGCCCCGGTCTGTGCGCTGACCGAACAATATTTGCTGACAGGCTCTTCCGTTACGAGGATGCCAGCTGCATGGAGACCGCTGTGCCGGGCATGATTCTCCAGCGTGGCTGCGACCTTCATCTGGGGGTATTTTCCAATAACCGCCTTGCCAACATCAAGATCCCGGAATGTGTCTGCGATGCATTGTGACGCCCTGCTGTCGCCTGCGTCACGCTCAATTACGTTGTTCTTTAAATCGCTAACTTCCCACGCAGGTACGCCGAGCCCCTTCGCAACTTCAGCGATTGTGCTCTTGGCTTTGTAGCGTGAGACTGTCCCGAGGTGGGAAACCTTTTCTGGCCCATATTTCCCACGCAGATATTCAAACACCATCTCTCGGCGGTCGTCTTGGAAATCTATGTCGATGTCCGGGAGGTCCGCGCGAGTGACATCTATGAACCTCTCGAACAGGAGATCATACTCGATTGGGTCGATGTCTGTGATGCCAGTCAGGTAGCAGACCAGAGACCCGGCGGAAGAGCCACGGGCAGGGCCGACGAGCATGTGCTGCTTTGCATAGGCAACCATGTCCGCGATGACGAAGAAATAATCCTCAAAGCTCTTGCTGGCGATCATTTCCAGCTCGCGCTTGAGCCTCGCCGAATAGACCCCATCCTCGAGGTCTATGCCTCTGGCCGGTGCACCTTCTTCGCAAAGCTGCCGCAAGCTCTTTTCGCTGTGAAACGAAACCATTTGCGCGCTCGGCAATTCGGCATTGCACATCTCGGCAATTTTATAAGTGTTGTCTATTGCAGATTGCGGCCCCCACGGCACCGCATCCTTCCACTCCCACTCATTTAGGATGTGCATTGGGGCAGTGCGATCTGTCCTGCCCTGCCCGACAAGAACCTCGTAAGCCTGTTTGTCGGTCACGGCTGGATAGTAGTTGTCGCTCGTTGCGACGAGCTGGAAGCCCTTTGCCTCTGCGAACTCAACAGCCCTGCGACTGCTCATCGGGTTCAGCTCAATGTACAGAGTGTCTCTTCTGGCTAATGGGATCATTCCCCAAATCGGGTGGGTGCCGGAGAAAATTATTACATTTTCTGTGATGTCAAAAAGGTCTGTGTAGCTCAACCTCGGGATATAATAGAAGTGGTCCTTGGCTGTGCTCTGTGTGACCAAGCTGTAAATCTCCTCAAGGCCAGAATTGTTTCTGGCGAGAAAGCACATCATGTTGGCTGGCTGCTTTGAGCGGTCTGTTGCGTCCTCGACAACAGAGATCTCAACACCCAATATCGGCCTCTTGCCAGCCGCCTTGCATGCCTTGCTAAAGGTGACATGCCCCCACGTTCCGCTGTCTGCTATTCCGATGGTGTTGCCATTGCTAAATTTCACAACATCATTTGTGTGACCAAATGCCTTGCGAAAGGAATATTCAGATCTGGTGCGGAGATTGAGCATTAAAAAATAACCGTTAGCGCCTTGGTCATGACGACGGCGAACAGGATGTAGACTACGATAGTCATAAGACGTGCCCTTCTTTTTTGTACCATTTGTAAATTTCGATCATGGCCTCGATGTCCGCAGTCGATCTGTGGGCACCGTCGATCTTGTTGCCTGTGATTTCCTCAAAGATGTCGCCGAGCTTTCTCTTTTTGCCCCAGACACCCTCGCCAATTTCAACTGTGCAGAGGTGCTCATAGGGCCAAGGGAATTTTGTGAGCTTGTCTAGGCGCTCAAGCTCGAACCTTAATATCTTCCGGTCGAATGGGAGGTTGTGCGCAACCAAAGTTTTCTCGCCAAGGAAGAACTCGCACACCTCGTTGTAATACGCGACGAATGGCCTCTCGTCTTTCAGGTCAGCATCAGTGAGCCCTGTGATCTTGGTGATGATTGGCTCAAGCGGCTGCCCCGGGTTGCAGAGAAACTCGATGCGGCTAATTTCCTTTAGCTCATCATCCAGCTTAATCGCGCCAAATTCAATTATGTGAGGCTGGATGTCCAGATCGGAACCCTCTGCCTTGGGCAGGCCCGTGGTCTCAAGATCGAATAGAATCATCAACACCCTCCAGCATGAATGCGTAAACGCCGAGATCGTGGATGGAGTCCTTGTGCGGCTCGTCCCACTGATTGCAGTAGCGAGTGAGTTTAATTGTGATCATGCTCAGCAGACCAAAGCGATTGATGTCGTCGATTGACTGCAGGTTAATCCCCTCCGGGAAAAGTGAAGACATGATTTCACCGTGCCGCAGATAGGAGGGGCCATATGCCTCCCCCCTCTCTTGAAAAGTTTTCAGGGCCTGCTCAAGATTCCCGGATATAGCCCTCGTCGTATCCCTTGGCCCAGCCCTCTTCGTATCCCTTTTCTCGTCCTGCCTCATAACTGTCTTCCTTTATCTGATCGAGCTCTAAATTAATGCCAGCGGCGACATCAATCGCCTCTTCAAGCCTCGCCCTCAGCGTTGACCGGATATCAAAAATACGGGCAACCTTCTCCCCGTCGAGCTCGATGTCATTCCCGACCATTCTTATTTCAATCATCCTCGCTTCCCCAAAAATGGAAACCACCGAAACAGCCCGCGTTTTTTCTCGGGCACCGGTGGGGAATTTTTAACCCGCTCAACAATATCAGCCATTGTCGTTCGCGGGCGCTTGTAGAGATACAATGCGTATGTAACCTGATTTTTGCTCAGGCCCTTATCCTCCGAGATTCGCTTCGCGGTCATGAAAGTTTTCAGAAATTTTATTTCATCAACTTCTTTCTGCGTCCACTTCTTGCTCGCCATCTATCGTCTCCCGTTCGTAGCTCGTTGAAAATCAGACACGGTCAGGCGGCCCCGGTTGCCCATCCCGTCACAGATATAAACCCACTTGCGACCAATTTTGGCCCAGACGTTGCGGCGGCCAGATCCAACGCTGGTGGCCTCGTCCTGCAAATGAACGACGACGCGCTGTGCGCCTGAAAAAGTTTTCGCGCGGGGCGGGCGCTTTTCAAATGGCAGTTTTGACATCTTCCATTTCGTGCGGATTTTATATTTTCTCCGCGCTGTGCCGGTGGTTGTTTCGCGCTTCAAGAATGCAGGGATCTCCAGAAGATCAGTCATTTCGTTTCCTTTCTCAGAGGTAGGTGAAGCCGACGGCCTCGGGATAATCATCTTGGGCATCTGCAATGGAGTCGTAAACATCAACAAACATTTTCTTGCCATCGCCGTCGCAATCACGACAAATGATGTCATGTGACGACGGATCGTTCGGGTGACGGTCAGCGACGTAGCCACAACCGTGGCAGGCGATGCAGTTGCAAATAACTCTAATTTCCATTTTCAAATTCCTTTCTAAATTTCTCTAACAAAGGGATTATACCATTTTTATAAAAAAAGTAAAAGCACTTTTCTTTTTGTTAAATATCAATGACTTATCATCACATAACATAATGGCGCAGACCTCTTGGCCGCACGATGAATAAATTTTCACGAGTGCGGGTGGCCGCTACATACCAGACCCGGTTCTCCTCGTCGCTGTGGCTGTTCTCAAAAGACAGCCTGCCCATGTCGGTCAGCAACACGACATTGTCGGCCTCGCCACCCTTCGACTGATGGATTGTGGAGATTGAGATGCGGGGCCTGCCGGAGAATTTCTCACCATTGCGCAAGCACGACCTCAGATACTCCCGCTCGTCCGGTGCGATGCCGCGCAGCATTGCCATCCAGTCGTGCTCTGCCGCTGCTGCTGGCAACCCAAGATCTGTGATCCCGTATTTGTCCTTCTTTTCGAGGGAAACATTGAACCCGAAAAACTGGACCATGTTTTTTGCCTCGTACAATGAAATGTGCTTGCCCTTCCTGATTGCCTCCCAGCTCAATATCGCCCTCGTCTCCGACGATTCAAGAGATGGCTTCCCGTTGTACGAATAAGAATATCCTTGCTGGCGGACGGCCTGCTGAAATCGGTTCAGCATGTATTTTGAACGGGCTAGGCACATCCAAGTCCCCTCCCCTGAAAAGTCGATTTGCTGTTCTTCCGAAATGTGCTCGACTGAACCTTCAGAGGTTTTTGGTGACCACGGCTTAACGTAGCGGTGCTTTATGCGGCTGAGGATGCCCAGACTGACCCGGTGTACAGATCGGGGCACCCGGTATGACTGCGGGAGGATCGAGGTCTCACCCTTTAGGCTGAGAAATTTATTTACGTCTGCCCCGGCCCATCCGAAGATTGCTTGGTCATCGTCACCAGCGATATAAACCTCCTGAGCGTCTGTCGCCGCGAGGATCGCCATCCGGTATTGCAGGGAGGAGAGGTCTTGCGCCTCGTCGAAAATGCAAATGTCCACTGGCAATTTTGAGTCATATTGTTCGAGCATGTCGGTGAAATCAAGCAGGCCGTTTTCTTTTTTGTAGCGTGCGAGGCATTCCGTGTATTGCTTGACTGCGTGAAACGTCAGGTCGCTCGTGCCAGTAATATTGTATTGATCTTCCAAACCGCGAAGGCCAACTCTAGCCAGAGAATCAATTCGTGAGCACTTATCGCCAAGCCCGTCGCCGGTGTGTATGCCAAGCTCCTCGTCGTAGATCCCACGAAACTCAACACCCAGCGCCTTGCCAAGTTTGCGAAAGTGCAAATTTGTCATGACCTCGTCTCGCTGGAGCCCGAGCTCTTTGAATGCGAGCGAGTGGAGTGTGCGAAAATACGGGAACCTTTTTTCGTCAAAGCCAAACTGTGTCATCGCTCTTTCTTTGGCCTCGTTCGCGGCTTTGCGTGTGAATGCCAAGTATGCAATCCGCTCAGGGGGAACGCCCCGGCTCAGCGCATCTTCAACGATCTTCAGAAGCGTCGTTGTCTTTCCTGTCCCGGGTGGTCCCAAAATTATCTGGACGTATCTCATCTTGGATTCCTTTCTGAAATTCATTGCCGTCGAGAACATAGTCTATCTGGTGGATTATGTGGTTCGCAGCCCAAAATTGATCAGGGGTAAAGGTGCAGCTCTCCATGTGAGATCTCATGCTGCGGAAAAATTTCTCGATGCCTTCCGCTGGCATAATCATCAGGCGGTCCTTTTGCTCTTCTGCTGACATTTATTTTTCCAATCTTATTAAATCGATTTCATATCCCAGCACCTCTGCCAGCTTCTCGAGGGCATCGAGCTGGGGATGTCGGCCAAGCTCGTAATTCATAATCGTGCTTGCTGCCACGCCTGATTTCTGTGAAATGTCTGCCCTTGTCATTCCCTCCTCAAGCCTGATTTTCTTTAACTCATTGCCAATCATCAAAAGTCCTCGCTTACAGAGCTGGGGATTTCCAACTCGTCATCGTCGTCATAAAACTGGGGGGCCGGGACGCTCCAAACCTTAACGGGTTTTGATTTGATGCGAAACGTCTTGCGGTCACCACCAGTTGTCCGCAACCAAGACCAGACTTGGTGCTGGCTGGAGTATCGAAATCTGCGTGCCTCCAAATAGAGAAACAGGTCTTCCGAGCGGAAAAACACTCTTCCCTCGTCTGTGTCATTCCATGGCTTGCCGTTCATGATCTCGTCACGATGACGAGCTTGGACTTTGCCAGTCAGGAAGCTGTCGAGCATCTTCTCGAATTGACCTTGGGGGCTGGCGTCGTCCGGGTCTTGGATAATCTCAACACTCTCCAGAAGATTGTTGATTGCCTGTTCCCATTTTGGCCCCGGCATCGTGGCTGGGCATTTGTTGAGCTTCTCCACGCAGAGCTTTTGCAGCTGGCGTTGATCGAGGAGCTGCTGTGTGGTCACCTCGATGCGCTCGCCACCAATCTCGATGTACCAGCGCACAGACTGGCGGTTCTCAGTTTCATATTTGGTGATCGAGTTTATCTCGATGGCTTGCCCCCCACCATAGCCGCCAACGCCAAAGTCGCGCTTCATGCATTTGCTCTTCTCGCAGTAATTGCAGATCGGCGCTTGCTTGCAGGTGTAGGCATAATCTTTCTTGCTGACTGATTTGACGAGCGCATTGACCTCGCCCGACGGGAGGGGCTGGTCGAGGCTCTCATAATTAAAACGCATGAGGTCTTCTTGCCAGTCGTCTGGATTTTTCTTGCGGTAGTAAACACCGACATTGAACAGGGATATGTTCCGCCCACCTTCAGGGAACCCCATCGTCATGATGTGCTGCAGGCATGGTGGACCATCACTGAAATGATCGACGAGGTCTGGCTGCAATTTATCGAGGGCCTCGTAATTTGTTCTCTTCTTTTCTGCGAGATCCAGAAACTGCTCGAGGTTGAGCTTCTTGCCATTGTGAATGGCATAGCGATCTGTTTTGTCTCCATCCCAGTAGGCGAGATTTATCCAATTCCCCCGGTCAAGTTCGTTTGCCCGGGAGATCTGCTTGGGGAAAATTTCAACACCGCCATAGCCTAGACCTGCGGCAAATTCATCCAGCTTGCTCACCATGTCGATGGCGGCAATCGCTGGCTCGCAGAACAGGTAGAGGTGCGCTCCGCCTGACTTGCTCCTGCACATGACCAGAGGTGTGTCGCGGATTTTCTTCTCAAGCTCTTCGAGGGTGTCTTTTAGTTTGACCTCGCCTCGGATATCGATGTCGATGACGCCGAAGTTGCAGCTGTTGTCTTCCTTCAGCATGATGATGCCGAGAATGTATTCGCCACCTTTCAGGTGATTTGAGAAGTGCGCTTCCGTTGCTGCCTCACTGACCGTCACTGCCCGGCCAGACATCTTCCCGTCGGCCTCTTTTTTCTGGACGCGGTACTGCCCGTGCGCCAATCCGTATCCGCGAAACAAATGCGCGAAACGCTTCGTGTTTTTCAAGGTTGATCCTTTCTGATAGAGTTGGGGGAGAGGTGTGTCTCTCCCCCAGACTTAATGCAAACCAATTTACATCAAATCGTCTTCTGTGGCCTCTGGGGATACCTTGACCTCCCCCGAGGCCAGCTGGTTCTTGAAGTTTCGAGCAGACATATAAATGTCTCTGCCTGCGGGCCATTGCTGGATAATGCCCCCCGACGCTGCATCAAAAAGCATTTCGATGTCCCAGCCGAACCAGTCGCCTAAGTCATTCTCCTCCGGCACAGTGGTCAGCCGGTATGCGTTCCAGAACATCGCCGGGGTGAGTTTTTTGTCCTCATAGTTCGGATGCGGGATCTGCAGCCGGTTGATCATGGAGTTCCAGCGCCGGGCCTTTTTGAGCTGGCTCTTGCTCATGCTCAACATCGCCGGGGAAAATGACCCGTCGTCATCGCTGATCACATAGACAAAATACTCACCAGTGGGAACAATCTCGTTGCCCTCGTCTGTCACATACTCACCCTTGCCACCCCGTTCGCAATTCGCAAGACAAGAGGGGTCTGAGCCATGGTCAGCAACCAGCCCTTGACGGTCAGGCTTCCACTCGATGTGAAGGCGACGATAACTGATCGGGACGACGACGACGCCCTTCTCGCCGTCGGTTATGGTTCCCATCACATTGTCGAATATGTGACCCGGCTCCGCACCTTCAACATATGCGCCGTGGCGCTTGTTAACCTGATCTGACACCTTCTGGAGCATGCTCAGGCGCGGGATCATGAGGTCGTCTTGTGTCATGCCCTCCATTCCTGCGCCGCTGTCAGCAAGCAAAATGTCTGCGTCGAACGCGACGACAGTGGTCTCTTTTTTAACTGCTACATCTTTGGCCATGTTTATCTCCTAATCTTGGCTCTGTGACCTGTGTAAACTCGGAACAGGTCGTGGGGGACGTCCTTGCCTTCACCCATGCGCTCTTTGATAAAAGAGTTCAGGGTGCCGGTGTGCACAGTAACTGCGCGCCTGTAATTCAGCTGACGTTCGCTCAGATCCCTTGTGAATGCTTCGCAGGCGTCATCATCCTTACGACCAAACTGAACCTCAACAGAGCTCTTGATGAGGTCACCTGCGCCATTGGCACGCAACCAGTCAAAGCAATGTTGTTGGCGAATCTCAAGCGCAACTTTGTCGTCCCCCTTTGCACGGTCAATTGCCGTGGCGGAGGGGACTGATCCTGAGATAATTTCGTTGACCTCAACCTTGGCGCCATTGCTCAAAGTGAAGTTTCGAATGTTCAGTTCTTGCATCAATTCAGGCAAGTCCTGTTCAGCCAACTTAGCGAGATCCTGCTTCATTTGCTTAGTGGCCTCTTCAATGAGGGCGATCTCGTTTTCGAGCTCGAGCATTCGAGTGGCCATATTCGCAATTGCACCAATTTCGTTGGACGATGGTGCCACGTCCTCAAGCAGATCGATGTTCTCCATGTCAATCCTTTCTGATTTAACGAATTTCGAGGGCGACCGGCATATAGAAGCCCTTCCGGCGGTCCCGGTCTCCCTCCTCCTTATTCCGCTCCCAACGCAGGACGCGGACCGTTGGCGCCTTCTCGCTGGCGATTGCAACCACAATCATCACAGCAATGGGGTCGCCACCTCCCGGCCAAAGGATGTAGTCCTCTGCCGAGAAATCTTTCATGATGCGACGTGCCTTTTGAACTGATGGGCCGGGGACAAATTGTGGGTTGTCGTTCGGCTCAAAAACAATCTCGAGGGTGCCGTATCTTGCCGCATCACTTAGGTCTGGAACCCATCCAAATTTGTTCTGGATGGGACGGTTCACAACGTAAACTTTTGGCATCTCTTTCTGTCCTTTCTCAATGGCCGGTTATTCTGCCTGAAAAAATGTCGCAGAGATAGAAAAAAATACGAGAGAACGCTGTTGTTACCGCGTTACCGGTGTTACCGCTGTTTTTGGAGAAGTTGTTTTGGCACCCGTACTGGGGAATTTGGCCCTCTCTATAAGGGAATATTTGAGAGAAAAAAAATAAAAAATAAAAGACGATATTTGCGGTAACGCGGTAACGCCCGGCTGGAGATCGTTGGTGGATAACGGTTTGGTGACGATCCCCTTCTTTCTTTTGCCCGGGGTGTGTAACCCGGGGTTTGGTTACATCCTTGTTTCCATTGAGAAAATT
>TARA_R110001599_G_C12274642_1_pt1 | contig 13464 bp, 8 predicted proteins | sample TARA_R110001599 | Tara Oceans TARA_R110001599 (sample SAMEA4398360) | marine metagenome | biome: Polar Biome; feature: [MES] marine water layer (ENVO:01000295) within the mesopelagic zone...; material: water (ENVO:00002006), including particulate matter (ENVO:01000060) such as...... | reverse complement strand
CTCGACACGGGCCCGCGCCGCCATGACACTTGGATGGTCATCCAGAGCGGTTTGTACTGCCGCTTCATCGGGCAGGCCCAACGCGCTCTGTGCGAAGGCTGAGACGGGAGCCAAAGCTATCATACAGAAAGAGATTTTGGTGAGAGCATTTCTCATGACAACACCTCTTCGTCGAAGTTTGGGTTGTCAGCTTCCCGCTCGGCTTTATTCTCTCCAAACCGCTCATAAAGCATTGGCAGCAGGATCAGCGTGAGCATTGTAGCGGTCACAAGGCCACCGATTACAACGATCGCGAGCGGCTTCTGGATTTCCGATCCGGGGCCGGTGGCAAAGAGTAAAGGCACCAACCCAAAAGCGGCAATTGAGGCTGTCATGAGCACGGGACGCAACCTCCTGGCGGCACCAAGCCGCACGGCCTCTGCCATTGGCAGGCCTTGTTCGCGGAGTTGCCGAAAATAGCTCACCATGACCAATCCATTGAGGACCGCGATACCGAGTAACGCAATAAAGCCGACTGATGCCGGAACCGATAGATACTCACCTGAGACAGCCAGCGCCACCATGCCGCCAACCATCGCAAAGGGAATGTTCACCAGAATCAGCAGGGATGCACGTACCGAACTCAAGGTTGCATAAAGAACCACAAAGATAAGGATCAGAGATATCGGCAGCACGATCATCAGCCGGGCTGATGCGCGTTGCTGATTTTCAAACTGCCCGCCCCAGACGATACGATAGCCGGCGGGCAGTTTCACATTTGCGTCAATATCGGCCTTGGCTTCGCCGACATAACCTACCAGATCGCGGCCTGACACAAAGGCCTGGACCATAGCAAAACGCGAACCATTTTCATGTTCGAGTTTCACCGGTCCGGCAATCTGTTTAACATTGGCGATATCGCTGGCGCGCACCAGTTGGCCGGTGGGCGAGCGATACAGCTGGTCGGCAAAGCTTTGCGGGCTCATGCCGCGGCTGCCTTCGCCCTTTATCAGGATGGGCACGCGCCGGTTGCCATCGGCCACGACGCCGGAATGCACGCCTTCTACCTGTGCACGCATCATATCCTGCATCATGTCAACCGGCATACCGCTGCGTCCTGCCGCCATCCGGTCAATATCGAGCTGCAGATAGTCTACCGTATCATTGGCAACCGTCATCGCCTCAGTCGTGCCCTCTATTTTTTCCAGTCGGCCCTGAATTTCTCCAGCGATCCGGGAAAGTTCATCCAGATCGGAGCCGAACAGTTTGATCACCAGATCGCCGCGCGCACCGGTGAGCATCTCTGAAATACGCATTTCAATCGGCTGCGTAAAACTGGGTTCGATGCCGGGCAGATCGTCAAAGACTTTCCGAATTTTCTCGGTGAGTTCATCCTTGTCAGCCACTTGCCATTCACTCCGCGGCCTGATTTTCAGAAAACTGTCGGTTTCATTTGGACTCATCGGATCAAGCCCGAGCTCGTCGCTACCAACCCGTGCGATGACATCGGTGACTTCCGGGACTTCAGCAAGAATGGCCTTCTGCACCTTGAGGTCACCAGCCACGCTATGGTCAATCGAGATGCTCGGTAATTTGGTCAACTGAACGATCATCGAGCCTTCATCCATGGTCGGCAGAAAGGTCTTTCCGGTCACATTATAGGCAAGTCCCGCAATCAACAGAGAGATGCCCGCGATAGCATATACAATGGATTTTCGGTCAAAAGCACTGTCCAACATTCTCTTGTAGGAGGGTGACAGTTTGCGCATCAACCAAGGCTCGTGATGGCCGTCGGGTATCTTCAGAACAAAATAGGCCAGAACCGGAACCAGTGTCAGTGATAGAATCAATGCTGCAAGCAGCGCGAGCACAATCGTCAATGCAACGGGCGCGAATAATTTGCCCTCAAGTCCTTCAAGCGTGAGCAGCGGCAAGAAGACCAGCGCGATAATGGCAAGACCCGATGCAACCGGTTTTGCCACTTCTGCCGAAGCAATGAAGATATTGTGGAGCTTACCCGCTTTGCTGTGTTTTCCGTCAGACAATCGTTCAACAACATTTTCAACCACCACCACAGCCCCGTCGACCAGGATACCGACCGCGATAGCTAGCCCGCCAAGGCTCATGAGATTGGCCGTCAAACCGAGAAAACGCATAGCGATAAATGTGAACAAAGCCGCCATCGGCAATGCAAGGGCAACGATTATCGACGCCCTGATGTCACCGAGAAAAAGGAGCAGCAGTATGACAACCAATACGGTTGCTTCGAGCAACGCTGATTCAACAGTACCAACGGCGCGTTCAATCAGGTTCGATCGGTCATAGAAGGGGTTTATTTTTAACGACGCAGGCAGGCTTGGTTCGATTTCCTTGAGCCGTTCCTTGACCCCATCAACAACTTTACTGGCATCAGCTCCGCGCAGGCCAATAACCAAGCCTTGCACCGCTTCACCTTCTCCGTTTTTGGTGACGGCACCGTAGCGGGTAAGGCTCCCGGTTCGAACCTGCGCGACATCGCTGATCCGAACAATCATTCCGCCTTCGGATTTGACTATTATGCCAGAGAGATCGTCAAGGCTTTGGATAGCGCCAACCGCGCGGACGATGAGCGATTCCTCTCCGATTGTCAGTCGTCCGGCGCCATCGTTGCGATTGCTGCTTCCGATCGCGCTGCGCAAATCTTCAATTGTAAGATTGGTTGCAGCAAGCGCAGCATTGTCCGGCACGACTTCATAGGTTTCGACATAGCCGCCAAGCGCGTTGACATCGGCAACACCTGCGACGGTGCGCAAGGCCGGACGGATGACCCAATCCAGCAATCGCCGTTTTTCCGCGAGCGACTGCGGACCTTCGAGCGTAAACATATACATATCCGACAAGGGTGTGGAAATCGGTGCCATTCCCCCGGTCACTGTTGCAGGGATATCTCCCATCACTCCATTCAACCGCTCGGCCACCTGACTGCGTGCCCAATAGATATCGGTCGTATCTTTAAAATCGATTGTAATATCCGCGATTGCATATTTTGCCACCGAACGCAGGACCGTCTGATCGGGGATGCCGAGCATTTCCATCTCAATCGGGGTAATAACCCTGCTTTCCACCTCTTCGGGCGTCATACCCGGCGCTTTCAGGATGATCTTTACCTGTGTCGAACTGATATCGGGGAAAGCATCTATGGGAAGGTTTATAAACGCATAGGCACCAAAACCGGCCAATGCGGTGGCCATGGCAATCACGGCCAGGCGAAAGGCTAGCGCTTTTTCTACCAGTTGCCGGAGCATAGGATCAATCCTCTGCCAGCATGACTTTGAGCTCGGCAATTCCGCTCGCGGCAACTTTTTCGTTCGCCTTTAATCCAGCGCTCAGGATTGCGTTGTCACCGGTTTGAGCCACTAATGTCACTTCGCGCTTTTCAACACGATTGCCGGCAATGACGAACACATAGTCCCTGTCGCCAAGGCGGGTGACGGATGTTGTCGGAACCGAAACGCCGGTCTCACGGCCGTTCCCCTTGATCGTGACCGTGACGCTTTTGCCCGCCACCAAGCCGGGCGCCGTACCAATGCGTGCTTTTGCCGATACCGAGCGAGTCATGGGATCCATAGATGGGGAGACGGAAATGATGGTTCCGGCAACGGGAACGGCATCGCCACCCGATGAAGTCGGTAAATTGACCTCGACCATCAGGCCAGGAACAACTCTTTTCGCGAGCCGTTCGGGCAATTGAATGTCGAGCATATAGGACGACGTATTCTCGATGACAAAGGGCGCGGTCATTGTATCAACCGGTCCGCCGGTCTGAACGTTCACCGCTGACACGCGGCCCCCAATAGGTGCGCGCAAAGTCATCTGACCGCCGGTCCCGGCACCGGCTTGCGATAAAATCCTCTGATTTTCCGAAACGTTAACTTGCGCCTCGCGCAGTGCAGCATTGGCTTCGTCAGCACGAGCATCTGCAACAATTCCTTCGCGGGCAAGTTGGTTCAATCGCCGGGCATTGGCTTGGGCAAAACCCAATTGCGCCCGGGCCCGTGCAAGATCAGCGCCGATTTGCACTGGCTCACGCGCCTTCACGGACGCCAGCGCAGCGCCCTGGGTCACTGCCTGGCCCTCTACTACAAACAGCCTTATTATGGCTCCATCGAAAGGAGCCGCGACGGAGACTCTGGCCTCGGGCGGCAAGTTGACCATTGCCGGAACGGTGCCCAGCGGCACCGCATCGGTAGGCTGCGCGGCCACAATTTTGATACCGAGTTTTTTGATTTGTGCTGCTGATATGCCCCCCGGCTTTACCGCAATTTCGTCTGCGGGTGGGCCAGACTCTGCGGCGGGATTTCCGGATATGGCAAAGTAACCGATCGTTAGAACCGAAACGGCTGCTGCGATTGCAAGCAGTATCTTGTGATTGCGTGTCATGGACCAACCCATGCACGACCAAGCTGACAATAACTTGTCAACTTGTCAGCTTCGCTTCAGAAACTTGCGCTAGAGAAATTTGGCGTTTTAGATGAAATGGAGCGAAATGCGGCTATTACTTGTTGAAGATGATCCCGAGTTGTCCCGGCGGCTATCGGATCGTTTGCACCGGTCCGGTTTCGCGGTTGATTTGGCTATGTCGGCTGCTGATGCTGCTGTCTGGCCGGATCTCAATCAATTTGCAGCAATTATATTGGATCTTGGGCTGCCAGACGGAGATGGCGTGTCAGTGCTTAAAGGCTGGCGCAAGTCCGGAGTTAAAGCGCCTGTGCTTATCCTGACCGCTCGCAGTGATTGGGAGGACAAGGTTGAAGGGTTGAACAGCGGAGCCGATGACTTCGTCGTCAAACCTGTAAGGTTTGAAGAGCTATTGGCGCGTCTTCATGCGTTATTCCGCCGCGTCTCTGGTCAAGTCGACGATCTGGCTACTGCTGGTGGTCTGACGATCAATATTGCGGCAAAAACGGTACATCGGGGAAACAATGAAATTTGTTTGAGCCGCCAGGAATTCAAGCTTCTTCATCTCTTTATTCGCAGGGCCGGACATATTTTACCGCAATCCGAAATTCTGGAAAGTCTATACTCACTCGATTCAGAGCGCGAGCAGAATACGGTTGAAGTTCATATTAGCCGGTTGCGCCGCAAAATCGGTAAGGATGCGATAACCACTATTCGCGGGATGGGATATAGGTTCGAAAAATGAAACTGAGACTGTACAGCTTGCGCGCCCGATTTATCGTAGCGATATTCCTGTGGACTACGCTTGGAACGGCGACGATCTGGTATTCTTCCACACGTCTTTTTGAAATCCATGTCGCGCAGCAATATCATGAAGAACTGGAGGTGCATGTGCGAGAACTCGACGCACTGACGAGGCTCGACGCATCGGGGCAGCCATATCTTTCACGACCGCTTTCCGACCCGCGTTTTTCGGTGCCCATGGCTGGATTTTATTGGCAAATTACGCGCGACGGCTATGCGCCGGTCCGTTCACTTTCTCTAAAGCGCGGCGACCTGGATGATAGCATAGCTCGATTGCCTTTGGTCACCCATCGTCTGGAATCGGGGCCGACCGGCGAAGCTATAGCTTATGGTCTTATCAGAAAGCTGGACGATGGCGATGATCTTCACTTCGTCATTGCAACTGACCAGCGATTACTCGACCAGATTACCAGTCAATTCGAACGCGAACTGACAATTTGGCTGGCGATTCTGGCGACGTTGCTGTTGGCCAGTGGCGGCATCATTATCTGGTTCGGATTGCGGCCGCTTGAGCTATTGGGGCAAGCCATTGCCAAGCTTCGTAACGGTGAAGCCAGCGATATTGACGGGCGCTATCCAAGTGAAATCGCGCCCTTGGTCAACGACCTGAATGCTTATATAAACAGCAACGACACGCTTATCATGAACGCACGAACTCAGGCCGCCAATTTGGCGCATGCTCTTCGCACCCCGCTCGCAGTGATGACTGATGAAGCAGAGCGGGTCAAACTGGGAAATCCGGCTTCCGGGGTAGCCGAAACTATTCTGGAGCAATGCCAGTTGATGACTCAGCAAATCGAGTATCAGCTAGCCCGATCGCGATCAGCCACTGGCCAAATGCGCCCAGGCGGAAGTTGTCAGCCTTGCGAGGTCATGGCACCTCTGATCAGTGCGATGCGCCGTCTTCATCCCGAAAAGGAATTTGCATTATCATGTAACGTCCCCGACAAGATGCGGATAGGACTTGATGAGGTTGCCTGTCGGGAAATGGTCGCTTGCGTCCTCGACAATGCTGGGAAATGGGCTAATCGTCACATCGACTGCAATCTGAACGCTGTCGAAAATCAAATCGTGATTGATATTGAAGATGATGGCCCGGGGATGACATTTGACCAAGCCAAAAAGGCTTTTCTTGTCGGATCACGCTTTGACAAGTGCAAACCGGGTTACGGCTTGGGATTAGCTATTGCCCAAGATATCGTCAGTGATATTGGCGGTGAAGCTATTATTGTTTCCGGAGAGAATATTCTCGGCGGGCTGCATGTGAGAATTTCCTTGCCAGTTTTTGCTTGAAGGCAGTTTATCTTTGCCAACGCGAATATTCAGATCACGGGTTTTATGCCAAGCTGAACATTCCGCCAAAATGACACCTCGGGGATAGGCTCAATGGCAGCTTCTTGGGCTACGCTCGCGCATGAAGTCCGGAAGCTATGGCGATGCGCCCAATTTCGCTTGGCTGACTTCTTGACAAAAAGAAGATGCGTCATGTTCGCGGCGCACCTTTCCATCCGCAAACGCAAGGTCGTGCCAAAAAACGCGCGTAGGTGTAGATTGTGCGGTCAAACAATTGAGATTTTTCCGACCCGATTTCAGTTATATGATCATTCTCAAGAACGTAGGATAATCTTCCCAAGAGGGCCGCCGCACAAATCGGGTTTGCAAATTACACAATCGCCCCAATGTGGTCGGGTAATTTTCAGTCCACATCACCCAGTGTCGACAACGATAATGTCCGATTGCAGCCCTGGCTAACCGTTCCATGCTGCCATTCAGCCTGGAATTGGAATTTCTTGACCCTGATCAATTGTTTCCCGATATATGCTTGATACCCAAGTTTGGGCGGCTTTGTCGACAGCTTGAAAAGCGAGGGACGATTGTTGATTGTTCTTAGTAGAAACAGGAAAGTTTAGGCACGCAATCATGGTCCCAAAATGCCCCATTGTTGGAATAGGTGCTTCTGCAGGAGGGCTAGGCGCACTCAAGTCATTCTTTGACAAGGCGTCTACCGATATGGGCGCTGCTTTTGTCATCATCCAGCATCTCGATCCAAATCATCAAAGTCTGACAGCCGAAATTTTGGGACGCCATACGACAATGCCCGCGCAGCAGATTGAGAGGGGCATGAAAGTCGAGAAAAATCATGTTTATGTCATTCCGCCAAACACCTATTTGACCTTGAACGGCAATGAATTTGAGTTAGGCGAAGCGGTACTCCGGCATAGTTTGCGGATGCCAATTGATGTGTTTTTCAGTTCGCTGGCCAAAGAACATACACAGCATGCAGTCGGGATAGTCTTGTCCGGAACCGGAAGCGACGGAACGGCAGGGATAAGGGACATTAAAGCTTCGGGCGGGATTACCTTCGCCCAGTCACCGGAAACTGCACAGTTCGATGGCATGCCGCGCGCTGCTATAGCAACCGGACAGGTCGATATTGTGTGTTCGGTTGAGGACATGCCCGCGCACATCAGCGAGTATCTTGCTCATGGATATGCCGATCAGGTTTCCAACGCCGAAACTGCCTTAGCAACGCCGGATGATGAAGCGAATTTGAAGTCGATCATCGCCTTACTGCATGCCCGTCTGGGACATGATTTCAGGGGTTATAAGAAAGGGACACTGAAGCGAAGAATCGCCCGCAGGATGGGATTGCGCAATATCCAGAAACTGTCTGACTATCTGACCTATCTTCGAGAGCAGGAAGGAGAGGCCAGGGAACTGTATCGTGATTTGCTGATAAGCGTCACTTCGTTTTTTCGCGATCCGGAAGCCTATCGAGCGCTGGAAACCATTGTGCTTGCCAAGCTGGTGGCAGAGAAAGGCAGCGATGAACCTATTCGTGTCTGGGTGCCGGGATGCGCGACGGGGGAAGAAGCCTATTCTATCGCGATTCTGCTGATCGAGAAACTTGACGCCGCAAACAAGCGCTGCCCGATTCAGATTTTTGCAACCGATCTTGATGAACCGGCACTCACCATAGGCCGGACCGGAATATATTCAGCCGGTCTTTTGGCCGAAATGTCGCCCGAACGGCTGGACCGTTTTTTCATCAAGAACGACGGTTCCTATCGCGTGAACAAGGAATTGCGTGAATCGGTGACGTTTGCATCCCAAAACGTTATAACCGACCCTCCATTTTCAAAACTTGATCTGGTCAGTTGCCGAAATCTGCTCATCTATCTGGACGGAAACCTGCAAGACAAGATTATCGGATATTTTCATTTTGCTCTTCGGGAGGAAGGCTTTCTCTTTCTTGGCCGCTCGGAAAGCATCAACCAGCTCGCAGGGCTATTTGACCCTGTCGACAAAAAAGCACGAATATTTCGAAGGTTGGCGAATTCCCGCGCCAACGTAGCCAGTTTCCCCATCAATGCGGTAACAAGCCGCACCATATCAAATGGGATTCCTCCCGCGACGCGGCCCAAAGAAACCGTCCGCATGCGAGAATTGATGCAGCAACAGTTGCTGCGCAGCTATGCTCCCGCAGCCGTGCTTACGAACGCCAAGCACCAAGTGCTCTATTTCATGGGACCAACGGCGCGTTATCTTGAACAACCTTCCGGACTGCCAACCCAAAATCTGATAAATTTGGTACGTGCTGAGCTGCGCAAAGATGTGCGTATAGGCATAAAAAGGGCAATTGAGACATCTGAGTCAGTGATCATTGAAAATTCTTCTGTTCAACATGGCACGGATCACAAGCAGACTAAAATCTCAATCAAGCCAGTGTTGGCACCGGGAGAAGTTGAACCACTTTTCCTTGTTACATTTGAGGATATTGTAGCAGAGAAAGCGAACAGGACGAGCACGGCAGCACCGCTAGGCGCAGAGGCCAGGGAAGCAATGGTTGGCGAGTTGGAGAGCAAACTGCGGGATGCGCAGGAAGACCTTCAGATTAGCGTGGAAGAATTGGAATCTACCAACGAAGAGCTTCAGGCATCCAATGAAGAGATGATGTCCGTCAATGAAGAACTGCAATCCGCGAACGAAGAAATGGAGACCTCCAAGGAGGAGCTTCAGGCGATGAACGAAGAGCTGTCTACGGTAAACAACCAGCTCAAGGACAAGGTGGAGCAACTGGCAGAGCTCAATGACGACCTGGAAAATTTTGTAGCAAGTACCGAAATTGCTACCCTGCTGCTCGACAGCAAACATCAAATCGGACGTTTTACTCCGTCAGCAAAGCGTCTTTTCAATCTTATTGATACCGACCTGGGACGGCCGATAGGCGACATCCGTCAGAAATTTGCCGATGAAAATTTTCTGCAGGACGTTGATGGCGTGTTTGAGAAATTTCAGCCGGTAGAGCGTGAAATTGTGGCTGAAGACGGTTCCAGTTATCTGATGCGTATCGCACCTTATCGTTCAAGCGAGCAAAGGCAAGGCGGTGTTGTCGTCACTTTTGTGGATATAAGCCGGAGATTGGAGAATGAACGCAAGCTGCGGAAAAGCGAAGCGCGCTTCCGCAATCTGGTAGAAAATGCGCCAGACCCGCTCATCATGGCAGATGCTGCCGGAAATATCGTTCTGGCCAATGCAGAAGCGGAGCATTTTTTCGGCTACGGCAAGCAAGAACTGTTGGGAAAAAATGTTGAAGAGCTGATTCCACGCAAGCAGAGGGCGCGACATAAGACTCACCGGAAAAAATATATGCGAGATCCGCAAATACGACCGATAGGTTCCAATTTAAACCTGCAGGCCTTGCTCAGGGATGGAACGGAAGTGCCGGTTGAAATCAGTCTGAGTCCGGTTGAAACGGATGACGGTATAATGGTCTGCGCAGCCATTCGCGATGAGCGCGATCATCAAAAAGCGGTTGTCGCGGTTCGGGAAGCGCAATCGAAAGCCGAAATGGCCCTGGCTGCCAAATCCAGATTTCTGGCTACGGCAAGCCATGATCTACGGCAACCACTGCAATCCCTGGCTATGCTGACAGAAGCATTGTTGCTGAAAATCGAAGATTCGGAGTTGGTCGATCTGGTCGAAAGACAGAGCGTCTCTCTCGGAAACATGCGATCCTTGCTGAATTCACTGCTCGATATCTCAAAACTGGATGCAGATGCGGTAAAAGTCGAGATAGAGGATGTGGAGCTTCTCAAGATAATCGAGAACGTCTGTTTAGGATTTCAGGCAGAAGCGGAAGAGAAAGGGCTGACGCTTCTGGTTGAGGTGCAAAACCGGGTTGTCCGGTCTGATCGGAATCTGCTGCAACAAATCTTGCAGAACCTGATCGGCAATGCGATCCGCTACACCAAAAAGGGCAATATCAAGGTGATTTCCGCAATTGTTGGAGACAATATCCGGATTGAAGTGGAGGATACCGGTGTCGGCATTGCGAAAGATCAGCTTTCCCATATTTTTGACGAATTTTACCAGATTGGGCGAGATCCTCAGGAAGGCAATGTCGGCTTGGGTCTGGGCCTTGCGATTTCCTGTCGCATCGCCGAGAAACTCGATAGCCGGATAGAAGTCCAATCGAAAGTCGGCATGGGATCGACGTTCTCGTTTATGTTGCCATTAATCCAGACTCTGTTGCCGGAAAAACAAACGCGGCAAACCAAAAAACCCTTGCCGCTTCAGGAAGACAAAGCTGTCCTTTTGGTTGACGATGATCCGGCTGTACTAAAATCCACCCGTTTCCGGCTATCACTGCAGAAAGGCCTGGAAATATTTACCGCATCATCTCCCCAAGAAGCTGATGAAATGTTAGAGCGAATGGCGCCGCGCAAACCGGACATCATTGTGACGGACTATCATCTCGGTACGGAAAAAAACGGAATCGATGTTATCCGGGATATCAGAATGCGGACAGGCGCTTCAATTCCCGCCATTCTCCTCTCCGGCGATACCGCCATTGACGTTACCGAACTGGAATGTGACGATATCAATGTGGTTTTCAAGCCGAGCCATGGCAACGAACTGATCGACGGAATCCTGAGGCTTTTGTCATCCTGACAATCTGGATCGACACTAGGCATTGACCCGGATAAAAAACCATCATGCTTCTGGTTAGGATGTTTATATCGTCATTGGGATGTGCCTCGCTACACAACCCGATTTTAGCTTCGTCACCGATTGTCCAGCGCTGCATGCATTTGCCCAATTCCCCTGGGGCATTCTGAGGTGGGTGAAGCGGCCTGCCATTCAATAAAGATGGTTAGTTGGTCTGGATTGGAATCTTTCTTTCCTTTTGCCGCGCTTCCGCGCTTTTCGGGATATGAATGGTGAGAAGCCCATCTTTGGCATCGGCGCTTATTTTTTCATGATCAATGCCGTTGGGCAATTTGATCGTGCGTTCGAAGCTGCCATAATGCCGTTCGGAAAACATGAAGCTTTCGCCTTCTTCTTCGTGGCTTTCGGATTTTTCACCAGAGAGGCGCAGCATTCCGTCTGACAGCTTGATCTCGATATCTTCGCTGCTCATGCCGGGCACCTCAGCCACCAGTTCATATTCATCTTTTTTATCACGCATTTCTACTACAGGGTCAGCAGTTTCATAAAATTTCTGCATCAACCGCGAACCGAAAGTATTATTTGGTGTTTCATCGAACATGCGGTCAAATTCGTCACGGATGCGGGAAAGGGGTTCCCACATATTACTGGTCCGGACAGGGACATTGGTGGAGCGGGATATTGCCTTGCTTGACGTTGGTTTTTTCTCTGTCATCTTGAATTTCCTCTATTTCTCAAACTTGCCTCAGACCGGATTATCCGAGACGCTTCAGATTACAAAACGGCCAGAACGGCGGAAATCCGGTCTGTTCCCTATGTAATTTTGCGTAATATCAGGTCGGAATCTCGGCCCTCTAATCTCATGCGATCCGAAAAATTAATGCCATCGGGAGAGAAAGACCTTTGCCAATTTTTAAGGCGGTGAAGAAAGTCGGAGGACCGAGCAAAAAATTGTCGTCAGGCGATATCCTCAGAACCCTGGTCGATGAGTTTACCGATCGCCACGCCGAGCATCACCATCGTCCATCCGGAAATCAATATGCTTATCCCGGCGAGTATCCCTAGCGCCCAAAGCGCAGAAGACGGGAATTGCACCCAGAGCATCCAACCGAGCACGACCGAGAGGATGCCATCGAACAGCAGCCATCCGGAACCCGGAAGCGGACGAATTCGAAATCCATAGATCGTTTTCAATATTCCCTCCACGAGAAAAATCGCTGCAACGACTATGGTCAGGGCGAATATGCCATCAACCGGATTTGAGAGCAAAAAAATCCCTGCGATCAAGCACAAGATTCCGACTATGAATGTCAGAATGCGAACCCCCCATTTGGGATGGCTAAAGGCGGCAATGATCTGGGCAATTCCAGCGACGACAAACGTAATTCCTATCACCATGGCTACCGCTAGGCTGCCAAATAGGGGAAACAGGATTGCGGCAGATCCCATGATGATCGTTATGATGCCGAGCGCAACCATCCAGCTCCTGCTCCGCGCAAATGCCGATTGTGTTGATGGAAAATCTTTTGTCGATGTCATGTCCATATCAATCCCCAATCTCTTGAAAATTTGTTACCCGGCTCTGAATTATATCCGAACGAGTCAGTCTTGCCGGTCCGTCTCATCCATTTCCTTTTGCCATGTTTCTTTTGCAGCGGCAGCAGCGGCTTTGCTGGCATCCACTGCAGCGGCAGCTGCGTTGCTCACAGACTTTTGTGCTTCCAAAGCCGCAGCCTTGGCGGCAGCCGCGTCAGACTTGGCACCGGCTTCAACAGAAGCTTTGGTCTTTGCGACCGCATCGCCGGTTGCCGCCACCGATGCCTTGGCCAGTGTTTCAGCTCTTTTCGCGTTTTCGCTTACAAGGGCACCAATTTCAGCATTGGCTGCCTTGATTTTTTCTTCTGCGCGCTTCGCGGCCGCTTCGGTTTTAGCGGCCATTTCCGCAGCGGTCTCCTTGTCCTTTTGCGCAGCGGAAGTGACAGCCAGCTTGGCCGCGGTTGCCGACATTTTCGCAGCTTGCATCGCTTCGCTCGCCGCGGCCTCGGCGGTACGGCGCGCTTCGGTCAAGCTCTGTTTGGCAGCATCTTTGGCGTCACGTGCAGATTCTTCTTGCTCGGGTTGGTGATCCGTTTCCGCTTTTTGAGTGCAACCACTTGTGGTGAGAGACATTCCGGCCAGAAAAACGGCAACATATACTGATTCTTTCATGAGCAAACTCCATGCATAATCTCTGTTGCCAAGGAGCGAATAGCCCCTAGTTTTCTAGACACCTTCGGTTTTCATTTTTTGCTG
>TARA_R110001599_G_scaffold51319_3_pt1 | contig 13469 bp, 8 predicted proteins | sample TARA_R110001599 | Tara Oceans TARA_R110001599 (sample SAMEA4398360) | marine metagenome | biome: Polar Biome; feature: [MES] marine water layer (ENVO:01000295) within the mesopelagic zone...; material: water (ENVO:00002006), including particulate matter (ENVO:01000060) such as...... | reverse complement strand
TCGGCAAGTATGGAATAGTTTTCTGAGAATGCCATATCGTGGGGTAGCCGAGGTCCCGGCAGCGGAACCGGCGTGTAATGCACCAGTTTATTATGGCGGTCTACTACGCCGTAATGCTGGTAAGGCGGATAAGTGGAGTAATTAAAGAACAGCATTTCGCCGGTGCGTTCATCTACCTTAGGGTGTGCGGATATGCCGTCAATTGGGGTCCAGCTTTCCGTTCCTAATTGCTCAAGGGTGTACGGGTCCAAGCGATAGCCATCACCGCATTGCCAAAAAGTCGAGACGACTTCACCTGCATGAATGACGACGTCCGTTGAGGACGCGTCTTTTACGCCGCCCTGTGCACCCCAGCCTGGTCTCACGGACATGCTGGGCTGGTTGGCAATACCTGCCCAAAGTGCCTCACCGGCCTCTTGCTCGGCATTAAAACCTTTGGTTCGTACAAATCGATTGCGGTATTCCGCTTTGCCGTCCTTAAAGGACATGCTGTGAATCATGCCGTCACCATCAAATGGGTGGTAGTGACCAATGGGTTCTTGCACGGGGTTTTCGGTATTTCGGATGTATACGCCGTCGATGTCATCCGGAATTTGGCCAATAACCTCCATATCGGTCGCAGTGTACTCAGTAAAATTCGGTGTCCAAGCGCCATTAAGGTAGGGGTGATGGCTGGCTTTAAGGCTGGATTTAACGATGTTTTTGTAAGTGACTGGCATGGGTTTGTCCTAGAAATCTGTTGTACGTTAGTAATTATTAGTTGCTTGCATTATGAGACTAATCTATATTTTGTCAATATTGATCTGGGCATTGGAATTTCGGAAATGAGAAATGAGTAGCAATCATCTGGTCGTTAACAGCGCTATTGCCGAGAGCTTAGACGTGATTGGTGATCGCTGGTCGCTACTGATTTTGCGCGATGCATTTTTGGGGCGTCGTCGTTTTGAAGAGTTTCGGCGTTACACCGGCGCAAGCAAAGCGACGCTGACGAGACGTTTGGCGGCGTTGATTGCGCAGGGGCTTATGGTTAAGCGCGCTACGTCACCGTCTTCTCGTCGCCAAGAGTATTGCCTAAGCGCGAAGGGGGCCGGTTTGTTTCCCGTTTCACTGCTGGCTTGGCAGTGGGAGCATGAATGGTTGCCGAACGCCTCGATCAGTTTGCCCAATGAACTTATTCACCGTTGTTGTAAACGGCCAATAGCACCGCAAGCGGTGTGCGGTCATTGTGAGCAAGGCGTATCACTTGATGAAATTCAGCTTGCGACATCAGCGGTTAAAAGCGGTAAACATATAAACGAGATTAAGTCCTTAAGCGGGCAACGGCGGGTACGGTCGGCATCGGCCCCAGAAAGTGCGGATCTACGATTGGCTGGCATAAGCGACTTGATTGGTGATCGTTGGACCTTGCTGTTACTGATATCTGCTTTTTTCGGTACCAAACGTTATGAGGCTTTTGCCAAGCAGCTGCAGATTGCCTCTAATATTCTGAGTTCGCGTTTGAACCTGCTGGTCGACAACGCTGTTTTGCAGCGCCAAAGCTACCAAGATTCGCCACCGCGCGAGGAATATAAACTCACGGCGAAAGGGGTATCGCTTTTTGCCATTGTGATTGCGATGCGCCAATGGGCGGTAGAGTGGGAAGCCGATCCCGATGCAGTGGCCGGTTTACTGCACGGTAGTTGTGGTGCGCTGTTAGGTATCAAGGTGAAGTGTGGTAGCTGCGGCGAGATAGTGGCACGTGAGGATATTGAGTATGCATTGCCTGACGATAATGCAGAGTAACACGTAGGTTTTCACTGGAAAGTGACCATAAAAAAACAAAAATAAAGTGGCTAATTTACTTGAAGGCTGCAGTAACTAGAGGGCATAGAGATGAAAAAAACAATTATTTGTGCAGGGTTAATTATACTTTGCGTAGTCATTGCCGTTGGATTGTCCTTCGCCGGAGGCGATGGTGGTTTGCATTATGGAGGCTATCCTGCGCTGCTAATCTGCGCTGTAATCGCAATAGCTATCCAATGGCTAGCATTTATTCCAGCCTATATTTTTCAAACAGAACATTATTTTGATCTCATTGGCAGTAGCACTTACGTGATTGTTGTTCTATTGGCACTCGTGCTCAGTTCTGGCTCCGAGCAGGGTTTTGACAATCGAGGGCTCTTACTCGCCGCATTAGTCGTGATATGGGCCGCTCGCCTCGGACCATTTTTATTTCGGCGGGTTAAACAAGCAGGGAAAGATGGCCGCTTTGATCAAATTAAGGTGTCGATACCTCGTTTTTTATTGACGTGGACACTGCAAGGGCTGTGGGTGTTTGTCACGCTAGTTGCGGCTTTGACCGCCATGACCAGTCAGTATCAGGCGCCTTTAGGCGTGATTTCCTTGCTCGGCGCGGGTGTTTGGCTTCTGGGCTTTGCCCTCGAAGTCGTTGCCGATGCCCAAAAATCAGCCTTTAACAAACGGTCAGAAAATAAAGGGAAATTTATCAATGTTGGGCTGTGGCGTTGGTCCAGACACCCAAACTACTTTGGTGAAATTGTGCTGTGGTTTGGTGTTGCGTTGATAGCAGTACCTGTATTTCAAGGTTGGCAATGGTTGAGCCTGATTTCACCCCTATTTGTTATTTTTTTACTGACGAGGGTCAGCGGCGTGCCACTACTGGAAAAGCGCGCCGACGCGAAATGGGGGGGGCAAACAGATTATGAAAACTATAAAGCCGCAACCGCGACTTTAATCCCGCGGCCACCCAAGGGCGAAGTTTAAATCTTTACGGTGTCGGTGATACCCACAAAATAATAATAGATCTGAGGTTTTTATGATAAAGCGATTGGGCGCTTTCGCCTTAATGTTGGCGGCGCAGGATGTGTTTGCACGGGGCGCACCGGTGCTCGAAGAGGTAATAATAACCGCTCAAAAGCGCGAGGAAAGCTTGCAGGATGTGCCAATTTCATTGGTGGCAATTAGTGCTCAGGCAATGCAAGACGCCAATATTGATGATATGTCTGACATCGCCAACTTCACCCCCAACCTCAGTGTATTCAGTCACCCACCACTGACCAGTTTACGAGTGAGGGGTTTGGGCTCACCCTTCGATAAGGGCTTTGAACAATCTGCTGGCCTGTTTCTTGACGGTGTCTACCTAGGCCGACTGGCTTTTTTAGATGCGGCATTTTTGGACGTCGCCTCCGTTGAGGTACTTCGTGGCCCACAGGGGACTTTGTTTGGCAAAAACACGATTTCCGGCGCGATCAGTATTCGTTCAGTGCAACCCTCGCAGGAACCCGAGTTACTCGCCGAGGCGGTAACTGGCGACGAAGATATCGCTAAATATACCCTTACCGGCAATCTTCCTCTGAGCGATACCGTGGCCCTACGGGCGTCTGCACTGGTTAATAAACGCGACGGTACCGTATACAACACCACCCTAGACCGTGATGAAGGTGGTGTCGATTCGCGGGTAGGGCGGGTGCAATTACGTTGGGACATTGCAGATTGGCTGGATGTTACCGTCGCGGCTGCCGACACCAATCAGGAATTTAGACTGGGCAGTTTTCAGGTTCGTACAACAACGGACGACCAGTTCGCGTTGATGCAGTTTTATGATCCGCAAGTTGAAAAGGACACCAGCAACAATCAAAGCTCGCAAGATTACCCGGCAATGACCTACCAGAACGGCAATAAATTTGATATTCGCTTTAACGCATCACTGTGGGGTCATGAGTTCAGCTGGATAAATGCGCTGAGCTCCATCAATGAGCAGTCATTGACGGATTTGGATTTTTCGCCAATACCGCTGCTGTTCTTTCTTAACGGCGAGGACTATGAACAGCTGAGCAGTGAGCTACGGATTGTTTCGCCGCTAGGTATGTTCGGCGGAAAATTAGATTATGTTGCTGGCGCCTATGTTGCGCAGAGTGAAACCACCATAAAGGTCATTATCGACGCGGCGCCAACGCCATCAGACTTAGCATCAGGACTGGCCTTGAGTGGCGGCGGCCTGGGTGTGTTGGAAGGTTTGCTGGGCGCAGCCACCGGTAACGAGCCCGGTGAGCGCTTATTAATTGATGGCTACCAAGAAAGTATTAGCTCGGCTGTTTACGCCCAAGCGAGTTGGCATTTTAACGATGAGTTAAGTTTAACCGCAGGTGTGCGGGTCTCCACGGAAACCAAGGATGTTGATCAAACACTGCAATTGTTCACGGCGGGTACGGATGCTGATGGCCCGGTGTTTACTCAGTTGGTTACTGCGCAAGAATATCGCCTGATCGACAAGCGAGTAGATCGCGATGTGAGCCCAAAATTTTCCTTAAACTGGCTTCCAAACGACGATTTGACCTTTTACCTGAGCGCGGCCCAAGGCTTTAAAAGTGGGGGCTACAGTGGCTCGGCAGTGCGCGCCGAAATTGCTGAGGTGGAACCGGAATCGTCCACCACCTATGAGGCGGGTGCTAAGACCCGTTTACTTGGCGGTGCCGCGACCGTGAATGCAGCAACCTTCTACACCGAGTTTGAAGATCTGCAGCTCACGATTTTTGAGGGTAATGTCAGCCGTATTTCCAATGCTGCTGGTGCGATATCCAAGGGCGCGGAGCTTGAGGCGGCATTTGTTACGCCGTGGGATGTCTCGGGTAATTTTTCAGTGGCCTATTTAGATGCCACCTTTACTGACTACGCCAACGGCCCTTGCCCCGCTGGCGAAGATACGCCCTGTGATTTAACGGGTAAACCACTGGCTTTTGCGCCGTTGTGGAAAACCACCATTAGCCTGAACTATTTTCATGACTTGTGGGCCGCACCCGTCAATCTATTGTTTGGATTTGATGTGTTATACGAAGACGACAAATTGCTGCAGTCAGACCAAGACCCGATTGATGTTCAAGGCGAGTTTGCAACCTTGAATCTGCGTTTGCGTTTGGCCGACGATGACGACCGCTGGTCGCTGCAGGCCTTTGTTCGCAATGCCACCGATGAGTATGCTTTGGATGGTGGCGGCGATATCCCAACCTTGTCGGGTGCGCATTTTGGTCGCGCCATTGCCTCGCGGCAACTGGATGTGGCTCTGCGGATAAAATTCTAACTGAGCGCGCGTGGGCTAGACCATGCTTACTAAATAGATCATTTTGAACTCATAGTAATAATAAGAAATTGACAGATATTGATCTGTCATCAACGATGATTGGAGAATAACCATGCTTTATCGCATTTGGCTCACTGTAATGTGCTTTATGTTTGCAAGTGTCAGCCAGTTATCTGTCGCTTTAGAATCACCTTGTAATACCCGCCCAAGCCAGGGCTTTGAAGCACATTCACTCAGTGCAACTGACGACGATGCTGCTGCGCTACCGCAGAATGGCTATTACCAACTTTATATTCCGACCGAGCTTCCTTCTGGGCCAGCTCCCTTGCTTGTGATTGTCGATGATGGTGTGTCTGCACTAAGTACCTCAGACGCGGTGCATCTTGAAAATGTGGCAGAGGCACGAAAGTATATAATTGCGTATCCCCAGCGTGAAGAGGTGTGGGGTACCGGCGATAAAACAGCCGACGTCGACTACATCAGAGCCGTGGTTGCCGATGTTGAGTCTAATCACTGCATTGATAAACGTCGAATATATAGCGCGGCATCGGTCGGTGGCGGCGCTATGGCGGCGCGTTTGGCTTGCGATGCTGCCGATCTCTTTGCGGCAATTACATTGTCTGAGTCCGACTTGCTTGGGGACGAAGGACATTGTCTACACCCCATTGGCGCTTGGGGCGAGGGCGCAACGGACGCACCCGCTGTTTTGAGCCTCGCGACATCAACGAGTCATTACGATGAACTCTTGACCACGCAGTCATTAGACTTTATGGCCGCCAGCCCAAGAGCCGCGTCAGTAACGTCGTCTGGGCTTGTTGAGTTTGAATGGTTGACGGTTGGCAACCCCGGCAACGCTGCAGATATTTCCAGTGGTTTTGGTGCGGTTGACCATAGCTTTTTAATTGCAAAGTACGAAGTGACCAACGCCCAGTATGCGCAGTTCTTGAATGCCAAAGCGGTGAGTGATCCCCTCAATTTATACAATATCACCATGAGTGCGGGAGCGGGTGGCATAAGCCGCTCTGGGGTTCCCGGTAGTTACAGCTATAGCCCCATTCCTGGCCGCGAAAATAAGCCGGTCAATTGGGTGTCATACTACGACGTTCTTCGCTTTACAAATTGGATGCACAATGGCCAAGGGGATGGTGATACCGAAACTGGCGCCTACACTTTAGAGGGAGGGATGGCGGTTCCACTGAATGCCGAAACCGTGCAGCGTAATGCCGATGCACGGGTGTTTTTGCCGACAGAAGACGAGTGGTACAAATCCGCCTACCACAACGCCAAAGGCCTAAAAGAAACAGATTATTTTCTATACCCATTTCGTAGCGATGAAGTAACAAATTGCGTTCCACCACCGGGTGGTGAGAATCACGCCAATTGCGCTCGTGCGGTAACCGATGTTGTGGACAAAGGTAGTTACCCAGAATCCATTGGCCCTTATGGCACGCTTGATCAAGGCGGTAACGTCTGGGAATGGAATGTTGGGTTGGTTGCTGGCGTGCTTCCTGTGATGCGCGGCGGTGGCTACTACATCGGGCCAGATTCACTCGCGTCGTCATGGCGAGACCAATGGGCGGCATCAGGTGAATTCAGCTTCGCGGGCTTTCGGGTTGCCGCGCCGGCGACGGGTGCACCCACAGCAGCGGCGAATCCGCTAGCAAAATCCAGTTCTGGCGGTGGTTCATTCTCACCGCTGTCTCTGCTAATGGTATTACTGCTGTTGGTATTTGGCTGCAGGCCTGTTTCAAGGCTGTAAGGGATAAACGCAAACCCTCACATTTTCTCAGGCTTGTTACTCAGGGAGTAAAAGTGGGCTCCCATATTAGCCGCGCCAGTATTGGACCACAGTTGCCTGATCTAGGCTTTAGGATTGTTCGTAAGAACAGATACATCTTCAAATCCTAGGAGTGCTGGTATGAAAAAATTTATTGTTGAAAGTTATGAGCTGGTAATGGATAGCAGTAAAAACCCTCTTCGCCACCTCGATCTCGCGTCACAACATTATGCAATGCAGGTTCTCGCTTGGATGTGGAGCATGGTGTTTTCGCTAAGTTTCTTGTCCATATTCTATTTTCACTATGTATGGCTAGGGCACTTGCTGGTATTGGGTGGCATCTGCTTTACAGTGGGGGTATTTCGCACTGCAGAAAATGTCCGTCTGCAGTCAGAGATGGCGCTAGAGAGGGCGGTTTCGAAAGAGGCTTATAGTCACGCCTCAGCGTGTACTTGGAAGTTGGAAAAAGAAGCCTAAACACGACGTTTTTGGATAAAAGAGGCGCTTGCTTGCCGAGGACGTAAACAGCGGCGGGCACTATCTGATAGTGCGAATCGATAGTACCGTTTTTTTGATCGTGCATTCGAGTGTGATTGTGAAAATGAATCAGCACCCAATATCACAGACAAGGGTTCACGATCATCGTCCCGGGTGTCGGATTAAATTAGGTTTAAGTCGCCGTGGCCTCAAGAGGCGAGCTGATATCTACGAGCACGTTGACCCGATGGCGAATCTGCGATGTAGGCAGGGCTGCTATTCCAGACTTGGTACAGTGGGTGTGGGGATATTTACCCACTGCCATCTAGCCCCTTGATCAAGGGGCGTTTTTCTTCTGGATTTGCAGGACTTCTCCTAGAAAGGCAGAGGGCTGCCACCACCACCTTCGCAGTCGCCATTTTCATAACTGCTATCAATTACCGTATTAATCCATGCGTCTATTACATCGACTGCTTCGTCGTGTTTTACACTGCGGGCGATTGGCGGCATTTGTACTGAGGGGTCAATCGAGTGGAGTCGGTAGGACATAATCGATCCCTCTGATCCACTCGCGCCGCCAGCCAAACCGGGCAGAATGTCGTAGTCGCGGCCGCCGCCAGAGCTACCCGCGGTGATGGGTTCCTTGCACACGCCGTGGCTTAGGTTCACCTTGCGGAACACGTCAAAGTACAAACCGGTGCTCTGGGCTAGGCCTTTGCGGTTGTGGCAGTGGGCGCAGTTGGTTTCAAGCCAAGCACGAGCGCGATACTCAAGATTGGCATCGCTGCTGGCAGCAACGCGCTCCGGCTCCACAGAGCTAATGTTGTAGCTGTCACCGGGCACATTAAAGCGCGGTAAACGACTGGCGTTCGTGGCCACCAAGTTACTGTCCAAGCTTAAGGTCGGTGCGCCAGAGAGCTTGCCCATGTCAATGAGATGCTGCAGCTGGTTTTCTGGACCGTTGCCGTAATCAAAGGCGCGGTTCATATTGCGAACTTTGGGGCCAATTGGCGCGTCGCCAGCCTGACGATCTTCATTGTTGTGGCAGTTGCCACACTGATTCGGTGTAGGAATCGCGTAGTGATCGGTGCTGCCGGCATAGGTCGCGCTAACATCTGGGTCGCTATCATCATAGTCCCAGCTGACGGCCTTTGAACCGCCAGCAAGGGCAATGTCAGCGTCACTGCCGTCTTCTCGCCAGACATAGGCCATGCCTTCCCAGAATGAGGTGTTGTCTTGGCCAGCGCGATGAATAAGCAAACGTGTTTCGACGATGTTCTCATCGTCGGCGTTGCGGTCGCGGAAGGCGAAGGTCTTCGCGATGACGGTGCCAACAGGGAAGTCCAAGGCCGCATTAGGCGCACTGATATTACCTTCAACCCACGTGGCTGATTCGCCGGGGGGAAGAAATAACACGCGGTACTTCACTGCATAATCTGAAAACAGGGGCGTTACCAAATCGTAGAGCACGCCGTCTTCGTTAAAGCCGCTACGGGGATCAGTTTGATCAGCAAATAGATTGTACTGGGACAATTTACTGCAGTTGTAGGCCAGCGCCTCGCGGTTGATTGCGGTGCCGCTAGCACTCTCACAAATAGCGGCAATTTCGGCGGCCGAAGGTGGTTGCTCGGCACTGCTGCCTGGAACATATGGCTGTACCACCGCGGCATTGAGCCTCGGTAGTTGCTTACCAAAACGCGCAGGACAGTCATGGGCTGCAAGATCGGTCTTTGGCGCGGTATCAAGCTCGGTTCCGTCAAAGTTCATGAAGGTACGGCTGTCTGCCGAAAAGGTGTTGCCGTACTCGTCGCTCTGATCAATACACAGCCAGTAGTCTGGGTGTTTGCGCTTTGGATCAGCGGCGTTGTCTGGATCAGCAAATTTATAACGGTTGTAACGACAGTCTGGCTGACTTTGCCCGTTGTAGTCGGGTTTGCCATCGGCATCGAGTGGCGCGCCGTCGACGTCGGTGCACTGCACGCCGTCAGTACTGTTTACCGCTTCGTCGTAGTAGCCGTCCCAAACAATATGCGCGCCCTGTGCAAGATAGGGGTCCTGCGCTTGCAAGCTCCGAAGTTGTACCAAAACCGGTAAGAGTGAGTCGTGACCGTCATCAATGCCGGTGGGAATACATGGAAGGTCGTTGTCACCGCCCGTGCCATCTGCACAAATGATTGCACCTTCTTCAGGTAGCTGGGGCAGAGTGCCGTTGGTGGTAAATATATTGCTGTGAATATGGATGCCTTCTGGGTAAAGGTCCATGCGCTTGTCTGGGTGGTTGGTATTGCCGTCAAGTAGCTCGTGACTGGCACCGACATAACCAAGGGTGCGGTTGAATTCAACAACATTATTAAAGAACTCAACTTTATCGTAACCCAGTTGCAGCAAGCCTGTGCCCTGGGGTACCGCGCTGACCACGCCGCCAGGTGCAAAGTTGGCAAGGTTGTTGTAGCCGGCGTAGTTGTTAAAAATTCGGGTTTGTTCGCCGTACTGGTTTAGGCCGGGAAGGTCAAAGACCAAGAAGCCCGCGGTATTACAGTGGGCGACGTTGTCGTGCATGTCTGCGCGGTCACTGTTTTCAATTTCATAGCCGGCCACGTTAAACAGAGCTTCGCTATTTTTTACGATGATGTCATTCGACTGACCGACATAAATACCGGCGTCTGAGGCGCCAAGTGACACCACATTGTCTAATAGGACATTATTCGACAACACGGGATAGATCGCGTAGCCGCCGTTGGCGCTGTCTATGGTGTAGTTACGCGGCGAACCGTTAGCATCAGTGTACAAGCCCGTCGCCAGCGGGAAGGCGATTGGCAAGCCATTTAAGCGCGGTGCTGGTACATCCTCTGGTCGTGCGAAGCTGTCGGGCCAAGGGTGTTCACAGGTGACTTCTAGGGTTGACGGTACTTTAGGGTCCATACCGCCGCGATCGTCACCGCCGCTAGACCACATAGCGCGTAAATTACGCAGGGTAACAAAGTCTGAGTGCGAAATTTTAACCGAGAATCCTGGGGTGTCGAGTACGGTCATGTCTTCGATGGTAATGCCAGTCATGTGACTCATCGAAATCCCTTCTGGGGATTGTGATTGCGCAAAGTCAAAAATGGTTTTGGCCATACCCTGGCCTTTGAGGGTAATACCTTGCTTATGCGCCATATCCAAAGTGGTTGTAAACTCAAAGACACCATCGCTAAATTCAATGGTGTCGCCGGCTTTGGCGGCAAATAGCGCAGTTAAGGTGTCAACCTGCTCTTGGCTTTGGTCTTCGTTAGGCGCTGGCGCGGGGTTGTTGTTATCAGCGATGTACCAAATATCGCAGTCGCCATCGAATTTGCCATCGCTAATATCTTTGTTGCTACAAGCTAGCTCAATTTCAGCGATGCGGCGGGCAATAAGGGCGCGAGCGTCGCCGTTGGCGCTGCGGGCAAAGTTAGCGAGATCGGAGCTGTCGAATTCGCCATCATTCAGTTCAAAGGCCGAAGCGGCAAACGATAAGCTTGCCGCCGCGTCACGCACGTCAGCGGCGATTTGGATACCATTCTCAGGATTTTTGTCTTCATCTAGGGTGAGTAAAAAACGCGCCAGATTGATTGCCGCTTGCTCGCTTGCCTGAATCTGTTGAGGGGTGATGAATTCGGCCGCGGTTGCTTGGCCAAGGTCAATGCCGCCAATGGCAAATTTGACGGTGTCGCCGTCGAAATACTTAAACTCACCATCGCTGCCGGTAAGTAAAACACTCGGATCACCCAATATACTGTAGTGGGCGCCGCTGATCGGGCCGTCAATAAAATAGCCACTTAACTCGCTTGGAGGTGTTCCGTTATCACCACCTGATCCGGGTGAATTCGACGATGAGCTACTATCGCCGCAGGCAGTAAGAGTTGCTAATAGCGCACCGGCTAGCAGCCGAGCGGGGGTGGAATATTTCACGCAGAGGTCTCCAAAATATGGCCCTTGGGGATTACTTGTGTTTACTAGCTTTAAAAACTAGTTCAAAGCCGGTTCATTGGGTATTGTTATTTATGCTTATAACGTGCCAATTAAGTTGCGACCCAAACAATTACCTAAGATAAAAACGTTTTGAATAAAGCGAACACAAGGGATATCCCCACCAATGGAAGAATCCAGCGACTTAGCTTAGCTTGCTGTTCTGCGTTAGCTTTGGGTGCGTAACGTTCGATCACTGGAATAATGATAATTAAAGCGATAAATAACACCGCGAGTAAGCTGAGCAAGGTCGACATAGATGGCCATCACTGATTATAGGAATTTGATTAGCCTAACTAGAATAGCATAGATAGAAAGGGCGCTCGGCGAGCGCCCTATAGGTCCTATTTTTTAAGAATGACTGATGAACCGTGTCCGAAGAGCCCCTGATTCGCAGTAATGCCGACTTTGGCATTAGCGACTTGGCGTTCACCGGCTTGGCCACGCAACTGCCAGGTTAGCTCACATACTTGGGCTAGGGCTTGTGCGGGCACCGCTTCACCAAAACAGGCTAAACCGCCGGAGGCATTTACTGGCAAACGGCCGCCAATACGGGTAACGCCTTCGCGCACTAATTGGGCTGCTTCGCCTCGGGCGCAAAATTGCAGATCTTCGTACCAGTCTAGTTCCAGTGCCGAAGATAGATCGTAAACCTCGGCTAGGCTGACATCCTCTGGGCCGATACCTGCCTGTTCGTAGGCCTGTTTGGGCAGGGCTGCACGAAAACTGTGCGCTTCTACACCGGCGGCGGCCGCAGAGTCGGTGGCAATATCTGGCATCTCAACAACGGCGCTAGCGAAGGTCGGGGTGACGGTAGATACCGCGGCAACCTTTACAGCGTCGGCCTTACCCATGCGCTTGGCGTAATCCATACTGGTAACAATCATTGCGGCGCCACCGTCTGATGTGGCGCAAATCTGTAAGAGACGCAGGGGATCAGCCACCATCGCCGAGTTCATGATCTCTTCCATGGTGAATTTCTTTTTATAGCGGGCATTGGGGTTGGTAAAACCGTGCTCGCTGTTTTTGATCTTCACTAGACCAAAATCCTGCTCGGTGTCGCCGTATAAATCCATGCGGCGGCGGGCGTATAGGGCAAAGTAAGTGGGGTTGGTAATGCCCAGATAAAAACGTAGCCAATCCGGATCTTCAGGACGGTAGCCTTTGGCGGGGGCTAAAAACCCTTTCGGTGTGGTGTCGGCACCAACCACGAGGGCGACTTCGCATTCGCCAGCCAGTATTTTTGCGCGGGCGGCGGCCAGTGCTTGCGAGCCTGAGGCACAGGCCGCGTAAGAGGTGTTTACCTGCGCGCCCTGCCAACCCAGTGCTTGTGCAATGGTCGCCCCGGCGACATAGCCAGGGTAGCCGCAGCGCATTGTTGCGGCGCCAGACACAAAGCCAACGTCTTGCCACGGAATACCGGCGTCTTTAAGCGCAGCGCGCGCGGCGTAGACACCGTATTCACTAAAATTCTTACCCCATTTACCCCAGGGATGCATACCAACGCCCAATACTGCAATATCTTGACTCATTCTTTACTTCTCCTTGGGGTGCTTAGCGCACTGGCTGCCATTTCCAGGTGACTTTAATGGCATCGTCGTCTTCGTGCAGCGTTTCTAAAACCAGCTCTGCAGACTGTCCCACTTTTAATTGATCAACATCTACGCCTTTAACAACTTGGCCAAGAATGATCATTTGTTCTTTTTCTAGCTCTACTGCCGCAATGGCATAGGGCACGTAAGGGTCTTCGGCTACAAAGGGCTCTGGCGGTTTGTAGCAAGCATTGGTGTATGACCAAATTTTGCCCCTGCGACTGAGTTCAACTTCGCTAAACTCGCTGCTGTCACAGGCGGGGTTTTTGCAAAAGCTTAAGGTCTTGGGGAAATAGTAGGTGCCGCAGTGATCACAGCAGGCGCCAATTAAATGCGGGGTATCCGTGTTAAGGGTAAACCAGCCGTCAATAGCGGCCTGCACGGGTTTGTTGCTCATGGTCTGTCTCCACCGGGTGGACGATTACTAACACGGGAAGTTTTGCTTATGGCCCGCGTGATTTGTCTCAAGTTAACAGGGGAATCATCGCAAGATCGGGTGCTTGGCACTATCGTCTATATGGCTGAGAGCGCGACATTGATCATTGGCAGCGGCGCC
>TARA_R110001599_G_scaffold67326_1_pt1 | contig 13479 bp, 10 predicted proteins | sample TARA_R110001599 | Tara Oceans TARA_R110001599 (sample SAMEA4398360) | marine metagenome | biome: Polar Biome; feature: [MES] marine water layer (ENVO:01000295) within the mesopelagic zone...; material: water (ENVO:00002006), including particulate matter (ENVO:01000060) such as...... | reverse complement strand
ATATCGGCGATTTGGGGAATGGGCCTTGGGACTGATTTTCTGCATGGATTGGGGATTGGTGCGGCGGGCAGTGCGATCCTGACGGTTATGGGGATTGCCGGGCTGCGCCATAGCGGGCGGGAATTGCGGTTCCCGGTTGCGCTTTATGGGGCGCTTGTTTTGATCAATCTGTCGGCAGTGCTGCGGGTGGGGGGAAGTTATATCGATTTTATCCCCTATGATTTGATGATCGGCGGGGCATCGGTTTTGTGGATTTTGGCCTTTGTTCTTTATCTGGTGGTGTTCGTGCCCAAACTATTATCCGTGCGCGCCGATGGGCAGCCGGGATAGGTCCTGCCAAACCAAGCTGATGATCGTTAAAACAAAACCGGCCGGGAAATTAATCCCGGCCGGTTTGCGTATTTAATCAGACGTTCAGTGTTACCGGGGCCCTTACGAGCAGCCGGTGGTGCCGCCGCAAGAATCGCATTTAAGGCAGGTGCCATTGCGCACCAGGGTGAAGTTGCCGCAATCGGGGCAACCGTCGCCTTCGTAGCCTTTCATACGCGCTTCGCGAATGCGGTCCATTTTGGCATCCGATGCCGACATGACTTCTTCGCTGGCGTTCAGGATCGCGGTTTCGCTGCTGGTGACGGTGGTCGTGCTTGAAATCGTCGCCGTTGCGGTTGCCGCGTGCTGGCCGTGATCATGGGAATGGCCATGGTCGGTGCCGGTTGCTTTTAGCGTGGTCACATGTTCTTCGACCGGAGCGCCGCCATCGACAACATAAAGGTTGCGACGGACAAACCCGCTGGAGGCAACTTTGCGAATGGTTTCAATAGCGCGGTCTTCGGCTTTGGCTTCTTTGCCAAGTCCGCCTTCGGCAACGCCCTTGCCGACAGTGTCGGGCAGGATGTCTGAGGGCTGAACATGGGCAAGGTCGTTACGGCCAAGATAGGAAATTGCCAATTCGCGGAACATGTAATCAAGGATCGAGGTTGCCATTTTAATGGCGTCGTTCCCGGAAACCATGCCTGATGGCTCAAAGCGCGTGAAGGTGAAGGCTTCGACGTATTCTTCGAGCGGCACACCGTATTGCAGGCCGATGGACACCGCGATGGCGAAGTTGTTCATAAGCGAGCGGAACGCCGCGCCTTCCTTGTGCATATCGATGAAGATTTCACCGATCTTGCCGTCTTCGTATTCACCGGTGCGCAGGTAAACCTTGTGGCCGCCAACGGTGGCCTTTTGGGTGTAACCCTTGCGGCGTGAGGGCAGGGAACGACGTTCGCCCTGAACCACACGTTCGATGATTTTTTCAACGATCTGTTCGGAAACCGCGGCGACTTTGGCCGAGGATGACTGATCAGCGTAATCGTCTTCTTCGACCAGTGCCGAGTTCAGCGGCTGGCTGAGTTTCGAGCCATCACGATATAGCGCATTTGCCTTAAGGCAGAGACGCCAGGACAACATATAGGCGTCCTTGCAATCCTGGATCGAGGCATTGTTGGGCATGTTGATGGTTTTCGAAATCGCACCCGAGATGAACGGCTGAGCCGCGGCCATCATGCGGATGTGGCTTTCAGCCGACAGATAACGTTTGCCGATACGGCCACACGGATTGGCGCAATCAAAGACAGGAAGGTCTTCGTCACGCATATGCGGGGCCTGTTCAAGCGTCATCGCGCCGCAAACATAGGTGTTTGCCAGTTCGATCTGCTTTTTATCAAAACCAAGGGCGGCGAGCATGTCAAAGTTCATGCTGTTGATCGCCTTGGCATCAAGGCCAAGCTGTTTGACGCAGTATTCTTCGCCAAAGGTGTATTTGTTAAAGACGAATTTGATGTCGAATGCGTTGGCAAGTGCGCCTTCGATTTTGGTGATCGCGTCGTCGTTAAAGCCTTTGGCCTTCAAATCATCATGGGTGATGGTCGGGGATCCAACCAAGGTGCCATGACCAACCGCGTATTTTTCAATGTCGCGGATTTGACGTTCGGTATAGCCGAGCGTTGCCAGTGCCACCGGAACGGTGCGGTTGATGATTTTGAAGTAACCGCCGCCAGCAAGCTTTTTGAACTTCACAAGGGCAAAGTCCGGCTCGATCCCGGTGGTGTCGCAATCCATGACCAGACCGATGGTGCCGGTTGGGGCAATAACCGTGGTCTGGGCGTTGCGGTAACCGTGCTTTTCGCCCAGTTCCAATGCTTTGTCCCATGCGGCGCGCGCGGCAACCGGAAGATCGGCATAGGGGCTATCGGCTGCAACAAGCGGTACCGGATTGATGGTCAGGCCTTCGTAGCCTTCCTGTTCGCCATGTGCGGCACGACGATGGTTGCGCATGACGCGCAGCATTTCGTCGGCGTTATCGGCATAACCCGGGAAGGCGCCGAGTTCGGACGCCATTTCGGCCGAGGTTGCATAGGAAACGCCACACATGATCGCGGTCAGTGCGGCGCCAATGCCACGACCTTCGTCGCTGTCATAGGGAATGCCCATGCTCATCAACAGGCCACCGATATTGGCATAACCAAGACCAAGCGTACGGTAACGATAGGACAGTTCAGCAATCCGATCCGATGGGAATTGAGCCATCAGAACCGAGATTTCGAGAACAACAGTCCAAAGGCGCACAGCATGTTCATAGGCCGCGATATCAACCCCGCCATCATCAGAACGGAAGTTCATCAGGTTCATCGAGGCAAGGTTGCACGCGGTATCGTCAAGGAACATATATTCCGAGCACGGGTTGGACGCATTGATGCGACCCGAATTCGGGCAGGTGTGCCATTCGTTGATCGTGGTGTCGTACTGGATTCCCGGATCGGCACAGGCCCAGGCGGCTTCGCCGACTTTGTCCCACAATTCGCGGGCCGGGATGGTTTTATCAACCTTGCCATCGGTACGACGGATCAGTTCCCAGTCACCGTTATCAAGAACAGCCTGCAAGAAGCCGTTCGAGACGCGAACCGAGTTGTTTGAATTCTGGCCCGATACGGTCAGGTATGCTTCGGAGTCCCAATCAGTATCATAGGTCTTGAAGTTGATTTCGGTGAAGCCCTGACGGGCGAATTCGATGATCTTGTTGATATAGGAATCCGGGATCATCACAGCGCGGGCGGCCAGCACAGCTTCTTTAAGCTGCGGATTGGCGCGCGGCAGGAAACGATCTTCGGAATCAGCGGCACCATCCCAGTTGGTACAGGCTGCGAGAACTTCGGTCAGGTGCTTTTCAGCCAGTTTTGAACCGGCGACAAGGGCCGCGACTTTCTGTTCTTCGACGACTTTCCAGTCGATATAGTTTTCGATATCGGGGTGATCGATATCAACCACGACCATTTTGGCCGCACGGCGCGTGGTGCCGCCCGATTTGATCGCGCCCGCTGCACGGTCGCCGATCTTAAGGAAGCTCATCAGGCCGGACGAACGACCGCCCCCCGAAAGGGTTTCGCCTTCGCCGCGCACATTCGAGAAGTTCGAACCGGTACCGGAACCGAATTTGAACAGGCGGGCTTCGCGAGTCCAAAGGTCCATGATGCCGCCTTCATTGACCAGATCGTCCGAAACCGACTGGATGAAGCAGGCATGGGGCTGCGGATGTTCGTAAGCACTGGCCGATTTGGTCAGTTCGCCGGTTTTGAAATCAACATAGGAGTGACCCTGTGCCGGGCCATCAATGCCGTAGGCCCAATGCAGACCGGTATTGAACCACTGTGGTGAATTCGGTGCGCCCATCTGGTGCGAAAGCTGATAGCGCATTTCATCGAAGAACGCCTGTGCATCGGATTCGCCGTCGAAATAGCCGCCTTTCCAGCCCCAATAAGTCCAGGTGCCTGCCAGACGGTCAAAGACCTGAGTGGCACTGGTTTCGCTGATATAGCGGCCTTCTTTTGGCATTTTTTCAAGTTTGGCAATGTCAGGTGTCTGACGCCAGAGCCAGGACGGAACGTCCTTTTCCTTGACCGGTTTCAAAGCGACCGGAACACCCGCCTTTCGGAAGTATTTCTGCGCCAAAACGTCGCTTGCGACCTGTGACCAGGTGCCGGGGACGTCAATGTCATTCATCTCAAAGACCACCGATCCGTCGGGGTTTTTGATGACGCAGGATGACTTACGAAAATCGATGTCTGCGTAAGGGCTGACACCTTCCTGGGTGAACTTTCTCGTGATCCGCATGGTCTGCTCCGGTTGCGGTCAAACATAAATGTCGCGCACGGGGTTTGCGCATACAGTGTCTGACTTTATATAGTTTGCTCAATGCTCAAACGCTGCCCCCTGACCTTTATGAATTGGTCATGTTTGGACAAACGAAAGTCTGTGTTGTTTGGTGCTGATCCCCCCGCTGGAACCACCCCTTTTGTCAGGCTGACTATAAGGGTAGTTTTCTGGGGGCGTCCACCAAACTTTGTGGTTGACACCTATTTAATCACTAGATGTGGTGTTTTTGCCAATGTGGCGCTTATTTGATATTTGAAAAATCTCGTTAAGATTGTTTGAATCCCCGCCAAGGTCGCAGAATACTGCGATTTTTCTGATGGCGGTATCGTCCGGGGTCGCTAAGACTCGGACTACATGTAGTGCCAGGGGGACAAAATCCCCGTAACGCAAAAGCAAGCTAACGCCGTTTGCATTTCAAATCCAGTACCAAGCACCGACATCTGCATTTCGATGAGTTTTCTATCATGGAAAATATACGTAACATTTTGATATTTATATGAAAATTGATGTTTTTCCATGGCATGAATTTTCAAGGCCGGACGGACTTGGAATCGCTGGCGTCGCCTGTGTAACTGTGGATAAACAGGTGGACAGGATGGTGTGACGATTGTGTTTCAATGAGTCGGATGCCCACAAGGGGGTGTGGGTTGTTTTGGGGCTGATTTTTCCCGGATATCACGCGGCGATGAAGGGGGCATCGCTTCATATGGTGTGCCTTATCCTGTGACCTGCCGAAATGCGGTGCGAAGGTGCCTGAAACATTGACTTTGTCGTAACATCACGACATATAAGGTTCCTGATTGACCGTGTGACACAAACATAAGTGTTATGCGCCGCCAAGGGCGGAAAACCAGTTCTGGAGAGAGACCGCAGATGGCCACCGTAGGGACCCGCATTTTTACCGCGCTGTTTGGCAAACGAGTCGGTGAAGACCGTTTCGGCAATGTGTATTACACCGAAAAGAAAGCGGCCGAAGGTCGCCGTACAAAGCGTTGGGTTGTTTATAAAGGTATTGCCGAGGGCTCCAAGGTTCCGGCGGAATGGCATGCATGGCTGCATTATACCCTTGATGCGCCGCTGTCTGAAAAAGCCGAAGACCGTTATGACTGGCAGAAAGAACACCTGCCGAACCTGACGGGCACCAAACATGCCTATCGCCCGAAAGGCCATGAATACAGCGGCGGAAAACGCGCCAAGGCGACCGGCGATTATCAGGCATGGTCGCCGGAAGGCTGAATTTAATTCGTTATATCTTACACTCGGGCGCAGCATCATTGTTTGCGCCCGAGTGTGTTTTTGTCTGGTTTTGTTTTGATCCGGTTGTGTTTTGGCACGGTGCAGGACAATATGCAGAATAAGACAGCATACAGATCAACAAGATAGTGAAGACGGATAGGGCCCATGAGCAACAGACTGATCGAATCCCTTGCCGGGGCAGCGGTAATCGCAGTGGCGGTTGGCTTTGCCGCATTCAGTTATTCGCGGGCGGGGCTTGAGTCTGTTGACGGATACGAGCTGTCGGCCAGCTTTAACCGGGTTGACGGGCTTGTTGTTGGCAATGATGTGCGTATTTCGGGCGTCAAGGTTGGATCGGTTACCGCACAGGATCTGAACCCCCAGACCTATATGGCGGTGGTTAAGATGACGGTGCGAAGCGACGTTGAGTTGCCGCTGGACAGTTCAGCCAAGATTGCATCCGATGGATTACTGGGCGGCAAGTTTGTCTCGCTTGAGCCGGGCGGGGATGTGGATATGATCGTGCCAGGTGGCGAGATTGAATATACGCAAGGATCGGTTAACCTTGAGGAATTGATCGGACAGGTGATTTATTCATCGGGCAGTTCTTCGGCAAAACCGGAATAGGACGAACCGATCGGTTATTCGGTCATGATTTTGCCGGTTTTACCGATCAGGCTGTGACAAGGTTGCGAAACGCAGCATGACAGACGATATCCAGATCAGATTGCAGATCAGCCTGAAAGGCAGTGGAGCCGGTTTATGAGCAAGTCCGACAGCATGAACAAACATTTTCCCACATGGCAGGCCCCCGATGGGTCGCCGCTTTCCTGTGTAGAGAAAATCAAGGTTCTGAACGACAATTTCGGCGAGCTGCGTGAAATCATGCAGGAAGCGATGGAAGATGCGTTGCTGATGGGCTGTGACGAAGAACAGTTCCGTTTGGTGATGCGCAGTGTTGTCGAAGAATTGCACAATCCCTATGGCAAGCCAGACGGGCAGGATTAAATCATCATGAAATCCAGAGTTTTGTTTGGCGCTGCTGTTGCCATATGTGCATCGGCTGCGGCCTTGTCGTCAGCCTTTGCGCTTGATTATCGCCCGGCCCAGATTGCCCAGTTGCAGGGGCTTGATAAAATCACCGCGCGCATTTCGACGTTCGAAGTGCCGGTCGGGCAGATGGTGAAATTTGGCACATTGTCGATCCGGGTTGATGCCTGTTATCGTACCCCGCCCGAAGAACGCCCGGAAAGTGCCGGGTTCCTTGAAATTTCCGATATGCGCGATGATGCCAATGGCACGGTAGAACAATTGTTTTCCGGCTGGATGTTTGCATCGACACCGGGGCTTTCGGCATTGGAACACCCGGTTTATGACGTTTGGGTCAAGGAATGCCTTAGCCCGGTTGATCCGGCAGCCGATGACACCGCCGAACAGGGGCAACCTGCACCGGTCGAATAGGGCATGGTGCCCGGTTGATCTGGCGGCATGTTGTGCTGTTGAACGAGCTGTATCTTGCAAGAGTTGAAGCCACAGTATGGCTTGCCGTGGTCAAAGCTGCGGTAAATATTCCTATTGTTTCCCAAATGTCATCAACATCAAGATGATGGATCGCCGTGATGGGCGATGGTCGGCTTTTATATGGCTTTGACGCTACGTCTGTATGGGAATGGAATGTTGTGCAAAGGGTGGCAAAAGGCGGCTCTGAGCAGGCTGGTCATCGTGGATGCGTTCCTTATCCCAAAATCAGTGCGTTCTCATTCTGGATAAAATAAGGCGCAAATTGGCTTTATTGTTTCCTGTGAGGAAAATGAGTGTTGCATCCTGTCTGGCTTGAGGGGCGGGGGCCATGCTGTCATTGTTTTACCAGTTCTGTTGCGATGCAATATTATGTCCTGACCGCACGATGCGTCGGACAATTTTGATAAAAAGGGATGTTGATATGTTTACTTCACTGAAAAAGGCCGGTTTTGCACTGGCGATTGTCGCGGGTTTGTCCGGGGCGGCTGTTTGCGCACAGGCAGCCGAGACCTATAAACTCGATCCGAGCCACACCAGCGTGATTTTTGTCGTCAACCATCTTGGTTTTTCGAATTTCCAGGGCCGTTTTGGCGGTGCGACCGGTGATTTAACGCTTGATCGCGAAAACCCGGCAGCATCATCGGCCAGTATTTCGATTGATCTTGCCCAAATCGATAGCGGTGTCGAGGCGCTTGATAATCATATGAAATCTGCTGATTTCTTTGATGTTGCAAGCCATCCGACCGCGACGTTCAAAAGCACGTCGGTTGAACTTACCGGCGAAACGACAGCGACCATTACGGGCGATCTGACGATTTTGGGGCAAACCAAACCGGTTGTGTTTGATGTGACCCTGACCGGTGAAGGCGACAACCCGATGAGTAGCACCCATACCCTTGGCTTTGCCGCAACCGCAACGGTTACCCGTTCGGAATTTGGTATGACCTATCTGGTGCCAGCCGTCAGCGACGACGTTGAATTGCAGATTTCGACCGAGTTCCTGCAGCAGAAATAATTTCCGGACAAACCGGCGGCATCACCGGGTTTTCGGTTTTGATTACCGAATGCCGGAACAGCCGCCGGTTTTCTGTTTCGGGAAGATCACGAAAGGGCCGGCCTATGGCACTACGCAGTACGCAAACGGGGTTTGGTTCCGTGACCAAAGCCGTTCATTGGCTGATGGCGATCCTGTTTGCCACGATGTTTGCGATCGGTTGGTATATGGATCTTTTGCCGTTGGGCATGGAAAAGCTGGTTTGGATTTCGCGCCATAAATCTATCGGGGTTACGATCCTGTTGCTTGCCATTTTACGTATTGTCTGGCGTTTGGCCGAACAAACACCGACAGCCCTTGGCGATGTGGCATGGGAACACCGTGCCGCCAAGGCCGCACATCTCGCGCTTTATGCCGTGATGCTGGCGATGCCGCTAAGCGGGTGGTTGATGTCATCGGCGGCGAATTATTCGGTCAGTGTGTTTGGCCTGTTTACGCTTCCCGATCTGGTGGGGCCGGACAAGGCGCTTTATGAACAATTGAAATTCGTCCATTGGGCATTGTCATGGTCGATTGTCGGTCTGGTTGGGCTGCATGTCGGTGCCGCATTCAAACACCATTTTATCAATCGCGATGCGACGCTGCGCCGGATGATCCCATGGGCGGCGAAGGGGAATTGATCATGATGACTTCTTTTAAAAATCTTTTGCGGGTTTCGGTGATTGTTCCGGCTTTTGCGTTATCCGTCATCGGGGTTTCCGCCCCGGTATTGGCGGCTGATCTGTGGCAGGTTAATGCCGATGACAGCAGCATTGAATTTACCGGGACGCAGATTGGCGCCGAATTTGACGGCAAGTTCAAGACGTTTACCGCCGAAATCGCCTTTGCCCCGGATGATCTTGCCAGATCGAAGGTTCGTGTTCTGATTGATATTGCATCTGCTGATACCGGTAATGCAGATCGGGATAGTCAGATCATTTCAGCAGACTGGTTTGATGCGGGCCAATGGCCGACGGCGAAATTCGAAACCAAATCCTTTGTCGAAGTCGCACCGGGCAAATACGAAGCCATCGCCGATTTGACAATTCGCGATGTGACACAGGAAGTGGTTTTGCCTTTCGATCTTGAGATTAGCGACCGCAAGGCAGAAGTCGAAGGCAGGCTGACAATCAAGCGCACTGATTTCGGCGTTGGTCAGGGCCAGTGGAGCGACACTAGCCAAGTCGGTGACGCGGTCACCATCAAGATCGATATTGACGCCAGTCGTTAATCGCAACGTATTTTGATGTGTTTTGCGGTTCGGCGTTGCCGGGCTGTGCAAGATGCAGGATTGTAATTTTTGGACATTTTCAGGAATGAAAAAAGCTGCCATCGGTGAACGATGGCAGCTTTTTGTGTGGGAGTGGGCCTGAGGGTTCCTCTCCCTAGATGCTTGCCTTGCTGCGTAAATCTTCAAGGAAGGTTTCGACAGCTTTATCGAGATCGACGGCTTCGCCGACCAGTTTTTCGGCGGCATGTGCAAGGCTGGATGTGCCCGATGATACCTTTGCCGCATTGTTGTTCACGGTTTCGATCCGCTGGGATACTTCCTCGGTTCCGCTGGCGGCCTGTGTGACATTGCGTGAAATTTCACCGATTGCAGCATGCTGTTCTTCGACAGCGGCCGATATCGCGGTCGAGCTTTCGGCAACACGCGCAATGGTTTCCGAAATCCGGCGTATGGCTTCAACCGCTTCACCGGTTTCATTTTGAACGGTAAGGATTTGTTGGTTGATTTCCTCGGTCGCCTTGGCGGTCTGATTGGCAAGGTTTTTGACCTCGGAGGCGACCACGGCAAAGCCTTTGCCTGCATCACCGGCGCGTGCGGCCTCGATCGTGGCATTCAGTGCCAGAAGGTTGGTTTGTTCGGCAATATCGCCAATTAGTTTGGCAACATCGCCAATACGTTGGGCCGCATCGGCCAAGCCGATAACGGTTTCGTTTGTTCTGGCGGCTTCTTCATTGGCTTCGGCGGCAACGGCAGCGGAATTGGATACCTGCTGGGCGATTTCATCCGACGATGCGGTTAATTCTTCGGTTGCGGCAGAGACGGTTTGAACATTGTTTGATGTTTCGGTTGTCGCGGTTGCCACGGCGCGGGACAATTCGCTGTTCATATTCGTCGCTTTTTGCATGTCGCCGGTTGCCGTCTGCATTTCGGTGATCGACCCGGAAATTGATTGGATCAAGCCCTTGACGCGTTGTTCAAGCGAATTTGCCATATCCATGATCGCGTTACGGCGCTGTTCTTCGGTCTTGAGTTCCATATCGCGCTGATTGGCCTGAAGTCTTTTGTTTTCCAAGGCCTGTTCGCGGAAGGAAACAACGGTATGAGCCATTTCGCCAACTTCGTCGCCGCGATCCCGACCTTCGATCTCGCCGCTGAAATCACCTCGGGCAATCAGGTTCATGCGGGATGAAAGTTTTTTCAGACTACCTGAAATGTCGCGACCAATAATCAGCCCGGTCAGGATCAGAATTAGAAGAAGGCTTGCACAAATGACGATCACGAAAGTGGCATTTGTCCAGAAGGCTGATTGCAGATCATCGATATAGATGCCGGTGCCAATGATGTGGCCCCACGGCAGTGGAGCGGCGTATGAGAGTTTTTCGAAGGTGATTTCTTTTGGCTGGTCGGGTTTTGACCAGTAATAGGTTACAAAGCCACCGCCCGGAAGACTACCGACCTTGACCAGTTCGCTGGTGAAATAGACGCCGTTGGAATCTTTTAGGCCGCTCAGGTTTTTGCCAATCAGTGCAGGATTGGTGCCATGCATGACCGTTTCGCCGGTTGAGGTAAAGGCAAACATATAGCCAATATCATCATCGAAGCGGGCGGGGGCCATAAAGCGATAGAAGTCGTCGATGGCCTGTTGCTGTTCAATCTCGCCTTTATCGACGCGGGCCTGATAGTTCCTTGCGATTGATGCGGAAATTTCCGTTGCTGCACGCAGTTTGTCTTTGCGATCCTCAAGCATGGTATCACGCAGGCTGATCAATTGAATTGACGCAATGACGATAAGGCCGATCAGTGCGACGCCAGAAAGGCTGGCGATTTTGCTCCCTATCTTGAGTTTCTGTAACATTTTGGGCCCTCGGTATGGTTTGGTCCGATTGTTCTTGCAAAAGTGGGTGTATGCAATTTTTATATTAGAGAATTAAAATATTCTGACTCATCTTTTGGGTGGTAAACGATCCGTATTGCTCTTCTTTCGGATAGTTTTCTCAATACTTAGGTATTGGTGTTCGTGTCGTTGCTTTCAAGGAGTTCCGCAACCATAGATGTGTTTTTCAATGGGGGGACTGCCATGATGCGACTAAATGCAGGTTATTGAGTTCTATTTTGCCATCAAAAAAACGCTGCCAGAGAACCGGCAGCGTTTCTTGATTTTGGGCAGAGATAAAGCGGTGTCAGTCGCGGGCCTTACTGCGCAGATCGGCAAGGAAGGTTTCGACGGCTTTGTCCAGCGACAGGGCTTCGGCGACCAGTTTTTCGGCGGTCTGGGCCAATTGGACTGTGCCGTTTGAAACCTGACCGGCATTGTTATTGACGGTTTCAATTCGTTCAGACACTTCGCGCGTGCCGTTGGCGGCTTCCTGGACGTTGCGCGAAATCTCGCCGATGGCAGCGTGCTGTTCTTCGACGGCGGCGGCAATCGCGGTTGAACTGTCGGCCACTTTGGCGATGGTTTCGGAAATGCGACGGATCGCTTCAACCGCTTCGCCGGTTTCGTTTTGAACCGACAGGATTTGCTGGTTGATTTCCTCGGTTGCCTTGGCTGTCTGATTGGCAAGGTTTTTGACCTCGCTTGCGACCACGGCAAAACCTTTGCCAGCATCCCCGGCGCGTGCGGCTTCGATGGTGGCGTTCAGGGCCAGAAGATTGGTCTGATCCGCAATATCACCGATCAATTTTGCCACGTCGCCAATTTTCTGAGCTGCTTCGGCAAGGCCCGTAACTGTCTCGTTTGTACGTCCGGCTTCGTGATTGGCCTCATTGGCAATATCAGCGGAACGGCCGATTTGCTGGGCGATTTCATCGCTGGATGCGCTTAGTTCTTCGGTTGCCGCGGAAACCGTTTGAACATTGCCTGACGTTTGCGACGTTGCATTTGCAACGGCACTGGACAGTTCTTTGTTCATTTCGGTGGCGGCTTTCATGGTGGTAGTTGCCGTTTGCATTTCGGCAATTGACGCCGAAATTGATTGGATCAGGCCTTTGACCCGGCTTTCAAGGGCTCCGGCCATTTCCAGGATATCGGAACGGCGTTTTTCATCTGCGTCGGATTCAAGCTGTTTCTGGCGGGTTTGCAAGTTTTTGTTTTCGACCGCTTGCGCGCGAAATTTAACGACCGTGCGTGCCATGTCTCCAACTTCGTCTTTTCTACTTTGGCCTTCGATCTCACCCTGAAAATCACCGCTTGCGATACGATGCATTCTTTGGGACAGAAGCCCCAGTGGTTTCGTGATGTCCTTGCCGATTACAAAGCCAAATATGCACAGAATAATCGATAGAACGATGCTAATTGACAGCAGGAGAATAGAGGTTTCCCAAAAGATCGTATCAATATCATCAATATATATGCCGGTGGTGAGGACGTCTCCCCAAGGTAAGGATTTTGAAAACGAAATCTTTTCAAAATTCTTATCTTCCGGTTGATTGGGTTTTAACCAGAAATAGCGTGTAAATCCGCCTTCTGGCTGTTGACCTTTGATAACCAAATCCGGCGACATCAGAAAACCTCTGGCATCTTTCAGGTCGCTGACGTCCCGTCCGATAAGTTGAGGTGCCTTCGGATGCATTTTCATGACAATATCTTTTGACAAGATCAGGAAGTAGCCTGTCCCATTGTCATAATTTGATGCGCGGGCAATTTCATAGAACTGCGATATTGCGTCTTCTTCGGATATTTTTCCTTGATCGATTCTCTTTTGAAAATCCTCTCCGACTGTAACAAGTGCATAGGTGGCTGTGCGGACTTTATCCATCCTGTCTTCAAGCAGGGTATTGCTTAGCTGCATAAGCTGAACGGAGGAAAGGGCTATTAAAATGATAAATGCAATGCCAGCAATGCTTGCAATTTTTGTCCCTATTTTTATTCTCTGTAGCATTTTTTCGATCCCAGTTAGTTCTGTTCTTTGTTTTGTTGTTTTTATTTTCCTGTTCAGGAAATATCTATTCATCATGATGCGAGAGCAGGAGCACGCGACCGCACAAGAAGATATGTGCATGCTCAACCGAAGTTTAAATATTCGGATACTCATAAATTCAAAATAAATGTCATAGGCTTGTGCGCGAATGGGGTGCAAAGTTCGTCGTTGGGAAATGAAAGATCTGAGGAATAAAAATGCGGGGGTGGTTTTTGTGATTATCCCCTCAGACAAAAATGACGTGCGGCAACTTTGTGCGGCACGTCATCATGTTGTGGAATATGGTCATTGCCACATTCTAGGCGGTGTTTACATTCAGGATTCCCATTTTGCTGAGAATATGA